>SDBV01013157.1_pt1 | contig 10554 bp, 11 predicted proteins | sample 2277081 | NCBI WGS metagenome assembly SDBV01 (sample SAMN10402039, study PRJNA504765) | marine sediment metagenome | isolation source: marine sediment core GS10_PC15, 223 cmbsf | place: Arctic Ocean: Southern Knipovich Ridge | collected 2010
TATAAACTATTATAACATGGTGGAGGAATTTTGGACACAACCAGATGAGGCAGGAACAAGATCACGTATGAGAACATTCTACTTTACGATTGCTACATATTGCGATACTTTTGCGAAACAGAGATATCTTCCCATGCTAGTCAAAAGAGAGATTGAAAAAGAAACTACAGTGGAAGATGGTCTCACAAAAGGTGGAATTCAAATTTACAAAGGATGGACAAGTGGAGCGCCCGATTCTGGAAGTGAGCTTACAGTTGCAGATATTTTTATTACAAGTGTCTATAAATTAGGTGGAGATAATGAAGAAGATTTGGCTTTGAGATATCGATCATTTCTCGATTGTTATTATGAGATATCAGTCGACAAGACAAAAGTATTTATAGATAGCGATACATAGGGAGTGATTAACAATCAATGACAAAAGAACGATATAAAGAAAAATACGGTCAAGATATCGGCAAACAGATAAATGAATTTTATTGGGAAAAGAAACTGAATCTTGAGAAGACTGCTATTGCACTGGAGATAACAAGAAGGATTCTTTCAAGTATAATGGAATCTTTTGAAATAGAAACTAGAACAAATTCAGAGCCTCATGTTGGAATTCAGAAAGGTTCAGCTCATCCTAAATGGAAAGAAAAGATAGTAAAAGTTTGTCTAATTTGTGGCAAGAGTTATGAAGTTATACCATCACATGCAAGGAGTAAATTTTGTTCATATGACTGTGTATATATATGGAAAGCTGATCAAGTAAAAGGTAAAAATAATCCTGCTTGGGAAGGTGGACCTGTTGAAAAAATATGTTTAATTTGTAATAAGTTATTTAATGTTAAAAAAGCAGTCGCTGATATTACAAAGCTATGCTCAAAGAAATGTGCTAATAAATATCTTTCACAAAATTATAGTGGTAGTAATAGTTGGAACTGGAAGGGTGGACATATTCAAAAGATATGTCTTGAATGTGGTACTATTTATAGTATCAAAAAATCTCATGTAAATAAAAGTAAGTTTTGTTCAAGAGAATGTTTAGCGGAGTGGAAAAGTAAAAATATGAGTGGTGAAAAAAGTCCTCGATGGAAGAAAAGGATTATAAGAAATTGTCCTACTTGTAATAAAGAATTTTATGTAGTTCCATCTAAATATGAGAATAAATATTGTTCACGTAGTTGTTTTGATAAAATACATTCAATAAATATGACTGGACAAAATAATTATAATTGGCAAGATGGTATTTCTTTTGAACCTTATCCATCGGAATTCAACAGGCAACTCAAAGAACTAATTCATCTTCGAGATAACTATTTCTGCCAGAAATGTGGTAGGACTGAAATAGAAGAAGGACAGAAATTAGCAGTTCATCATGTAAATTATAATAAAAATAATTGTTTACCAGATAATCTGATAACATTGTGTAGAAGTTGTAATGGCAAGGTTAATAAAGACAAGGATGAATGGACTAAATATTTTGAAAACAAAATAAAGGAGAAACAATGCCAGCTTATATAGCCGGTTCAAAAGAACGCGCTGAAAGAATGAGTGATCCGAAGGTCTTTTGCACGGGCGATTACTACGATGGATTACGAGATTTACGCGGATATACAGACGAGGCATACGATCATCGTCGTGGATATGGGCTCACATATTGGACAGATGAGATATTAGAGGGTATGCGAGATAAGATTAGGATTTACAGTATTTATACATATCTCGAGCTAGGATGTGGAAAAGGTTTTAATATTCAGGCCGCTCGCATGCAGGGAGTGGAAGCAGTTGGAATCGACATTTCCAGCTATTCAACTTCCAATTGTCATCCCGATATGGAACAATATATTCTCTGTAGGGATGCAACAGACCTGAGTATCTTCAAGGATAATCATTTTGATTATGTCACTTCATGGGATTTTCTGGAACACCTTACACTGAAGGATGCAGAAAAATGTTTATTGGAGTGTAAGAGAGTTGGCAAAAAACATCAGTATCATGGTCTGACTTCATTTGACAAGAACTATGGCTCAATCGCAGTTGCTTTTCCAACGGAGCCGCAAGATCCGACTCATATATCTTGTTATCTTCCAGAAGTCTGGGATGAACTAATCAATAAAATATTTAAGGGTTATAAAATTAACATAGAACACAACAAGCAAGAAGGAAGAAGAAGTCAATCAATATATCTAATAAAGGAGAAGGAATGAAGTTAAAAGTAAACGTGGTGGTTCCCAGTTATAATGGAATGAAGTGGTTACAACCGCTTTGGGATGCACTTAATACTACAATTAGCAAGGACATAGATTGGAAATTAACATTGGTAGATGATGGTTCTTCTGATGGTACTAAAAACTGGGCAATGGAGAGACCTAATATAAATTATGTTGACCAAGTAGCTAATCTAGGTTTTGCTAAGGCTTGCAATGCTGGAGCGAAAAGTCTTGATAGTGAGTACATTTTGTTCTTGAATAATGATACTGTACCTCTTAATGGATTTCTTGAGGCAATGCTAAAAACATTCAATGAGGGGATAGCAGTGGGAGCAGTTGGAGCAAAGCTATTATTTCCAGGAGGACTTGCTTGTGCTCACGCAGGACTAAAGTGGGAAGCATCTGGATTTCCTTATGAATATGGAAAAGGTTGGAAACAAGAGATGCCAGATATTAATATAACAAGAGAAATGGATGGTGTCACAGCAGCCTGTATGTTGATAGAAAAGGAACTGTTTGATAGGCTAGATGGGTTCAGTGAGGATTTTGTAAATGGTTGGGAAGATGCAGATTTATGTCTTAGAATCAAGGAAACAGGAAGGTCTATCTATTATTGTGCTAATGCTAGAGTAATACATCATGTTTATGGTTCTGAAGAGCAGGGTAGATTCCTTCACGAAGCCGAGAACAAACAGACATTCAAGGACAAGTGGATTCATTCTCGTAAAATAGATGTGCTTACTCCATTCTGGATGGCTATAGCAAGCACTTGGCATTGCAATTTGAGGTGCAAGCATTGTGCTATATGGAGAAAACATAAGAACAAGCCAGAGCTTGATATAGATTCGTTTCAGGTTTCAACCGCTAATGAGTTCTTTTCGAATATTACATCTGTGGCTATTTTTGGTGGTGAGCCTACGGAATATCCTGCTCTTTGTGATTTGATAGCTGTATGTGCTGCTAGATGGCCTGGACAAGAGATAGGTGTAGTAACAAACGGATATGAGAATGGAAGGCAAAATAAAATCTGGGAGACAATCAAGAATAATATACGATGCAATCTGGTAGTCAGGGTATCAATAGATGGGAGAGAGAAGGTACATGATGAGTTGAGGGGCGTTAAGGGTTCATTCGGACAGGCTGTAGATACTGCTATTCACGTTAATACTCTCTGGCCTAAAAAGGGTGCTATATCAATAACCGTATATCCTGATACTGTTGATGAGATTCCTTATTTGATAGAGTTCGTAGAAAAATTGGGAATCAATTTCTGCTTACGAGCTGGCGTATCCGATTCTTATTTTGGAGGGATAGTAGAGAAGGGGTGGACTCCAGAAACAATAGATAAATTAGAGAGTATAATCAAAAATACTCCCACCAATCTATTTGTCTTCGATAAGTTTGTGAAAATGTTGCCAGAATATCTTAGAAGTGGGTTGCATATGCCTTGTGAAGCATATAGAAAGGCTTTAGTAGTAGATACAGATTTACAAACATCAATCTGTCACGAGTTGCCAGCTATGGGTCAATTACAAGACATACCAAAAATATGGGGCAGGACAGAGAAATGGTGTCAGAGTGGAGTTGATTGTCTTACAAATAAATGTTGGAGACCTAGTTGTGCAATTGATGGCCCGGGGTCGCTTCAATATATAGCAGATTAAAGGAGGATAGATGAAGTACAGTATAGTCATACCTGTGTATAACAGAGAAAAGAATTTGGGTTGTGTTCTATTGGCATTACTCAAGCAAGAGGATATAGATTTTAGTGAATATGAAGTAATTGTGGTTGATGAGGGAACGATACCTGCTATAGAAACAGTTCAGAGGTTTGCAAGAGGATTGAATATATCTTATCTATGGAGGGTTGGAGTTACAAAAAATCCCGGTTTGGGAAAAAATTGGGCCGTTGATAATGCAAAAGGAGACAATATAATATTTGTTGATTCGGATGTAATACTCAATCCTTTAGCGTTACGCTCTTATAATGAGTTGTCTACTAAATATCCAGGAGTCATAATAGCAGGTAGATACGACTGGCTTCCACCCTATGACGTTACAGAAGATGTAGTAGCATACAAGTTTAATGAATTAGTAAGCATGCAATTGCCACAAACTAAATCTGCTGAAGCTGGGCCAATGCCAGGAGTTGATCCTAGATGGCAAAGTGAAGGTTGTCCTGATTGGAATAAACCAGCACAATTATCATCATCTGGCAAGCCATTTAGTCTAGCTCTGTTTGGTGGGAATACTTTATATCCTAGAAAGTTGTTTCTGGAGTCAGGTGGATTTGACCCCAATATAAGGGGGCATGGCGGAGAAGATTGTGAGTTGGGCTGGAAAATATTTAAGATGGGTGCTAAGGCTATGTTTACCGATGATACGATAGGCTGGCATATATACCATGATAGACCTCAAGCACAGAATGAAATAGATGTCAAGAAGAATATAGATTATATCGAGAATAAGTATTATGACTTGCACGTTAAGTATGGGATTATAGCAGATACAAAAAATACAATCGTTTATTGTGATGATGGGACTTTCGTGCCCGGCTATGAACGAAAACATCTGGGGATAGATAAATGAGATGGCTAGGAAAAGATTGTAGAAATATACATGATGGAGAGATTTGGATTGTAGGGGGTGGGCCGTCATTAGAAGAATTTCCAAATGATTTCTTTGATGATAAGGTTCATATAGTAACTAATGGTTCAATCCAGAGATTTCCTCCAAGACACGATATGGAGAATAGGTATTATCATTTCTATCATTCCGTATGGATGGATAAGGTTATAGAGATAGACCACGAATTATTGAAGCAATGTATTATGTTAGTACCGTCAGGGGATTTTGATAGATACTGGGAAAAGCCTGAGCAGTTTCCTTTCTATGAGAAGCCTATCTGGTCAGTGTGGGGCAGTGCCTTTAATGATGATAACCTAAGGGAATCGATAGAAGCTATTATGGGTGGAAAAGATTACTTATTTCCGGGAGCAGGAACGGTAATCCACTCTGCAATTCAAGTAGCTCTGGTTCTGGGAGCTAAGAAGGTTACTCTTACTGGATGTGAGATGAAGACTAAGGGTAATCAGATACACGCAAGAACAGAAGGGATGAAAGAGATGTATGATAAGATAATGAATGACCCTAAAGTTAACCCTACTATATTCACTCCTGAGTGGAGGCAAGTAGCTTATAAGGTTTGGCGAGTGGCTACTCATAAGTTTGCTGTGGAAATGGCAAAGCACAATAGGGAATTAATACGATATTACTATCCCGATAAGTATGAGGTAATATTAGCAGAAGAGGAGTTGAGCTGATTTGACTGAATTGGAGAGAAAAATACAGAAGTATAAAATACTTGCTCTTGGAATGGCATGGGGTGGTGGCGAGAATAAATTTATGTGGGATGTCTGTGGAAAACCTAGTGTCCAATGGGCTGCTGAAGCAGTGAAGAATTGCAAGTATATAGACAGGATAGCATTTATCACAGAAGATAGAGAGATAAGACAAGTAGTTGAGGAGTTGGGTGTAAATGTTATAGAACGGCCAATAAACACAGTGTACCGTCAGCCTAACGACTATACAAAAGGAGCTATGTTATCTGATACTCCACGTTCTCTCAGGTCTAAAATACCGGAGATATTTACGAATGCATTTGAGTATGCCCAGTATTATCTCAGGGAACGAGAGGGCTACTGTCCTGATTTGATAATGCACTTTTCTCCTGAATGTCCATTGGTTATGACTAAAACAATAAATAAGGTAGTAGAGGCATTTATCAGTGATGATGAGGTTTTTGAGGCAAGTACATTTTTCAGAATTCCCCATTTGATATATTTTGAGAATGCTAAAGAGTACAAGAAGATGTTCCCGTTGATATATGATTATATGCTGGACAGGCAGAACTATCCTAATCTATATTCTGGTGGGCCAATTCATATATATGGTCAACCGAACAGAACTCAGTCGATGGGGGTTAGGGTAGCTCCTGTGATTATATCTGAAGAGGAAGGACTAAATCTGCACAGTAGAGAGGATTTGTTCAAGGCTCAATGTTGGATGAGGCGAAGATTATTGAAGGAAGGAAAGAAAGTAGAATGGAATATAGAAAAGGAGGTAGTAAAATGTTTAAGAAGTTAGCGGTAGTAGTGAGTATTGTATTGCTGTTTAGTCAGGCAGCTCTCAGTGTTGAGTTGACCCATTGGCATAATCAGCAGGGAAGAACTAAAGTAGTGACTGATTTGGATTTGGCAAAAGAGTTTATGGCAATGTATCCGTGGGTAAAGATTGAGGTAGAGGAATATCCCTCATCTTCACTGAAGGACTTGATTCTGGTAGCGATAGCAAGTGACTCAACTCCAAACACATACAGGGACTATCTGGGTAGGTTGACTTTGGGTTACTATGCAGGAGTAGTAGAAGATCTTACTGGACTGATTGAATTGGATGACTTCTATCCTGATGTAGTAGGTGGATTTGTTATTGACGGAGAATTGATAGGGATACCGACTGCATTCTGGACACAGGTGTATGGTGTTAATCAGAATTATTTTGATGAGGTCGGAGTTGAGATTCCGAGTGGATCTTGGACTCTAGCGGAATGGGAAGATATAGCAGGAAAGATAGAGACTCTAGGTGTATATCCTACTGCATTTCATACTGTGGGCGGAGACTATTACAATTATATTATCCTAGCTGGATTTGGGGCAAAGGTTTGGACTAATAGTGATTATACCAAGACAACTTTGAATAGTGAGGGTGGTATAGCGGGGTTAGAATGGATGATTGAAATGGAGAGAATTGGTTTGGCTGCTCTGGGAACTGCTGGAAGAGGTGCAGGGCAAACAATTGAAATGCTTAATACTGGTAAGATGGCTATGGGGCCAATGTCTACAAGACAGGGTTCGGAAGATTATCAATTAGCTAGTCTTGAGAGTGGATTAGTTTCTGAATTGCAGAGAATCAGAGTAGTTGAGTCTCCTAGATTAGCAGAATTGCCTTCTCCTGCAAGTCCATTTGGGCCAAGCGGAGTGATTGTCTTTTCTGGAACAGAAGAAGAAGTATATTGGGCAAAGGAATGGGTAAAATTCATAACGAGCAAGGAAAAGATAGAATGGCAGGCTATTTCTGATGGGCAGAACTCTCCTAGAATATCAGTCAATCCTCATGCGGATAATCTTGCATTCAAACGAGCATTAGAAATTCTGGCTGACAATGGTGCTTATGATAACGGAATAGGTGGAGAGAATTATACAGCTTCAAGAGCTTTCTTTCCTCCCGCATTAGAGTTTGCATTTATGGGAATTAAGACAGCTAGAGAAGCACTTGACGGTTTCGCAGAAGATATAGAAAAACTTAATGAATAGTAGCAAAAATCAATGGCGGGCATATCTATTTGTGTTGCCCGCCTTGATACTCTTCTCAGTATTTATGCTGAAACCAATGATAGACGGAATAAGATTCAGTTTTTTTGATATAGGTCTATCTGGCAATAAGAGTTTTGTCGGATTTGACAATTATATTTCAATGTTCAAGAATCCATTATTCTGGATTTCAATGAAAAATACATTTTGGTATGTTATAATAGCAGTACCAATTAAGATAGCTCTTTCTCTAGGAATAGCATTGATGCTGTTTAATAGACATGGGATAGTTCAGGGATTATTTAAGGGAGTCTTCTATCTACCTGCTATGTCTGCTGGAGTAGCAATGACAGTCGTATGGTGGTGGATGTTTAATCCGCTATATGGGCCACTTAACTATTTACTGTCATTAATTGGACTGCCTCCAATCTACTGGTTAAGTTCTCTAACATGGTCAAAGATAGCAGTAATATTTATTCTCATGAATTGGACAGTGGGGTTTGGGATTATACTATACTTGTCTGCTCTCTCAGGTATTCCAAAAAGAATCTATGAGGCAGCGGAGATTGACGGAGCAAACTCATTTCAGAAATTATTAAGAATAACTATTCCACTGATAACTCCAATAACTGTATTTCTGTTAGTGATAACAACAATAGGTGTTCTTCAGGTTTGGCAAATAATATATCTACTGACGAGAGGTGGGCCAGCTTATGCAACCTTATCTCTAGCCTATCAGGTATTTCAGATAGGATTTGTGCAATTCAAATTTGGACAGGCATCGGCTTACGCCACTGTTCTATTGATACTCACCTTTTCAGTAGCCTATTTTCAGTTCAAATGGCTCAATCGAAAGGTGGAATTTTAAGGAGGATAAAATGAAGATTGTTTTTCCATTTAGTGGAGTTGCGGCAGTATTCCTGCCAGTAGGAAAGGTTGAAAATGGTGGTACTTGTGAGTTTGCAAGCAAGAAATGTCTAATGAAATGTGCAGCATTCCATAACGTTGATAAGTCAGCAAAAAAAGGAGAGTTCGGGTATGTTTTGGGATATAAGAAGAAGGAAGACTCTTTGAATTTTATAACTAAGAATAGCTCTCTCTTAATAGCAGACACTATCTCAAAGAATATGGCGGATATTGGAACAGAAATTCTTTACTGGTTTGCTAGTGGTGATTGCTCTAATGAGAATATAGACAAAATTATTCATACGATGGAACACCTATCTTTAACAGGTATTTCTCAATGTGGTTTTACTAGGAACAGAAAGTTTTGGATTAGAGCAAATAATATAGATTTTGCCAGAATAGCTTTGACTGTAGAAGATGAAAAGACTATTAAGGAACCACGTGATACAGGATTCTTTGCTATTCCTAACTATTCCACAGGACGAGTAAAGTTAGTTTGGGGCGGGAGCGAATCTTCTTCTGGTAGTTGTGGTGGAATGAGATATATTCTAAATAATGTTAAGTATGAAGCAAGCTGTCAACTTTGTTTTGATAACAAGAGAGGATGTTTTTGTTATCCTGCATATCTTTGAAGAAAATAGTTCTTTTACTTGTAGTAATTATCTTGGCTGGGATATTTCTATTTCCTACTTATTGGATGATTATGGGGTCATTCACAGCACAGACAAGGGCATTAAATGTTCCGCCTGATTTCTGGCCTAGCGAAGCAAATATACGAAACTATGTCAATATGTTTGCAGAGTTTCCTATCTGGAAATGGATGTCTAATAGTTTGATAGTGGCAGGATTCGTTGTCCTAATTGGAGTGCTTACTTCTTGTCTGGCAGGATACGCTTTCGCCAAAGTCAACTTTATTGGGAAAGAGTTGATTTTCTGGCTCTTGATGTCAACTTTGATGATTCCGTTCTATTCGATAATGATACCCCTATTTATCACAGTAAGGGGCTTGGGACTATTCAATACATATTCAGGAATAATATTGCCCCTATCTTGCAATGCCGCTAGTATCTTTCTGGCACGACAATATATGAGTACGATACCAGAAGAGATACTTGATTCAAGTAGGATAGATGGCTGTTCGGAATTGGGTGTTTTCTGGAGAATCATAATGCCACTGAGCAAGCCACTGATAGCTGCTCTTTCTATATTTACTTTTGTGACTGCTTGGAAGAATTTTATCTGGCCTCTAATTATAACGAGTTCGGTTGGGATGAAGACACTTCCTCTAGCAATAGCAATAGTAGTCAGTTACCCGGATAGCTTTGCAGAATTCGGAATGGGAATGGCAGGTGCTACGATTTTGGCAATACCAGTAATAATAGTATTTATAGTATTTCAGAAATATTTTGTGAGTGGAATAACGATGGGAGGTGTAAAGGGGTAAAAAATCAAAACAGGGGTGATAAAAATTGAAAAGCTATGGTCAATGCTTCAAATGTCAAAGAATAATGCCAATGGAATTCTTGGAGTCTATTAAGTTTTTTGATGGACATAAGGTAGAGGGAAGTTTTCATCACCAATTAATTTGCTTAACTTGTAAAGAAAAGGCAGATATGATTTTTGAATCAGGAGGAAAAGAAAAATGAAAGTAGGGATAATTGGCGTGGGGATAGTAGGTGGAGCTACGGCGAAGGCTTTTGAGGGAAAGTATGAACTGTATCTATATGACAAATTCAAGAAGCCATATAATACTGCAAAGGGGTTGAGAGACCTAGCTAAAAATGCCGACAATATTTTTATCTATGTCAATACTCCAATGCTAGCTAACGGAGAGATAGATTATTCGGCAATAAATGATTCATTGAAAAAACTTGACCATGAAATCAGCAAGATAAAATTTAGAAGGAAAAATATACTAATTATCATCAGGTCAACTGCTGTATCTGGAACAACTGACAATCTAGCAAAAGAATATCCTCAATATAAGTTTGCGTTCAATCCTGAGTTCTTGAAACAGAGGGATGCAATAGAGGATATGCTTGCTACAAAAAGGGTTGTTATAGGCTCATACGATAGGCAAATAG
>SDBV01013158.1_pt1 | contig 10554 bp, 10 predicted proteins | sample 2277081 | NCBI WGS metagenome assembly SDBV01 (sample SAMN10402039, study PRJNA504765) | marine sediment metagenome | isolation source: marine sediment core GS10_PC15, 223 cmbsf | place: Arctic Ocean: Southern Knipovich Ridge | collected 2010
GAGCTCTCGCTTGGCGGCGGCCGCTTCCATCGGCACGCCGTGAATCTCATGGCCGTCCAGACGGCAGAAGTTATAGCCTTCGATATAGCTGCTGCCTGTCGTCTCGGCATAGCAGCGGATGACATCCAGGGCGATTTCGTCTTCGAATGGTCCGTGCAGGTACTGCGTGTGCCGCAGAGGCGGCAGATTTATGGGACCTTCTCCGGCCACGCAGGCCTCATCCCCTACTCCCATGATCACCTGCCTGGGACTCTCGGCCACCGACTCAGAGATCTCATCGGCGGTGAATTGCACGACGCGCCCGGTCTGTATGCAGTAGGTGCCGCTCTCGACGACAAAGGCTATACCCGCCTCAAGCGCTCGTTCCGAAAGCGCGGGATCGTCATTGAAGTAATGATCCCACGAGTTCTCAGGCGCGACTATGTCGAATCGCTGGGCCAACTCGTTCATCTTTTGGAAAAGCCCCATATTCCAATCCATATCCGAGATCCTGGGGCCTTTACGGACGCGTTCGGCGACTTCTACCAGGCTAAGCATATGCTGCGTTCCTTCCTACAATAGATGACAGGTCATACCAGAGCGGTCACAGAATGGGGCTCGAATTCGTAGGTCAGGACCTTGCCGGATGCCTCAATGCTGCCCTCTCGTACTCCCACCGGGTTGGGCTCTGCAAGGGTGTTTGTAGCCAGGATGGCTGGTCCATTGATGATATGGGCCTTGGTTTCCCGCGCGAAGCCCCCCATGCCTTCTCTCAGCGTTAGTTACGGACGATGCAGCCATAATAATAGCCCTTGGAGGTGTAAACCGTCCAGAGCTCGTTAGCGTAGTGTTTGTCTCAGTGGAGTTTAGGGCGCAGCCTTCAACTCCTAAACAAAACGACTTTGTCTTTTTTTCCACTCCGTGTAGAACGAAGCAAATGCCGAAAAACGGGATACCTGGAGAAGCTCTATATCGGTAGGCATCTCTCTATCCGGGAGATCGCCAGCCTGACCGAACTGAGCCACTCGATGGTGCTTGCTGCCATGGATCGATTCGACATACCGCTGAACAGAAACGGTAGCAATCGACCAGGCCAGATTCCTTTTGGTTTCGATTATGCCGAATACAAGCTGGTGAAGAGCAAGGCCAAGCAGGGGTGCCCATGTACGACGTGCTAGTCAAACTTGTCTGCCAATATGTAGAATCAGGTGAATTGCCCGAAATGTAGGGGTCTCTGGTTTCTTGGCCCTAATCGCGCGTAGCACTGCTTGACTTTTCGACTATTACCGAATTTACCACCGCAAACTCTACAGCCTGCTTGTTCGTTCATCGTTGTCGCCTGCAATTCAGCCAAGAAGTGCTAAGGTCAGAACAGCGTGAGGATTTCATCTTTCGATACACATTTGTGATCTGATACAGCCCGAATGATCGAGTTGAGAGTTCCTACTCGAAAAACTTTATGGTCCGGAATCACAATCCTCTGATGAGCAGGTTCATCGGTCTCCAAAACGATATGACTTCCGCGTTGATGAACAACCCGGTACTCAAGTCTATTTACCAGGACCTTGGTGACCGGCTGTCCACTGAGATGTCGAGGAATCCTCATTTGAGGGCGAGCAGCTCGTCCTTCACAAGATGCAATCGCACCGAAGATGGTAACGATTGGTCAAAGAAAAAAGCTGACACAGCATCCTTCACATTCTTTCTCAGTTCTTCCCATGTATCAGCTTGTGTTATAATATTCTCGTTCAGGCACTCAGCGACATAGCCGCCATCTTGCTCCTGGGTTACCTCGAAAACAAGATCTCCGCAAAAATTACTCATCACCACGTATTCTAAATAAGAAAATCTCAAAAGGCAAGGAGGCTTTAATTTTGTTTCGCGATTTCCGTGAAGGTCTCCCAGGTTTATTTATAAAAAACAGGCTCTCTGTAGTGTTAACCACAGAGAGCCTGTTAGCATAGTGTTTGTTTCAGCTCCCCCGCACGGACTCGAACCGCGGACCTAGTGGTTAACAGCCACCCGCTCTACCAACTGAGCTACAGGGGATCGTTAAGTTCAAACGGTAAAATACCAGAAAACGGCCTCTTTGTCAATATATCGCATTGCCTCATTAACAATCTACAAGCTCCGATCATGAGGAACGTGGCCATGACAGGGCAGCGCTGTCACTGCCGAGCCAGTGAATGAACGATCTCCAGCGTCTGGGGATAGAGTCGCTTGTACAGAGCGAAAATCTCATCGTATCGGTCCTTCATCGTGGGGTCCGGATCGATCCTGCTGACACCGGAATTGCTCCTGGCGATTTGGCCCGCTTCTTCAAAAGAGCGATAGACACCGCTGCCAATTCCCCCGAGAAGCGCCGCACCCAGACTGCTGCTCTCCTGGAAATCGAGAACGTCCAGGGACTCCTGAAGCACGTCTGCCTTGATCTGATTCCAGAGGCTGTTCTTCGTGCCGCCTCCCACTGCGCGAATCTCTTTGATCGGAGCGTCGAGCACCGCGTCGAGGCTCTCGATGATGTGCCGCAGGGCGAAGGAGGTTCCCTCCAGAACAGCTCGTGCCAGCTCACATCGCGTTGTGGAGGTAGTCAAACCCACAAACATGCCCCGCGCCCGGGGATCACACCGGGGGGTCCTCTCTCCCTGCAGATAGGGCAGAAAGATAAGGCCGCTGGCACCCGGCGCACACGAATCGGCCAGCTCGGTGATTTCCAGCCTGCTGCTCGCTTTCCTCTGATCAGCCTCGCCAACGATCTCCCTCTGAAACCACTCGATGCTGAGCCCTGTGGAGGTTGAGGACCCGATCCCGAGCCACATGCCCTCGGAAACGTAGCCGCAGTTGATCCAGCGCTTGTCTCTCGTAGGCTTGGAGAGGGGCAACGTGACACAGTCGGTGGAGCCTGCCACGTACACGATGGTTCCTTCACTGACAGCCCCTGCTCCCAAAGCGGCGGCTATCGAATCTCCGGAGCCGCACGCAACTGGTGTCCCCACTCTCAGCCCGGTCTCCTCCGAAGCCCTCTTAGCGATGGTGCCCACAACCTCGGCGGCCCCCTTTATCCCGGGCAGCTTCTCAACAGGAATGGACAACTTATTGCAAATCTCTTCAGACCACACTCGGGGAGTGTTGATGTCCACAAGGCCCGAGAGAGCAGAGATACTCGGATCGGTGTAGAGCTCGCCGGTGAGCTTGTGAGAGATGTAGGTGTTGGCAAATCCAAAAGTCTTGGCGGCCCGGTAGATCTCCGGTTCTTCATCCTCGAGCCAGAGCACGCTGGTCACAGCGCAGGTCCCGGGAACGAGAACGTTGCCGATCGTCCGCTCATACTGCTCTCGTGGCAGTTTTTCCTCGATCGCTGCTACCTGGGCGATGCTCCTCTGGTCGTTGTACATGATGGCCGGGTAGAGGGCATCGCCATTGCTGTCCATGGCGATCACGGCAGGAAAGATAACGGAGATTCCTACAGAGCCGATTTCACCGGCTGATGTGCCGGCGCTCTCGCAAACGGAAGCGAGAGCGGTCTTCACTCCGTTCCACCACATCTGCGGATCCATCTGGGCCCAGGTGGGTCTGGGTGCATCAAAAGCATACGAGGCAGAACGGCTGATTCCGAGAAGGCGCCCTCCGGCGTCGAACAGGCTGGCCTTGACCCCCGAGGTGCCGACGTCGATTCCTAATAGCGGTCTATCCATGGTTAACGTGAAGTATGACACCGCGCTGCGTTCTCTGTAAAGTAGACGGTCTTGACTTTCGATCAACCGGGAGATCACATTGTAGGCACCACAATCCCCAAACGGAAGAGAGCTTATGTCCAAATCAGACGGCAAAATTACAGGTGAGCTGATCGTTAAATTCCGATCCGATCTCGAGTTCAACCAGCACTACCGAACCGTTCAGAATGCGGTGACAAAGATAGCGTTGGATGATGTCGCCCTCAACCGTAAGGTCATCACAGAAACGGATCACAGCTTCTCCCACCTTCTGGACGACTGGCCGGTTACCAACCAGAAGTCCACGGGCCGATGCTGGATGTTCGCCGGACTCAACCTCTTTCGCCCCCGGGTCATGAAGACCATGGAGCTGAAAGACTTCGAGTTCAGCCAGAACTACCTGCTCTTCTGGGACAAGATAGAACGGTCGAACTACTTTCTCCAGGCCGTCATCGAGACGGCCGACAGGGATGTGGACGACAGAACCGTGGCCTACCTGCTGGACCGTCCCATAGTCGATGGCGGACAGTGGACCATGTTCGTCAATCTGGTAAAGAAATACGGGCTCGTTCCCAAGGTCTTCATGCCGGAGTCGGAGAGCTCGTCAAATACCCGGCGTATGAACTTCATCCTCATATCCAAGCTGAGAGAGGCGGCCAAGACGATTCGGGACATGAGGGCAGAGGGCAAACCCATGCCAGCCGTCCTCGAGTACAAAAATGAGAGTCTCAATGTGATCTACCGGATCCTGTGCATCCACCTGGGCGATCCCCCCGATAAGTTCATCTGGCAGTGGCACGACAAGGAGAGAAAGTTCCACCGCGACAGAGAGATGACCCCGCAGCAGTTCTACAAGAAGTACCTGGAGGTTCCCCCTGATGAGTACGTCTGCCTCGTCAACGACGCCCGCCCGAAACGGCCGTACGGTAAAAGCTACACGGTGGAATATCTCGGAAACGTGGTCGAGGGGGATGCAGTCCTGTACCTCAATGTTAAGATCGAGCGAATGAAGGAGCTGGCCGTAAAGACCATCCAGGACGGGGAGCCGGTCTGGTTCGGCTGTGACATGGGCAAGATGATGAACCGAAAGCTGGGCATCCTGGACGGCAACCTGTACGAGTACGATCGCGTCTACGGCAGCAGCTTCGATATGGACAAGGGTTCCCGCCTGGAATACCACCAGGCCCGGATGAGCCACGCCATGCTCTTCACGGGGGTCGATCTTATCGACAAAAAGCCCCGCAGGTGGCGGGTGGAGAACAGTTGGGGAGACGAATCCGGCAAAAAGGGGTTCTTTGTGATGAACGACTCATGGTTCGACCAGAACATGTTCGAGATCGCTGTGAACAAGAGCTATCTCTCTGAAAAGGAGCTCGAGGCGTTGGAGGCCAAGCCGATAGTTCTTCCCCCGTGGGACCCTATGGGAGCTCTGGCCCGTCTCATGTAAGCCGGATCGCGGTTTGAGTCGGTGTTTGCATTAATCTCTCAATAATCTGTTTACTAGAGATTATTTTTCTTGTAATATATGGTGAAATTTAAGCATGTGGGTCGAGAACGATGAGAACCATAATAAAGGGGGTAGCTGAAGCGGTTTTATCGGGGGTGCTGGAGAAGGCATCAATATTTATCATTTTTATTGTACCACAAGGAGGTACGCGGAGATGAAAGGTAAAATAATACTTTGTGCAATTTTTCTAGTCTTATCTGCCATAGTTGTATTTGCTTCGGGTCAGAAAGAACAAGCTGCCACTAAACCTGTAACGTTAACATGGCTTGCTGTAGATCATGGTGCAAGCCCGCGAACAGCGGCGAGGGAAGATCATCTAAAAGACTATATGAGTAGAAATCCAAATGTAAAGATAGATCTTACTATCTCACCATTTGCTCAGTACCTGCAAAAGGTACAGATAAGTCTTTCCCAGGGAGCACTGGATATGCTCCAATTGGACCCCACCCAAATTCCTCAGCTCGTTCTGCAAGATGTGTTGCTCCCGGTGGAAGACTACATCGACGGAAAGGATGATTATTTACCTATCGTCCTGGAGGTGGCTTCTCATAAGGGCCACATCTACTCATGGTCACAGATGGAGTCGAGCCAGATCTTATTCTACAACGTCGAGATGATGGATGGAGTTGGCATCAAGCCTCCGACGAAGCCGCAGGATCGTTGGACATGGAATGAATTCAAAGATGTCGCAGTCAAGCTCACAGCCGACAAAGATGGGGACGGCTCTAATGATATATGGGGATTCTCTGTGCGGCAGGCGGCAAGACCTTATATACTGTGGGCTTTTATGCAGTCTATGGGAGTTCCAGCTGTCAGTGATGATTATCTAAGTGTTAAGGGGTACTTAGATCATCCGGACGCGGTAGAGGCGTACCAGTTTTACGGAGATCTCTATAACAAGTGGAAAGTCGCAGCCAAGTCTCCCATTCAGGATGCATTCGGGATCCAAAAAGCGGCAACCTATCTGGCTGGACCCTGGGTGGTACCGGGTTTTAAAAAATATACTGAGCTCAAATGGGATGGAACATATTTTCCTTATTTTAAGATCCCTGTCACCCCCGCTAGTAGCTGGCACTACGGGATCGCAAAGATATCTAAGCATCCTAAAGAAGCAGCTGACTTCTATAACGATGCAATGAGCACAGACATCTCCGTCGATTTCTATAGAAGAACTATGATGCTCCCGACCAAAAAATCGGTTATCGATAAACTTGGTAAAGAGTTCACAGAAGACAAAATTGCGGCCATATGCTGGTATGAGTTGAACAACACTGCGGTCATACGTCCTCGCACTCCTGCTTATAGTGAATATGAAGATGCATTCGGGAGAGCACTGCAAGACATCATATTAGGCGCAAATGCTAAAGAAAGACTGCAAGAAGCCGTTGAAGAAATAGAGAAAGCTATGGCGAAATATCGAAAATAAAGATAAGTCTGAGAACTACGGGAACAGGGGAGCGAGATTCACTTTGTCTCGCTCTCTTGTCTAAAACAAGTAAAAATATACAATTATTGCTCAATCTTTTTTTCAGGGATTAATAAATGTCGGGTCATGTTTTTAGGAAATTCGAGGCATATCTGTTCCTGCTCCCCGCTATTGCCCTCTTGGTTATTTTTAAACTATATCCTGTTTTTTCGGCGATATTTCTCAGTTTTAATAAAGTGAGCTTCATGAGTGGGGAACGAGTGTGGAACGGGTTTGGTAATTATATTGAGCTCGTAACATACAAGAATTTTTGGCACGCATTCAGAAATACGATGGTATTCTGTGTTGCGGTTCCGGCAGCCCATATCGGTCTTTCTCTTTGCATGGCATTGCTTGCTATACGTCACAGACCGGGTGCCAAATTTTTTCGATTGGTGTGTTTTCTTCCTATTGTCATGTCAAATGTAGTTATGGCGGTGATATGGCAACTCATGTTAGCAGGGGAAAGACACGGGCTGATAAATAGCTTTTTAAGTATTTTAAAAATAGCTCCTCAGCCGTTCCTTACAAGCCCTAAACAGGCGCTCGCCTCGATCATGTTAATACCTATTTGGGGTGGTGCGGGATATTGGATGATGATTATGATTGCCGGTCTACAGGCAATACCAAGAACATTATACGAATCCGCACAGATTGACGGAGCCGGACCTATACGTCAATTTCTCTTTATCACTATCCCACTTTTGAGACGGACAATTACCTATATCGTCGTTAGCGATACAATCCTTTCTTTTCTATATTTTGCGCCGATTTACATCATTACAAAAGGCGGCCCTTCAAATTCAACCACGTTACTCGCCTACGAAACCTATAGAGCAGCATTTGTATTTTGGGATTTAGGAAACGCCGCAGCATATGCAACCATGCTTCTGTTTTTGATTCTTGTCATAGTCTTAATACAACTGAAGTATTTAACAGCACGATTTACGTACTAACTCACCAGAGCTGTTGGGGATATTATATTTTCTATGAACAAAAATGGTTTAGTATTTACGATTTCCTATTACTTACTGATCTGCCTGATTGGGATTTCCGTTTTTATCCCTGTCCTGTGGTTATTTTCATCCTCTCTAAAGAATGAAGCAGAGATATTTTTGCAAACTTATCCAATAACCTGGAAAACATTCATTCCTACTAAGATAGATTTGGCTGGGTATATTCGGGTATTGACAAATACTGCCGCTCCTTTTCATCGATATTTGCTCAACAGTCTTTTTGTCACTGCAAGCGTTATAATCTTCGGTATATTCGTTAACTCCTTGGCCGCATTCGCTTTTGCCAGATTGAATTTTCCGTTAAAGAACTTACTGTTCATTATTGTCCTAGTTACACTCATGATGCCCTTCGAAACGCTGGTGATCCCCCTGTATGTTCTGATGAAGAGATTAAATTGGGTCAATACATATCAGGCACTTATTGTGCCGGGTATCGCAAATTCATTTGTCATTTTTCTTTTAAGACAGTTCTTTGCGGAGATCCCGGCAGAGATGGGAGAAGCCGCAAAAATAGATGGTTGTTCGTGGTTTGGCGTGTATTGGAGAATCTTTCTTCCTATGAGCAAATCATCGTTGGTTACGGTGTCTCTACTCATGTTTATCTCACAGTGGAAGTCATTCTTTTGGCCACTGATCATAATTAATAGCGATAAGTACAACGTCGTGACAGTTGGCGTGACGAAATATACAGGGGGCGGATTTACAATGGTTCAGTGGGGCCCTCTTTTTGCTGCTGCTTCCCTGGCAACTTTACCGATACTTATCATATTTATTTTTATGCAGCGTTTTTATGTGCAGGGCATAACTCTGACGGGGACGAAGGGCTAGCATTCGGAATAAGAGGTTTTCATGAACACAAGGGAAAGATTCCTGGCGACTATGCATTTTGAAAAGGCTGACAGGGTTATGCTATGGGAGATGGGATACTGGCAGGCAACTCTGGATCGCTGGTATAGGGAGGGTCTGAAGGCTAACAACCCTCCTAACCAGATTCAGCTGAATCCCGGGGTGGGTATTCGAGGGGAAGCCTCTCCTCATGACATATACTCCACTACACGTTTTCGGGATAAGGATGTCCATGAAGAGATGGGATTTGATGAAGGTGTACAAATCGTTCCCGTTAACTCCGGGCCTCAGCCGCCTTTTGAGCAGAAAGTGCTGGAGGAAACCGAAGAATATATTCTATTTCAGGATGAATTCGGGGTTCAGAAAAGGCTCAAAAGAAAAGAAGCATCTACACCTGAATTCGTCGGTTGGCCTGTGGAGAACAGAAAGGATTTCAAAAGGTTGGTTGAGGAGCGGTTCAAACCAGACTTGAAAAAGAGGGTACCGGAGAACTGGAAGGAGATTGTTGAGAAACACAAAAGCCGGGACTATCCGCTGGCAATCGGCGGGTATCCCTACGGCTTCTACGGCTTGATGCGTTATATGATGGGAGAAGAACGGCTCCTATACAATTTTTATGATAATCCAAATCTTGTTAGTGATATGATGTCGTTCTTTGCGGATTTCTGGATCGAGCTGTGGGGACAGGCGCTCGACGAAATCGATGTCGACTGCGCACACTTTTGGGAGGACATGTCTTATAAGAATGGTCCCATCATCTCCCCTGCCATGTTCCGCCAGTTCATGACACCCTGCTATCAGCGGATTACAGGCTTCCTTAAGGAACGCGGCGTAGACATCATAGTTGTGGACAGCGACGGGAACATGGATGAACTGATTCCTCTCTTTTTAGAAGCTGGATTAACAGGCGTTTTTCCCATTGAGGCGCGAGCGAACAACGATCTGATCGATATTCGGAAGAGGTATCCCAAAATGCACATCCTCGGTGGTATCGACAAGATTGAGGTTGCCAAAGGTCCAAAGGCGATAGATAAAGAGCTGGAATCCAAGGTCCCGTTCATGGTAATGCAGGGAGGTTATATACCTCATTTGGATCACCATGTTCATCCTGGCATATCATGGGACTATTTCCAGTACTACCGCAGACGCCTTAAGGAGTTGGTAGATCGGCTTTGATACCGGGAGACGATTCCGGCAAAAAGGGGCTAAGGAACTCAAGGAGTCGAAGGCTAGGATTTACGGGAGGGGTTTTTCCCCAGTATGATGCTCTCCCAGTCGCGGGATGTGTCCTTTTTTGAATCGACGTAATTCTTTTCGTAGTAGTCCATCAGCCGCATGAGACGTGTTACCGTCTCTTCGCTTACCGCGTGCTCGATCTGGCAGGCCTCATCCTGTGCCTTTTCCGGTGAAAGAAGCAGAACCTCCCCCAGAAACGTGGCCAGCCGTTTGTGCTTCAGGCTTATGGAATTGGCTATCCTCAAGCCTTCGGCGGTCAGGGTAATGTAGGAGTTTCTCTCGTAGTTGACCAGACCCTTGACCTTGAGCACCTTGAGCGCACCGGTCACCGACGGCATCTGCACGTCGAGTCTCCCGGCGATGTCCTTGACCCGCGCGACGCGGTGCTCTTTTTCTAGAGAACCGATGGCCTCGAGATAATCTTCGATGCTGGAGCTGAGCTCTTCGGTCTTTGCCTTACCCATTTCGATTAATATACCACACTCGGAGTAGCCCAGCAACTAATTTAGTGAGCCCTTCCTACTAGTGTTCTGTCCCAGAAATACGTTCACATAAGCGACTGATCTTCTCAAAGATCGACTCGGCGGTCGCGTGCCACATGAACGGTTTGCAGTCCTCGTTGTGGGCTGTCACAAATTGATCGATCTTCTCTACCAACTCTTTGACGCTGCCAAAGGATCCTCTGCGGATTGCTCGTTGGGTGATGAGCCCAAACCACCTTTCTACCTGGTTCAGCCAGGATGAGTAGGTCGGAGTGAAATGCAGGTGGTAGCGGGGGTGATTCAGAAGCCA
>SDBV01013159.1_pt1 | contig 10554 bp, 6 predicted proteins | sample 2277081 | NCBI WGS metagenome assembly SDBV01 (sample SAMN10402039, study PRJNA504765) | marine sediment metagenome | isolation source: marine sediment core GS10_PC15, 223 cmbsf | place: Arctic Ocean: Southern Knipovich Ridge | collected 2010
TTTTGATAATGTGTTTGCGGCCGACGCAAACAGTATATCACCGATTGCGTAGGTAGTTTGTCCGGTGCCGCCAAACACCTCGGTAATGGTATTACCAACCCAACCGCCTGTTGAGTTTATTACTAATGTAGTACCTGAACGGAGTCCGTCTCGTACTAAAAATGCTCTATTTGTCATCTCAATTTATTCCTTCCTAAGTTTATTTATGTATAACGATTTATACCTTTGTTTTTGTTAGTGTTGCTGTTGTTGTAAACACAGTTGATACTGATGATACTGGCGTCGCTAATAGACGCAAGTTACCACCACTAATATCAACGGTAAATGTTGCTTGTTCGCCGGAAATTGCAGGCGATCCAGTAGCTGGTGACCCAAAAAATTCGGGAGTTGCTACTGTTCCATATTCTGTTGACACCGCATTGGTGCTGTCGTGTGTTACGAGTAATTTTGTAACGTGGAAGTTATTGCCTTGTACGGCCTCAACTAAAAATTCTGCCGAGCGATAAATTGCCGTTGCAAATGATGCAATTACTGTTTGGCTCGTTGTTGTAGTTGTTGTTTCAAACGTGGTGATCGCGGATCTTGCACCGAAATCAACTGTATCAATAATTAATGTACCGACATTGATAATCCCTGGTGATCCAGTGCTGATTCTTGCAACTGTACTATCAACGTTTAGAACGGTTGGAGAACCTGAAAAGAATAAGCCATCTCCAGCAGTTACACCTCCTCCACCAATATCACTTGTTGTTAAAACGCGTTCAAATCCAGCACCAGTTGAAAGATTATTAACACGAAGTCCTCCACCGACTGGTGTTGTTGTTTCAGCAACATTAACATTATTATGATATAATTCTACTGCTGCGCCTGAAATTGCGTGAATTGCTTTTTCTTGATTACCAATATAAAACCATAAATCTGAATTTAAATTACCATTACGAATAACCTCTAACCATTTATTAGTAGTCTTACCTGAATCAGATCGCATCTCTCCAATAAAGTCACCACCATCAACAAAGAAACGCCAAACTTTTTCGTTTGCTGATGCGTCTGTATCACGGAACATTAATCCGGGACTAATCGATACTAATTCGAGAGTGGTAACGTTTGCAGGGCTTCCTGCTCCACCATGTCCAATTAAAGGTGAACCAGCAGGAGAACCAGGGAAAGGACTACCAATATTTTCTGCTGTAATACCGCTGATGATAATTCTACCATCAATTAAACTTATTGTACTTGTATTAGTCCAGCTTGTTGGAGAGCCTTGATAGAAAAGAAAATCACCCTTTTGTGCGTTAACAAGATTAACTTCACCGGACGGACTACCCAATCCACCAATTACAGTTCCTGGTCGCCACCGTAATGGAGAGCCAGAAAAAATGAGAGATTGACCTTGAGTTGGAGCAGAGGTGACAACATCAGAAATATCATCAAGAATGACACTCGTTCGAATAAACAGCGTAAGACTGTCTGAGTCGATTTGTTCTATTTTTATTAATGGTTGTGTCATTTTTTATTATTTTATAAACTAATTTAACTCATTGGATAGAACTCTGTTGGCGGAGTAAAGTTTGCTGTGTAGCGGGCCACACCTTTAGTGATTCGTACGGCTGATAGATTGCCAAGGAAGTATTGGGTTGGGCTACTACTCCTTAGTACTCCAACAACCAGTGGCTGGTTTGCCCCACTCATGTCTGAGGAATTTGTCGTAGGAGTACTTAACTGCACACCATCTATAAACATACGAAGGTTGGTGCCTGATCTACTAATCGCTACGTGGTACCACGTCTGATCTGATGGTGACCATGTTTCGCTCTTTACTTGCACTCCATCGGCTATGAAGTTGAGAACGGGTCCAGCGGCAGTCTGAATACCCCAGCCTGAAGGTCCAGTTGCATTGAAGTTGGAAATCATTACCTTAGAGCCGCTGGCGGGGGTTTCAAAGTAAGCACCGATCTCTACCGTGAAGTCCGCTGCCCCGAAGTCCCAGTCTGCGTCGTCTAGATACCGTAGGAATCCAGAGCTCCCAGAGCAAAGCAGAGAGTTAGTGTCTGTGTACTGTTGTATGGCGGTGTCAACCTGAGCCGGGGCAATGAACGTCTCGACGTGTCCAGAATTAGAGAGGTCGGTTATATTCGTATCACCGTCATCACCAGCAAAGTCTAGTAGGAGAACAACACTAGCGAAGTCTGGATCAGCAGTAAGACCAGCAATCGCTGGTCTCTGTCCCATCGCTAACCTTCTCATTACATTACATCCCAGGTATGGGTTTTCCACTTCTGAAATGTTATTAGTCCTGCAATAAATACATTTTCTGGTGAGCCACCACCGAAGAATCTTAATGTTGGTATTGGTGATCCTGCTGAAATAATTGTGGTTGTTACTGGCTGTGTAATTGTAACTGTTGAACCAATAGGAAATGCAGTAAGGTTATTACCAGGTACTTCAATTCTTGTAATTGGTGCTGGTGATCCTTGTGTTAAGTATTTGTCTTCTTCATCAGTTAGGATTAGTCTATATGTTAATGGTGAGCCTGCACCTGCTGTAATTGTTTTAACTGCTAGATATCTTTCAGCGTGTGTTGCTGGTGAACCTTTGGTCACATCACCACCACCACCACCAGTAGGAGAACCAAACGCTACTGCTAGTCCATTAAACGTTAAACTTGTACCAATGAAGTTAATTGCCGTCACAGTGGTACCAGAGCGAACAACTTCTAACCACGTTGCTCCTGTTCCGTGAGCATCTGTTCGTGTTCTAAATGTAAATGAGGGTGGTGAGAATTCTACTGTAATATCCCAAACGCCATGATCCGCTACTGCGTCCGTGTCGTTAAATACTAACGTGGGACGAATTGAATTTAATTGAAGAGCGGAGCTCGCTCCTTCGCCACTTGCTGTTATACGTAATGGTGCCGCTACAGTTAACGAATTAACTGTGGCACCTGTTCGAGCAATTACGAGTGCGTTATTACCAGCATTACCATTATCTAATCGCGTAGATATTACAAACTGACTACCAGTATTTGAAATGCGCCAAATATCTTCGTCAGCTGCTTGGGACGAATCATTGAGATTAAGAGATACATCACCAGCAAATGTAAAAGTATTAAGAGTGGTGTTACGACGAGCAACAGTTGAATCGGCGGAAAGAACTTGTGATATTGGAGATCCAATCGGAGAGCCACCAGCTGAGTTTAATCCGTCACCAGCAGTGATGCCACCAACACTGATTGAGTTTCTCCATCCTATTGGTGAACCTATGAATACTAACGTTTCGCCTAGTACTGGACTCGAAACAATAACATCACCATCAAAGATGGATGAGAGACTTGTATCAACTACAGTGGTTAGTGTTGTTTGATCTAATTGTTGTCCTTTAATCTTTGGCTGAGACATTATCTCGCTCCTTATCCACTAAAGAACGCCGGATTGGCCAACAATTCGATTACATCTCCAGGATTTAACGAAGCATTAAATATAATACTCTGTGATACTTGTCCGTATGTCGCATCAGCAGTTGACACGGTATGATCAACAACTTCTGTATAGGCCAGATCTTGTACTATTGTGCTAACAGGCCCACCAACCGTTGGAGATATGTTACCTATTATATAATGACAAATTTCAGGACTAGCGACACATTCAGTCGATAAAGCAAGCAGAAGGCTATCTGCTGGAGAGCCTGATAACTCACTAATATCAATTGCCGAACCAGTTCCAGTTGTATCTGAGTAAACGACAATGGCAGTATCTCTTTCACTCCAAACTGCTGTTACACCTGTTATACCTAAATTAATTTCATCAATAATATTTTGATATATCTGCAATACACTACCTTGCACAGACATCGTTTGCGTACCACCACCATCAACTGCAACGTTAAGTGTGAATGTTGAACTATATGGTAAAAATGTTCGAGCAGAAGGTGATATTAGAAGTACAGAACTTGTATTGAAGCTAATCTTTTGATAAGCTCGTTCATCAGCGTATTGTTTCACACCATTGACATTAACAACTAATCGGTTCGTACCAGCAACATAACTTTCCTCTGTAAGTTTAAATGAACCAAGAGTTAGAGTTGGAGAACCAGTTCCCACTGGTGAACCACCATCTGTTAGCGGTGAGCCAACACCCACAACAAATATTTCTCGATCTGTTGGTGCTTCAAGAGTTACAGTGCGTGAGTTAAGATCCCCAAACGCCGTTACGTTAATTTGATCTTGTTGTACGAGTTGTGTGAGAATTTGAGTTGGTGAACCAACTCGTGGTGATCCAACTACTGGCGAACCGGCGAATTCTTCAAATATATCACGTAAGTATGAAGAACTTATTGTGTGTCTAAGGTCAGTCGTGGTGTGATTATGGAATAACGTTGAAAATATATCGTCTTCACCACCAGTTCTTGTTAATGTGAGTGTCAGTGTGGGCTCATCCCAAGATATAGTATCGACGAAGCGATCTACAACCGGTGAACCAAGAGCTAACTCAATCGGTGCTATCAGATTATCAACATATGCTTTATTTGCTGCATCATCTGGAGCCGTTGGTAATGCTAAATTTTCAATTTTTTGTGAGTTATTTAGACCAAGGTTAATTGCTACGCGACTAGTTGATCCTGGTGAACCAACATCAGCAAACTCCAATGTTCCAGTCATTATATCGCCAGTGCGATCTACTTTTGCTTGGATTGGACTACCTATTGGGCTACCACCCACAAGCGTATCAATATTATTTTCGTTTGCTGTTACACGATCTGCAAGTCCTGCAAGACTAGCAGTAACATCGTCAACATACGCTTTATTAGTAAGAGCGTTGTCGTCGCCTGTTGCTACTAATAATAGGTTATATGTGTTTGGTGAACCAGCAAGTGCTGAGCGGATAAGACCATCGTTTTGTACTTGGAATAGTGAGGTTGGGAAAGGAGAACCGTGCACTAATGAACCAGTTGCAACTTCAAATATATTATTACCTGCACCAGCATCTGAATTGTCATCGTCTATGTGGATGTAAAAATTGTCAGCCGCTGTTAACAATCCATCGCCTGTCATTCGGAGATCGGCTCCGTTGAGAACGTTGCCTTGACCTTCCCACAAAAATAATGAACTTACTGGAAGACCGAACGATAGTGGACCTGTCATTGTATCACCGGAACGATCTAAGTAACCAGTAGACAACCAACGAGGAGCTTTTCCAGGTCCTGGACGCGACCAAATAAATAATTGACTTAGAGGACCACCCCCACCACCCAAGGCTGGAGATCCAGCTGGTGGAGAACCTACAGCGCCAACTTGATACCACAAGTCACCAATTGATGGACTTTGTGGTGGTACGTGATTTACATAAACGTTACCAGAATTTTTCCATTGAACACCGTCATAAACTCTTAATTGTTTTTGTGGTAGATATTCACCAAGCAATGGTGAGCCTGGTACCTGGGATGAGAATAATCCACCTGTACCAACGAGACCAGTTAGGTCTTCCATCTCACGTTTTAAGAATGTGGCAGCAAGATTGCTTGATGAATTATTAACACCAAGATATAGTTCAGGAACTAGTGGTGATCCAACAGTATCTAACCAGAAACTACCATCGACAATCGTTGTTGGCACGGGGCCTGACGTTTTAACCTCATCTGCTACAGTAGGATTAACAGCACCAGTATTTGTTAATTCAATCCAAGAACCACCATTTGCTAATGTGCTATCATCTTCCCATCTAAAGATTGATGAGTCGGAAAAATCACTATGAAGTGGGGAACCAGTCTCAACAAATACATATGTAATACGAGCAAACCATGTTTGTCCTGAAACTGGGAATGTTGGTTCGGTTGATCCAGAAAAATTTTCCATGAGATTAACAAGGTTTTCTTGAATTCTCTCACCATAGTTAACGTGACCTTTACCATACAAAAGCAAACTCGTGCTTGCTTTAACAGCTGACGAGCTTAATTCTAGTGTATTTGGTGCGACGGGACCGTCGGATGTGAACGAACTAACATTAAATGCTGTGCGTTCTGGATCTGTAAAATTGACGATGTATTGAGCGACCATTATTTCGGATATTCCTTATGAAAAACCACGTTACATCGTATTTATGGTCGTAGGAATAAACGGTACAGATTGATTAATATTGACCCTTAATCCAGTTGAATAGCGATTATTCTCCGAGCACTAACATTATCAGATGATGAAATGTGATCAACGGTTGCGTTAAGTTGGACTGTTATAGGTGTTACAATCACGGAACCCATTACTGGAGCTTGGCCATGAATCCATTCCTTCCACACTGATGGAATACTTGCTAGTTCTGTTCCGAACCCAGGATTTGTTCCGCTGCCAACACGAATCTTACCAAGGAACGACCAATTAAGACCCCTATGTTTTTGTACTCCATACACGGTAACTAAATATTTCTTTCCTGCTATTACTCCTACAATCGTTGAAACCCCTACATGAATGTTTTCTGTTGGAAAAGTACTTGAAACTGGCTTATCATCAACATATTTTTTGTTTGGAATATCGTCGTCTTGAGTTACAAGAGTTTCATATGAAGTATTGAGCGATCTTAAAACACCATTTGATTCTACACGAAAACGTTCTGTGCCACCAGTTGTAAAACTTAATACATTGGCTGCTGATCGATAAAATCCAGTATCAGTATCACTAGCAAACGACCATGCTGGAGTGTTCTCATCTGTACCTGTGACATCTCCTCGTAGTGGTGCACGCCACTGTTTAACTCCGTTAATTGTTTGATTACCTGTTGTACGAACTACAGAACTATCAACTCGTACATCGTCAGCAGCAGATATTATTCCTGTTCCTGCTCCTATATGAAGTGTTCGTGAAGTTGTTAGATCTCCACCACCAGCTAAACCATCACCCGAAAATAACGAAATATTGGAGTGATTAATGTGCTCATTAGCCACAAAGCCAGATAAATCATCATGAATAATTTCAGAATCTTTAGTTGATACAGCGTCAGCAGTAATTGTTATCCCTGTTCCTCGCGCGACATTAATAATTGTTATTAGTGGACTCCCAACAGGTTTTCCACCATCAATTAAACCTTCACCTGCAATTATATTAAATCCTATACCTTGAGGAGGGGGAATAACAGATCTCCATGCTGGACTACCGGTTGAACCGACCGGGCTGCCGGTTGTGGGATCTAAAACAAATAAAGCACGAACTGCACGATCCCACCACAATTGACCTTCAATTGCATTCAATGGGGGAGTAGTATTGGAAAAGTTTTCAAGTAAATGAACCAAATTTTCATCACGTTCACCACCATAGTTTTTATTACCACGGCCATGAAGAATCAAGCTCAAAGTTTTTGATGTGGATGTCTCGTTAACCGTTGCAAGAATGGTTCCTCGGGTATTTCGAATTTTAAGAGTATTAGACATAGTTTAATCCAGTTGCACAGCTATTATATATCTTGAAGTTCTTTGAAATCCAGGAGGTCCTGGGTCAGCTGGAGTACGGCCCGGTCCAGATGTATTAAACTTCATATTAAGCTCAGTATCGCCATTCATAAAACAAACAAACGATGCTTCTGATTGAGACTCTCCATCCCAGGCGTCGGCACCTCCCGGAAGACCTGCACCACTAAAACTCAGTAACTGTCGTGGTGTGGATCCACAAACGGTTCCAACACCTGATATAGTCGATCCCCGTCGCAATATGACTGCATCAAGAATACAATCAGTAGTTATGCCATCTCGCTTATGTGGAAGAATAGCATAACCAAATACTAAATATGTTTTAGTTCCGTCAAGTCCACTAAGGAAAAGAGAACCTACATGAGTATTTGCTGTTGGGAAACCACTACTAGCTGACGCTAAATCATCTACGTATTTTTTATTTGGAATATGATCGTCAATAGTTACTAACGATTCATAAGATGAATTTAATGCTCGAAGAACACCGTTTGATTCAATACGAAAAGCTTGAATATTATTAGTCGTAAAGCTTAATTGATTTGAACCAGAACGATATACTCCCGAAGAATATGTCGAGCTAGAATCTCTAAAGCCATATGTCGGAACAGCTGCAGAAGTACCTGTTTGAACACCACGAAATTGGCTTGTAAACTTTTTAGAGCTCCAAGTTGTTTGATCACCGGCTGTTCGAAGGACACCTCGTTTACCAGTTTTAACATGTAGACTGTCTGCACTTGTTCTTAGACCATTTGGATCTGGTGATCCTCCAGTGTTAACATCAAGCGTTACACTTGAAACAATGGTTCCAGTACCAGATAGTCCTGCACCAGCTGTTATAGTAACCGATGAGTGGTCAATATGTTCGTTGGCTACGAAGCCGGATAAATCATCGTGAATAATTTCAGAATCTTGTGTTGCAACAATTTTTGGTGATCCTGATCCTCCTCCACCTTGGTTTATGTATGTCTTAACTAAACGGGAAGTGTGACAAGTAAAGAACTTATCTGCGTTGGCTTTATCAAAGAACAAGCCGAGGATTGAATCCTCACTACGATTCCGTCGACCAGTATATTGAGCAGTACTTGAGTCCCAAGCAGTTTCTAGCCAGAATTCATATATGTATTTAGTACCACTAACTATGTACATGCGGTTACCTGATCCATCAATATCTATATGTGATGGGTTGGGTTCTAAAGCGTCCTCGTTAAGAGCATCTTTTATATCTAATACCGAAGTCGCTACTCCTTTCGTAGACGGATCCCAAGGGGTGGCCAAAGTATATTGTGTAATATTTTCGCTAACATCTACAAAGTACATAATTGTACCGTCTGGTTTGAACGTAACACCTCTAGTAGTAATTGCCGAGAGCGCATGTGTGGCTGTAAATGTGGCTGTCGACAAATCCCAAGGCGTGCCCAGATCCCACCAAATAATCTCGTCGCTTAATGCTGCACCCACAGTTTGAAACAATCTTGTGCCATCAGGTTTCAAAAACATGCCTAGTCGAGATTCTAAATTTTCAGCGATGCTATTAGTTTGTGTGGCGCTTGATATCAGCCAAGGAGTCGATAGTGTGTATTGATATAGAACATTGTCTGACTTGTTGGCCAAGTACATCTCTGTGCCGTCAAACTTGAATGCTAAACCAGATTGAGTAGAACCTGTAAGCAGACTATCTTCAGATGTCATCAAATACTCATTAACCTTCCCACCCTCACCTGATGCTGCTGCTGGGGAAGGATCTGTAAACGTTGAATATACCTTAAAATCAGTGGAAGCTATCGTGTAAATTTTATCGTCATTTGTTCTATCGTAGTGTAAACCTGATATGGCAAGACCAGTTTGTAATGTAACTCCAGCATATGACACTGTGGTTATATCGAAAGGCACACTACAATCAAACTCCATAATACTCCGGCTAGTAGCGTAAAAGAATTTAGTTCCATCTAGATTAAAATCACAATGCCCACCAAACGCTAAATCAGCAGCGAATCCATCAATGGTAGAAAAGTCGAACGAGTTCGTAATCGCTAAATTCAACGTACTAAGGTCCCAAGGAGTACCAAGCTCATGCATTTGTACTACGAGATTAGTCCTTGATATATACAATTGCGTTCCAGCGGCATTCATAGTAATACCCACAAATTGGTTGCCAGCACCACCTATAGAACCTGTATTAGTACCAGCCGGCAAAGTGCTTGCGTCCCATGGTACTGAAGCGGTTCCGTAATCTATACTTTCAGGTCGTAGTTGAACCATTGTCGTTCCATCAGGTCTAACGTACATACCGAAGTTGTTAACGTTCCATTCAGCGCGTTGAGTATCTTGAACAAGAGTTGAAAAATCGAACGGTGTGCTCATTGTACCACCATTTATAACATTGAATTGGGCGTCGACCCACATAGCGTTAATGCCATCTGGGCTAATAGACAAACCTCTTTGAGAGTTTCCGGTTATTGCGGGTGCTTGAAGCATAGTACCCAGCTGACCAATAGCATTTGTTTCTACAGTAATAAGTCTAATTCCCGTACCGGCTCCAAGACTAATTGTTACTTCTAACGGTGAACCGATAGGAAATCCACCACCCGTTAAACCATCACCCGCTACGACATTAAATCCAGTTCCTGCAAAAGGTTGAACTACTGTTTGCCAGTTAGGACTTCCACCAATTTCATTGTAAACATACATCTGATCACCAACATTCCACCACAATTGTCCGTCTATTGGATTTGGTGGAGCTGTGGTATCTGCAAAATTTTCTAATAGATGAACGAGGTTTTCGTTTCTTTCAAGACCATACAGTGGAGCGCCACGACCGTGTAGAGTTAAACTCGTTGACGTCGTATCTTTTTCGTTTTCAAAAACAGTCGCTATTATGTTTTCGCGACTATCTTTTATCGAATACGCATTCCGTATGTCTCGTTCACGTGTCACTTATTGTGAGCTCCCTGGTTTATCATTTTGTGTTGTGTTGTTGAGTACTTGTTCTGCTATTCTAGGATCAAGAGAGTTATTATTTGGAATATCTCGAAGTGTTGCTCGATACGTAATCCATAATTCCTTTTCAACAGAAGTTAGTGGTGAATCGTTTAGTTGTGTCCAATC
>SDBV01013160.1_pt1 | contig 10554 bp, 5 predicted proteins | sample 2277081 | NCBI WGS metagenome assembly SDBV01 (sample SAMN10402039, study PRJNA504765) | marine sediment metagenome | isolation source: marine sediment core GS10_PC15, 223 cmbsf | place: Arctic Ocean: Southern Knipovich Ridge | collected 2010
GATTGGTATCTTAATCTACTAATGATATAATAAAGCAAGGTCGAGTTTTAGATATTTAAACTAAATATTTCATGCCAAACGTAAATCAAATCCTTATTATTCTTGTTGTGATTGTTATTGTTGTGGTGGGCATCTTCCTTTTCACTACTGGAAAGATTCCCCAAGTTGCTAATGAATCTGAAGAGCAGGAGGTAGCTGCGGAAGTCTTCAGTATCGCAGGAAGGGTTACATCAATAAATACACAAGAGAATTCCTTCATGCTCCTGCAACCAAGAGAAGAGACAGAGATTATCGTAAAGATTGGGACCGAGACCGAGTTTATACGCCTTGTGTTTCCATTTGACATCACGAACCCTCCAGAAGGTGCAACATTTACACCAGAGCGTGAACCAGTAATAATTGGAGGTCTCAACGTAAATGATCAGGTCTTTGTGCGTTCATCACATGCGGTAAAGACTGGGGAGGATGTTGTAGATCCATTAGAGGTTCAGATTCTGCCTTAATATCTTAATCTTAGAGAAATTACCTGTTTTTACAGACGGCGATGGGTAAAAATATCTTTATTATAATCGGGATTATTGCACTTATTGTTGTTGGGGTATTTTTGCTTTACAACAAACAAGAGGAGCCAGAGGTTGCAATTCCCGTTGAGCAGGAGGAATTAGAATCACTCGTCTCAACCTTGTTATCTCAAGATGATGGGAAGGAGATAGGCGCTCTTGTTTTTACTGAGATTGAAGGTGAGACGGAGGTTGTAGTAAAGTTCGCAGAAGATGTCGAAACTGCGCACCCAGCACATCTTCATTCAGGTTCCTGCTACGCATTAGGAGAGATTCAGTTCTCTTTAAATGACGTTGTTGAGGGGTTTTCCCGCACAATGCTTAATACCTTAGAGCTGCAGGATAAACTGCCTCTTGTATTGAATGTGCACAAGTCAGAGGATGAATTGGATACTTCTATTTTTTGCGTAGCTACGCCTAGCTAATAGCTTCTATGAATCTTGTGTTTAATAAAAAACTATTCTTCATTGTTCTCGCCGTCGCGGCTCTTTCAATGGCGTTTCTTTTTATTGCAGATACCGCAGAGGCTGACTATAGTTGTATTAGTAATAGAACTGGTAATCAGTTCTGTTCTTCTAGTGGTAGTTATAATACGGCATCTTGTACTAACTGTTCTAGTTTGGATGGGTGGTATCTTGATGGGGGAAGGTATTGGGTGAGCAGCGGGGCTTGTACTGAAAAAGAGGTACAAAGATATAAGTATTTAAATGGTGTCTGTATATCTGGATGTACTAGGATTGATTCGGGCCAAAGAGAGGTGAGAGATACTGGAAATACGAGAAATAAATCCGATGAGACGTCTTGTGGCACCAATATGGAGTGCAGTGGTGGAAGCTGCGTCTCGTCCTGTGCACCAAATTACGGTAACACCTGCACCCCAACCAATGCATGTGGGCAGAGTAACTCGGGAACTTATAGCTGCAGTGGATCGTGTTCTGTAAGTGCTCCAGCTCTTCCTTCCTGGCATGGTGATCCTTGTACGCAGTGTAACAACGTGGGGGAATGTAATACAGGAACTATTGGCTGTAGTAGTGGATCTTGTTCGGTGGGTGCTCCTGCTAATAAAACGCTCTTTGTTTCCGCGTCCGCTACCCCTTCTTCACCCCAAGTTAATGAGGGTGTGGCGGTACAGGCAACTGTGAGTGGTACTGCTACGGGTAATGTTGTTTATTCCTTGGATTGTCAGAATGACGGTACTTATGAGCAGTCTATTACGCGTAGTGGCAACAGTTACAACTTCACTAGAGAATGTAGTTATACATCTCCTGGAGACAAGACCATTAAGGTTGTTGTACAAAGACAGGGGTTGTCTGCTACAGATAGTACAATTAGAGTAAATGTACAAACTCCGGCTCCCGTGGTGACTATATCCGCCTCCCCCATAGATGCAAAATCAGGAGGATCTGATAGTAGCACCATAACATGGTCGTCAACCTATGCAACATCGTGTACCGCTTCAGGCTCCTGGTCTGGGGCCAAGACAACCTCGGGCAGCCAGGCCCGTGTGTTTCCAACAGCTACAACATATACATTTTCACTTGAGTGCTCTGGTGTTGGAGGAAGAACTACTAATTCAACTTATGTAAGAGCCCATAGTCCGCCTATTCTTTCTGTTGATCCAAGTGGAAATGTCCTAAACGGTATAAGCGTTATCTATACCGCAACTGTAGCCATTAATGTTTCACTAACTCCCTACTACATTCGTATTTATGAAGGGAGTACAATTCGCGCAAATTGTTATTATGGGACAACATGCTCTTATACCGCTAGTGGCACTAGTGCCACGAAAACATTTATCGCAAAACTTACTACATCAGGCGGTTCTGTATTTTTGAATGGGAATACGGTATCAACTACTTGGGTAGCTCCAACCTCTCAGCTTCGTGCCTCAGATTTTAGTTTTGAGCCCACGACGATTAAAGTTAAAGAAAGTACAATAGTAAGGGGTTGGTTGAAAGATAGTTTAGGTAATGGCATTGGAGGCAAGACCGTAACACTGCAGTATTGGAACGGACCTATGAGCAGTTGGATAGAGACAGGAGTTTCTGGCACCACAGAGACCTCAGGTGCGAATCGCGGGTATACGAGTTTTACCTTTACTCCCAATTCCGGTTTTATTGGTTCTCTGAATTATCGCCTGAACTTTGCCGGAGATGCAAATTATATAGGTAGTTCGAGTTCGTATAAGATCCTTAATGTAAACCTTAACCTTGATTTTCCCAATAATACCTGGCAGAGATTGTGGTATGAGGATCCTGAGAATAACGCTTTTGCTGCAAACAGTTATCTTGGAGAGGGGCCTAATGAGGCCAACGAGAAGTTCACAAATGATTGGTCCATCGGTTTTTCTTTGACAGGCAGCAACTATGGCAGCAGATATGATGACGTTGGATTTAGATCAGGTAGAAGTATTTCATTCTCAGAAGGATGGCACACATTTTATGTCGGCGCAGATGACGGGATTAAATTATTCATTGATGGTATCTTAAAGACCTCCGCTAATGCTTGGGGAGATCATAGTTTTACCAATAATCAGAATACAATCATTGCGGATATAAGTGCTGGTGATCATGATATTGAGATTGATTATTACGAAGATGGTAGTTATGCCAAGATACAGTTTGACTACGATAGCGGGATTACTAATATTGAATGTATGCGTGGAATATCCTGTTTCCAGAGCGTAGGGTATATAGGATGCAACGCTCATGCTGAAGATGACGGATGGTGTTATTACAATGGTTCTCCTTCTCCTGGTTCTGAGGGTTGCACTGCGGATCCTATACCTTCTGCGTGTAGTGCATATGGCAAGTGCACATATACAGATCGCTGCATACCTGGAGCGGGAGAGGCATGTACGCCTACTGGTTGTGGAGCCCCAGAAGCTATTCCACCAACCGCAGAGATTACCAGTCCATCTGAGGCAACCTGGAAGAACGCGGGTAACTTATCTGTAAGCGTTACAGATCAAGATAATGAGGAGCTTGATATTAATGCTTGTAAGTACTCGGTCTGGGATGCAGGACGCGGTATATGGAGCGTTGGAGGGTCAACATATGATTCTGCGGCGTCGAGAACCTGCAGCAGCACAGTATCAGTAACAGTTGGTTCTACTGGGAATTGTCAGAGTTCTGGTATTATGACTTGTCAGGTACGTGTTTGGGCAAAGGATCGTGCGGGGAATATTTCAAATGTTGCCGCAGAGAATTCTGCTAGAGAATATGATATTGACCTGGAGAGACCAACAGCGAAGATTACTGAAATTTTACCATCACCTATATTCCCTGTTAGTGGGCAGGCATGGTTAAATGCAAGGAGCGGGGGTGATGAGAATAGATTATATAGTATTAGTATAGAGTATGGTGATACGGGTGGTTCCGGATTGGAGACATGCGTATTACAGATACGTAACGGTGTATCGGGTGATTGGAGTGCAAGAAGTGTTGCTTGTGGTGGAACCAACAAAGACGCATTATTTAATCTTGTCGTGGGACCAAAGCCAGGATCTGACTGTAGTATACTAAGCGCCACTACTGAGACAAAGTCCTGTACTCTTTGGGCAAGGGTGTGGGATAGAGCAAGGAACCAAAGCGAAGCATGGACTGTTAGGCCTAATCGCAGTGATTATGCGGTACAGTCAACAAATTACTTTTTCTTACAAGTAGACTGGGAGGGTCCGGACGTTGAGTAATTTAGTAATAATGAAAAAAGCCCTTCGAAGGAAGATCCTAAGAAGGGCTCTGCATGACTGTTTTCCACAACTCGCGGCCGTTTAGGCTGTTTACAACGAGGTATAGAATCACTGTCTGCTTCTCCCACCCAATGGCGAGAGGTGGGTCGTACTGCGTTTCAAGTCGTCCTGGAGGCGCTCTCTCAATCCAGGAACTTCCGTCGTCCAGCGACACAATCAACCGGATGTTCGATCTGACCGGAGGCGTTTTGCCGTCGTCCGAGTCTCCGCTCATGTCAAGGATGGTGGCGAACAGGATGTTTCCGTCCGTTGCCAGATTACTAACTGCTGCGGAGGAGACGGTGAGCGTTCCCTTGATCTGCTGGAGGAACTCTGGATTGCGCTCCAGTTGTGGAATAACTTGAGCGCCGATTTCCCTCCACCCCTGATCCAGCGTCTGAACGTTGCTTGGAGCCGGGCCGGAGAGTTCCCAGGAGTCTCCTCCATCACGGCTTACCCGAATTTCTCCGGGTTCGCCCCGCCAGAGGTAGCGTATGGCATACAGGGCGTACCCATCCGTAGGGTCTGTCAGGATGGTATCAACCCGCATGTTCTGCGGTGTGATTTCCGTCCAGTTACCCTCCATGATCGGGATCACGTACTGAGCTACGACTTCAACACTGTCCTGTGACTCCAGAACCTGAGAGTTCTGTGCCACGGGTAGCTCCGGCTTTTCCGCGGCCGCAACCGGTGTTGGCTGTTTCCGCTCCGCTGGTGCATCGGTCTGCCAGGGAGCGAGGGTTGCAACAACTGCAAGCAGGAATGTACCTGCAAGCAGGAATGCGAGTCCCCGCAACGACAGGGAGTGCCGTTGCAGCATCTTTTGTGCCTGTGCCATTACGACACCTCCTTTCTGGGCTTACCTGAGAGACTGCATGACTTGAATGCCAAGGTCCTAGGTTTATTATATAGAGAATAAATCTGTTTGTCAAGGCCATCTTTCTATTTTGGAGAAAAATAGTGCTTTATCTGTTTAATTTTCCACATTTTAACCAGATTCAAGCAGGAATGTGGTATAATAAAACACAATGATATTTGGCGGTAAAGTATCAGCAAGCTGTTTTGTATTCGCAATTATTGCGGTATCTTTTGTATTTTTATTTGGTGTGGCAAATGGAGTTTCAGCTGTAACTTGTCAAGACCTTCAGGGGACGCCTTTATGGCAAAACAATAATATCAATTGTGATGTTACTTATACTGAAAATGGTGCTTCTGGCCTATCTGAGTGCAAATACCGCATTGTAAATGCTGGAGAAAATGAGAATAGTATTGAATGGACTTCTCAGAGTTGTAGTGGAGCATCTGAAACCTTCTCAATTACGATTACCGCGGGAGCGACTGGTAGTTATGATTGCAATGTAAATGGCGAGGATAACTGTGAACTTCAGTTGGAAGCAGAAGATGTTGTAGGTAATACAGGTCCTCGCACAAGTTATTATTATGATATTGACTTTACACCTCCAAGTGCCTCCATATATGATCCGGAAGCTGGGTCTCCTCAGATCTCTCCTTCTTTTATCTCTTACTTTTTATATTCAGACAGCGGAGGCTCAGGACTCTCTAGCTGTCAGTATAAAGTTGATAACTTTGGAGTAATTACAACAATACCAGATTGGATTTCAGCTGGGAGCTGTAGCGGTTCCTCTGAACCCTTGAATAAAACAATTACGGTTGGCTCGAATTTGGAGAACTGTCGTGCACAGGGTGTTAATGCCTGTACGGTGTCTGTGCGAGCAACAGATGGTGCCGGTAATGTGGGTCCGGTCGGTACCCGATCTTTTGATATAAATTTCATACCCGCAGTGCCTTCTGAACCAGATCTTGATGCTGGTAGTGACACTGGTTTCTCTAATAGCGACAATATCACCAATGATACTACTCCTACATTTGTAGGGACTGGTTCTGTGGATAGTATAATTGAAATCTTTAGAGATGGTGATTCGAAAGGTACTACATCAGTGGATGGTTCTGGAAACTGGGCGGTTACTCTTGGAAGCCAGAGCGTGGGGACATCTAACTATACAGCTCAGGCCTGTTTTGGTTCTACCTGCAGTGATCTCTCGGCAGCTTTAAGCGTAACCATTGATACTTTTAACCCTTTTGTTGCCTTTGATAGTCCAGTAGGAGGCTCTTGGTACAGCGGTGATTTTAATGTTCAGTATGATGCAACAGATGCATATATTCATACCTGCAAACTTTCTACCAAGGATGGAGGGAATGATTGGGCTATTCGTGTAACCGGGGGAAGTTTCTGTGGTGTGGATAAAATAGAATCCATTGATATTAGCTCATGGTGCAGCACTAATGGAGTTGGTATTTGTGGTGTAAAAATCTGGGCTCAGGATAAGGCCGGTAACGCGGCAGAGACAGAACGTCTCTTTAGTATTGATACTACAGCTTCTGAGGTTGATGCTTTCTCTGCAGATCGTACCAATTTGAATATTGCCAATCCTACTGTAACCATTTCTTGGACTGTCCAAGACTTTGGAGGTTCTGGACTTAAACAGGTTGAGCTCTGGCGTAAGCCCCCAGGAGGAATTTGGGGTGACACGTATCACGACTTTGATCCCTCTGTTTCTGGAATATCTGGCTTTGGTGATTTTCAAGATACTCCAGTTGATGGCAATGGAACCTATGAGTATGGTTTACATGTGCTAGATGAAGCTGGCAACTTGTGTGATGAAGGAGGTGCGGGAGGCGGGGGTGCGAATGCATGTGCTGGCGACTATGCGGGTGCCGGAACATTATTTGTTGAGGTTGACAAGACGGCTCCCGTCGTATATTGCACACCCAATACGCGCAGCTATTCAAATGACTCTAGTTTTCCCATTACCTGCAGTGGCGAGGGTGGAGACATTTATTATACAAAAGACGGAACAGATCCACGTGTTGCTTCTGAGAATTTATATGATCCTTTTAATAAACCCACTATTACAGGTACGGATGAAACTATTATGTTTTGGGCTGTGGAGTATGACGATGCTGGCAATTCAGGTGAAGAAATAGAGTACTATACTTTTGGTCAGCCACCGAGCGTAAGCATTACCGGGGCTCCACCAGATCCTTCCAATGATACCATTCCAAGCTTCTCTTTTTCCATTACGGGTTCTGCAACAAGTAGCTGTCGTGTAGATGGGGGCAGTTTGGTATCCTGTTCCTCTCCTTATGAGATTGCATCTCCGCTTGGGCAGGGAGACCATACCTTTTATGTTAGTGTAAACAATGCGTTTGGATCTGATTCTGCCTCTTATGCCTGGACAATTGACCTGACTTTCCCAAGCGCTTCCATAGATTCTCCGGGCGCTGGGTCTGTGCAGATTCCTGATTCTTTTAATGCCACCTTTTCCTATTTAGACAGCGGGGGAGCTAAGCTCTCAAGTTGCGAATATATGGTAAAGAACAATACGGTAACCACGCTAGACTGGACTACAGCTGGGTCTTGCGGTGGTCTTAATTCAAAGTCACTTGTTAATATTATTACTGTTGGCCCGGGACGCAACTGTCGTGTTGATGGAAGTAATACCTGTACGGTGTTCGTAAGAGCGACAGATGGAGCTGGGAATGAAAGCTCTGAGACATCCCGCTCCTTCAACATTGACTTAAATGATCCTCCTTCCATTTCTTCAGTTTCTGATTCTCCTGATCCAATTGCAGCTGGCTCTGATATTTCTTTTGACGTCTATTGGTCCGATCCCAATGGAGATGCGGTTAAGCTCTTTGTATGTAAGTCAGCAGACGGCGTTACGGGTGGCACATGTCAGGGAGGTGGCTTAAATACCTGGTGTAAGGATGTGTCTGCAACCTACGACTCTCCAGCCTCATGTTTGTATACGGCTGAAGTAGCCAATGAGGGTGCAAATAATTACTATGCCTATGTATGTGACAATGATGAATGCTCTACTTCTTCATCTGGGTCATTTGTTGTGGATGCTACTTACCCAGTCCTTGTCATGGAACTGCGCAATGCAGGAGGAGAACAGATTGAAGAGATAAATACCATGGATCAGGAGTATAATAATTGGGTCTACATCTTTGTAGGAGATTCTACGGACAATATTGCAGTTGATGGCGTACGTTTTGCCTCAGATGATGATCAGGACGGAGTGCTTAGTGGAGTCTGGACAGATTGGTTCTCATGGGGGAGTTCTTCAGGAGATTGGGATGCTTCTGCTAAGCGTATGCGCTGGGGTTTTGCATCTTCAGGTTCAAAGGAGATATATGCAGAGGTGCAAGATACAGCCCAGAACTCAACAGAGGGATCAGCTGACATTTATGTAAACTCAGCTCCAACTTCTGCCATATATAGACGGGATGGTCTTACATATATTCCCCATGGAGATGATGTTGTAGGATGGCAGAATAGTGATTTCACAAGAGATATTGTTGACGATGATACAGACGGTACGCTTGCTGGTTGCGGGGGTTTTGTGCAGGCAGAGGGTGGAAATTATACGTCATTGGATGGACGCACATGTGATCAAGGCAATTTTGTTTCCCAAGTGCTTTCAGTAGGGGCAGCAAGTATGTGCAGTGATCAAGGAGAAGATGCCTGCTATCTGTACGCGCGAGCATGGGATAATGATGGAGCCCTGGGGCCTTACGGAATCGCATCCTACAACATTGACTGGACAGATCCTGTAATTGAACAAGATCTAGCTCCTCGGATCGTGCAGTCCGGGGTGTCAGTAACATATTCCATAGAGGCCTCAGATAATGTTGAGCTTGAGGCATGTTATTTGTATGTGGATGGTGAGATACCCGCAGATTCCATGGAGTTTCACGAGACTTCTTGCGTAGATGGAGCGCCTCTAACGTTTTGTCCTGGAGGCACAAGCTGTTTTGCGTGTGATGACGTAACGCTTTCTGGGACCGAGTCCAGCGACATGCAGGTTGGTTGTTTTGACCATTATAATCTTGAGACCGAACACTGGCTGAATGGCAGGTTTGGTGGACTGGTCGAAATGACTCCAGCTACTCTTGCAGTAGATCTTGAGGCAATTCCAGCTTCTGGAACCTGGCAGACTCAGTTTGATCTTAAAGCCACTGTTTCAGGAACCATGGAGGGAACAATAAACTATAAGTTTGACTGCATGGCAGATGGTACTTGGGATCTGGAGGTGGATGGGGAGGTGGCTTCTGCGTACACTGCAGAGGATATCTGTTCCTATACATCAGAAGACACATATACTGCAAAGGTATTGGTGGAGCGGGGCACAGGAAGTGCAGAGGATACTGTTACAATTGAGGTTCTTTTAAATGCTCCTCCCTCTGCAATAAATCTAGAGGATAATAACGATGAGGTAGATTACTGCTTTGCCGGGGCTCCTCCTATTATCCTTTCCTGGGACTTTGACGACCCAAACCTTCCAGGAGACTCGCAAACAGCATATAGGGTGCAGGTGGATACTAATGCAGGATTCTCTACTCCTGAGATAGATTCTGGTAAGGTATTAGAATCTAATACGAGTTATGCTCCGCCAAGACCTCCAGGACTTTCCTATGATACCAGATACTGGTGGCGGGTTATGGTGTGGGATGAGACAGATGCTTCGTCTGCATGGGCCACAGGGACCTCATTTACAACGCCTGTACATGCCTATCCCACCACTGACTTTTTCTGGAGTCCTCTCTTTCCTTCAGCTGAGGAAGAGGTGCAGTTTACAGACGATACCGTCTTTGCTGTTGGCAGCAGCGATCAGAGCTGGTCCTGGGACTTTGGGGATACTGGTTCTTCTACTGAACCGGATCCGGTTCATACATATGCAGATTTAACCTCCTACACGGTTCAGCTCATTGTCTCAGATGATGCTGGCTCCTGTCCTACTTTTGATCCTAAGGTAATACGAGTTTCAGTTCCATTACCAGAATGGCTAGAAATCTCTCCCTTCTAACAGCTAAAAGTAAGGGATTTACCATACCAGAGCTCTTGGTGGTTATTGCCATCATAACTCTTCTTACTGCTCTTACACTGCCCAATTGGAGGGCTGGGGAGCAGTCTCTTGCCTTGCAGCGCTCGGCTTTCAAGTTAGCGCAAGACATCAGAAGGACAGAGGAGATGGCTCTCAGGGCTGAGGCCTTTACCTGCGAGGAAGGCAATATTACGGGATATGGTATGGCTTTTAATACCTCTAGTCCCGAGACTTATACTTTGTTTGCAGATTGTGATGGAGATAATGCTTATGGCTCGGGAGATAGCGAGGTTGAAATTCTGGAGTTTGAGGGGAATACAGTAATCTCCAATTTAGTTCCAGGTCCCTGGGCCTC
>SDBV01013161.1_pt1 | contig 10554 bp, 8 predicted proteins | sample 2277081 | NCBI WGS metagenome assembly SDBV01 (sample SAMN10402039, study PRJNA504765) | marine sediment metagenome | isolation source: marine sediment core GS10_PC15, 223 cmbsf | place: Arctic Ocean: Southern Knipovich Ridge | collected 2010
AAAAAGCTTTGCCAGAAGGAAATGAATTTTAGTGGAGCTTTAGCCTATATGCTTCCCTGGTTAATAGCTGAATACGAATCTGCTGTTTCCCTTTTCGGAGAGGACTTTTGGCCTTATGGGGTGAAAGCCAACCGGGTTACCCTGGAAGCAGCGTCCCGGTACTCGTATGAGCAGGGGCTGTCCAGCCGCAAGTTGTCTGTTGAAGAGCTATTTGCCCCCAACATGCTTGAGCAGGCCGAGGATTAGCATGGTTGTTATTGACCCGGATTTGACACTCTTATCTGCTTGTTTCGCCTTATATGAAGTGCCCGGATCACCGCCCCCACCGTAAAACCGCTTATAAATAATATGGGGGGCATTATCAAGCCCAATTAAATCTCCTCACAATTATGGCATCTTTGATTCAAGAGGAAATATGGGACAAAGATGTAAACGGGAAGATACTTGATAACTTTTTCTCCCAATATTTCGCCACACTTTTCGTTATATCGGCGAAATGGGATTGACAGCTATGACAATTTGTGCTACGCTCCTGCCAAACTACCGACGCCAAGTTATGGTGAGTTTATTTACGTGATGTAATTACGTAGACGGGAGGACGTGAGGCAGCTATAGTGTAAATTAAGACATTTTTCCAGTATCTCTCTCATTGCTTGTGTTTTATTAAGACTTTAAAATTTTAAACCAGCACTAATGCCCAATAGGAGGTGGTGTTTATCGGGAAAAGGGACGTTAATATTTCGGAATTTAATGCAAGCTTAGTCTCAAAGATTGGGACCCCAAAGTGGTCGACTTTGGGTAAAATCTAAAACAGAAGTAAGGGAAGTGAAATATGGAATGGTTGCAAGACATTCTCTTTGCTGTATTTACTCTGGGTGACACCGTCGGCGAAGGTTTTGTTGCCTTAACTCTTGGATTTGCCGCCCAGGCTACCGGCATTGGTTTCCTTATTGGCGCCGCCTCAATGCTCATTTTCCAGTCGGTGGTCCCGGTCTCCTTCCAGGTAGAAGGGCTGACTGTAGTCTCCCGACGTAATAACGGAGACTGGCGTGGCATGGCCTATACCGCCATGCTAGCTGGTGTAGTTGGTGCCATCCTTGGCGGTATCGGCGTTTACGGGTCTATCGTTGGCTTCATTGGTACAGCGATTCAGGGCGGCATGATGGTTGGGGCTGGGCTAATCCTAACCATTGTTGCCTTTGATATCATGAGGGAGAACTGGAAGATCGGAATCACCTCAGCGATAGTAGCCTACCTACTCTTCATCTTGGTCGCCAATCCTGACTGGGGACTAATTATTGCCTTGGTCGGTAGCGTTACTGCGGGTGTAATTGTCGGGAGAATCACTGGTGCTTACGAACCGGTGTTATCCAAACCGGAGATTGAGAAGGTGAGCTTGATACCCCGCTCCTGGGCAGACATCAAGACTTACCTTACCAAACCATCTGTCATCCGGGCCACCTTAGCCATACTGGCCTTGAGAACCGGAACGAGCATTGCTTATGGTGCCGTGGATTCTGAGATACTGGCCGGACGTGTAGCAAATCCCGATGTCGTAAATATTACCTCTGGCGTCTCGTCCTTCTTCAGTGGAATGTTTGGTGGGGCCAATGTTGAACCAATAATAAGCGCTACTGCCGCTGCACCCCACCCCGTCTTTTCCGGTGTGTTAATGATGGTTCTGATGGGGGCACTATTGCTTTTTGGTATACTCCCCAAGTTGGGCAAGTTGGTTCCCACGCAGGCCATTGTCGGTTTCCTACTGATTCTCGGCACGATGATAGTCATCCCGGAAAACATATCAACCCTGGCGGCAGACCCTGTATCAGGCGCTGTTGCCGCTGCTGTCACTGCTGCCGCTATAGACCCATTCCTCGGCATGGTGGTAGCCATCATAGTACGGGTGCTAATGGGAATAGGTGGAGCCTAGATTAAGAAGGAGGCTTAACTATGGTTAAGACAATTGAGGGGAAGACGGCTATCATTGTAATTGATGTGCAATATGACTTCCTACCCGGAGGCGCAGTTCCCTCGGTAGATGGAAACAAGATAACCGCACCGATAAATCGCCTCACTGAAGCTGGACGTAAGGCGGGTATTCCCGTCATCTTTACGCAGGAATTTCATCGGAAGGCAAAGGTAGACTTCGGCCGGGAACTAGATGGTGCTGAGCCATATCACTGTCTGCAAGGCACCAAGGGGGTAGATATTACCAAGGAACTAACGATAGCACCAGATGACTACGTAATCCAGAAACCAAGGTATGATATTTTTCTGGGTACCGGTATGGAATACCTCCTCGATGGTCTAGGGGTTAGGCCTGGCGACACCCTCATTTTGGTTGGTTTAGTTACTAATGTCTGCGTGCATTACTCGGCGGCATCTGCACACCAGCGCGACTACCGTATACGTGTTATCGAGGAATGTTGTGCCGGAACCAGTGCCGAGGAACATGAGTGTTCCTTAACGGCAATTCAATATCTGCAATCTGGTGCTAGGGTGAAACTGGAAGAAGTGCTTGATGCTATAGCCACGTATAAGAAATAAAAGATAGTCCAATTTACAAGTGGTGAGATAAAAAGGCATTGTCAGAAAGGGAGAATCGGCGTCAGGGGGGCTTGGTCACATTCTGCCCCCGGTAACACTGCCCTCATTTATGCCTGGTTCCCGCCATTTACCGGGTAATCCGCGTGCCGGTTTTACCCTCGAGTGCTCTTAGCGCCGTCTCGGTAAGGGTTATGATTACCTCCCGCTCACGTGACGGGTCTTGGTTCGTGTCTTCCAGAAACATTATAGCGGCACGGATCTTGGGTTCCATGCTTCCCTTGCCGAAGTGTCCATCCTCCAGAAGCTTCTTGGCTTCTGCCAGGCTCAACTCCTCCAGTGCCTTCTGGTGAGGCGTCGCAAAGTCTCGATATACATGCTCCACAGCGGTAAGAATAAACAGGACATCAGCATCTAACTCGATAGCCAGGTGAGCTGAGGCATAGTCCTTATCAATTACCGCTTCAACGCCGCGCAAATTGCGATTCTCCTCCCTCACCACTGGGATGCCACCCCCGCCGACGGCGATTACTATCTCGCCGGCATCCAGCATGCTCTTGATGATTCTGGCTTGCTGGATATTCGTCGGTATCGGCGAAGGAACGACGCGCCGGTAGCCGCGGGCGCTGTCTTCAACAATATCCCATCCTTTCTCTTTTCGCAACCGCTCCGCCTCACCGGCACCATAGAAGGGCCCTATCGGTTTGGAGGGATTTTTGAAGGCGGGGTCATTCCTCTCCACTATCACCTGAGTTACCACGGTGGTTATATTATGCGGTGCCCCCGCTTGCCTGAGAAGATTGGCCAGGGTATTCTGAATCATGTAGCCCATGTAGCCTTCTGTCTGTGCTCCTAAGATATCCAGGGGCATGGGGGGCACCACATCTTTTGCCGCCTCATCGGCGAGGAGTAAGTTACCAACCTGTGGTCCGTTGCCGTGAGTGATTACGATTCGATGTCCGCCGCTGAGCAAATCCAGCAGTTGTTCAGCAGTACGCTCTAAGTTCGCATACTGTTCTTCGGCGCTTCCCTTCTGTTTTGGCCTGACCATGGAGTTGCCACCAAGTGCGATAACGAAGGTCTTGGTCTTGTTTTTATCCATAACCTCTCCTCTCCTCACCTATCGCGCTGCGACAAGTGGGTTCTCTTCCTGCTTCAAAGAATGACCCGTAGACTAAAGCCTGTTAAGTATTAGCGTATGGTTCGGGCCACGTCTTCGTCACTGGGAATCTCGTTGATAACCTCATGCTTTGGCGGGTCCTGCTTCTGAGTCAGCAGGGACACTGGTACTATCACGATGAGGGAGACAACCGGTGGAATTAATGTATCTAAACCGGCTAAATACTCCGGAATATAGAAGATGCCAAATGCTGGATTGCCTACCGAAAAGAACAGAATCAATCGCAGGACGGAACCAACAATTATGGCTGCCAAAGCCCCGTACGTATTTGCCTTTTTCCAGAATATGCCTAGTGTCAGGGGAACAAGCAATCCGGCAAATACCACATCGAAAGCAAGCACCAGCATCATTCCTGGCTCAGGTTTTACATAGGCCAGATAAACGGCGGCTCCCATTACTGGTATAAGCATGAAGCGGGCGTACCAGAGAAGCTTGCGGTCCATAGCATGCCAGTCAAGCGTTAGCTCTTCAACAGGCAATTTTAATTTTCTGGCTTTCCGCCGGTGTAGCGGTAGCAGAATGTTCCTCTGCAATATGTTCCTGCCAAATACTGCAGATACACCTAATGCCCCCCCATTAGCCGTGGACATCCCGGCACCAATAACACCCGCCATAACGAATAGCCCCAAAATGAAAGGAAGAGTAATTGTTGCCATCATGGGCAGAACTGACCTGGGGTCAGCGACATTTGGAAAAAGCTTTATGGCCATCAAACCCAGGATTGAAGCACCCAGTCCCGCTACAAGCGTAAACCCGGCTCCGTAGAAACAGCCTCTTCGAGCTGTTTCCGGATTCTTAGCAGCAAAGACTCTTTCCATAAAATCAAGGGCAACAACGTCACCAATACCAAGGGCCAGAATACCTGCCCAATTCAAAAGTGCCCCGTTTTCTATTGATGTTAATCCACTCAGGTCGAGGAACTCAGGCGGAATTGCCGCGGCAAAGTAGCCCCAACCACCAAAGTTAAACAACATCCAGACTGCACTTGCCACGAATGCTATAAGGGCAGGATATATCTGCACCATGTCTGTGGCGGCACAGGAGTAAAGCCCACCGCTAAATGTGTAGGCAAGTACAATGGCACTCATTATGAGAAGGGCGGGGACATAACCTATGCCAAAAATCATGGATATTATCCAGGCAGCACCGGCCATGTTGCCCGCAACCAGGATGATAAAACTGACAGTCATGAGCCCTGAAGCGAGGACCTCTACCAGGCGGTTAAACCTCCTGAAGTAGAAATCGGCCAATGTGATCAGGTTCATCCGGTTCAGGGGCTTTGCGTACCATATCCCAACGACAAGAAGGCACAAGGCCAGCCCGAGCGGGAATACGAATCCAGCCCAGAACCCGAGGCTATACGTGCCTGCGGAACTCCCCAGTGTGGAGTTTGCATCTAATGATTGGGCCAGCAGCATCGTTCCTATCAGGATAAAAGGGAGCCGCTTACCAGCAATGATGAAACGCCTGCCACTGCGCCGGACAAAGATATACGCACCTACGCCAATGATGGCATACAGTGCCACAAGGCCAGCGAGACCAATCTGCATAGCAGTCATCTTCTTTCTCCTTTGCGTTTCTACTTTTTAGTTTGAGGAAGGCCGATCTGTCCTCAATTTTTCAACGAGGCGCCCCACTCACCGGCCAGATTATTCACTAATAACCCTCAATCTGGTTCGGGAAGTAATCCTCCAGTTTGCCCTCTCGATAGACGTCCAGCGTGGTGCAATGCAGAGCCCCGCCAAACGGGATTACCTTTTCATACGGAATCGGGACCACCTCAAAGCCGAGCTTATCCAGCTGTTCGCAGTAGGCCGTCTCGTGCGCCTCGACACAGACCGTCTTCGGGTCGATGGAGAAGGTGTTCATCGATATCCATGACTTGCCCTCATACAGCCCGGTCAGGTAAATCTTGTTCTTATGCACGTGGACTGGCCTCGCCGCCGGAATCAGCTCCCAGTCGTTTTTCTTGAACAGTTCCCACAGCTCCGGAGTGCGTGGACCCCAGTCTGGATTGTATATTGCCAGCCCCGGTCGCAGCGGTACCAGGTTCACGTCGATGTGCCACGGATGGTAGTTGTCCGGCTTGTCCTTCTCTTTGGGCGTGTCGAACAGGACATGGTGAACCCGGATGCCGAGCGCCGCGAACATGCGCTTCAGCCAGTCCATGCCACCCTTGTTCGTCACGCATGAGCCCTGATGGAAGATGTCCTTGCCAAACCGCATGGCATCGGCGGCGTCCCAAAGGGGCTCCTTCTCGGACAACTGGAACTCCCAGTTGTGCAGCCTCTGCCGCTTCTGCTCATCCGTCCACGTATTCTCGTAGTCATAGTAGTAGTTCCTGACGTAGGACTCATCCGTGAGCATCGGTATGGGCGCCGCAAAATGAACCACCTCGGGGTCCTCTTTGAAGTACCGCTCAAAGATCGGCCGGAGATTCATACGCTCCCAGTAGCGGGTGCGGCGGCAGGTCGTGGCCTCAACGATGTAGTTGCCATGAATCATGGTGACGTCGCGGGTGTTGTTGACGCCGTGGCAGTTAAGCTGCGTCCAATACGGGTTCGAAACTGGCACATTCAGCATGAACGGCTGAATGTCTATTCGCTCGACGGTGACACCCCGTTTCTCAAGCTGCGATACGAAATAGCTCATCTGCTCGTTGGCCGCATCAAGCATCTCCTGCGGGAACGGTCCCCACTGCCCCAGCGGAAACCCGCCCAGCGGGAGGTCATACCACCAAGCCGGTTCCGGAGCCGGAACGTTCGTCCCCTCTGGCCTTCCTACGATCACACGCTTCAGCGGGTCCCACTCGTTCCAAGAATTTACGATCTTTGCCATTTCAATACCCTCCTTTTATTGTTTTCCTTGATCTAATTCAGGCTGTGCCGTAACTTGTCTGGCACCCCCTAACTTCTATGCCATAGGCACCCTTCCTTTATTTAAACTATTCCAATAGGGGCTGTCTCGCAGGCGCAAATAACGATATACCTTTCCTCCACACCATGATTTAATACTGTCCCGGCAGGACTTGTATTATCCTTTCATGGCAAGATTATGCACTTTTCCGAACTCCGATAATATGTCGCCTAAGTTCGGCTCTCCGATTTCCTGAAGGTCATAGTAGACCCTTGTATTCGGTTTCTTAATATCAATCACCCTTCTTAAGTCAATGGGTGTCCCAATAACTACCGCATCGCAGTCGGTCCTGTTGATGGTTGCCTCCAGGTCCTTTAGCTGCTGTTCGCCGTATCCCGTTGCCGGCAGGAGTGTCCCGATATCTGGAAATAGTTTAAAGGTTTCGGTGATTCTTCCGACCGTGTACGGCCTGGGGTCTACCAGTTCGGTTGCGCCGTACCGTTGCGCGGCAACCGTACCCGCGCCGATTTTCATCCCTCCGTGCGTCAACGTCGGGCCATCCTCGATGACCAGCACTCGCTTTCCCCTGATTACATCCGGATTATCAACCCGTATCGGAGAGACGGCGTCGACTACGGTTGCACCCGGATTTACCCTGGCAATACTGTTCCGTACCGTCTGGATATTCTCCGGGCTGGCGCTGTCTATCTTATTGATAACCACCACATCGGCAATTCGCAAATTGATTTCCCCGGGATAATAGGAGACCTCATGGCCCGGCCGATGAGGGTCGGCAACAACTACCATCAGGTCGGGCTTGAAGAACGGGAAGTCGTTGTTCCCCCCGTCCCAGAGGACGACATCACACCCGTTCGGGTCCTCTTCCGCTGCCCTTAATATTGCCTCGTAGTCCACTCCCGCGTATATAACGTTTCCGCGTATGACATGCGGCTCGTACTCTTCCATCTCTTCGACGGTACAGCTGTGCTTCTTCAGGTCCCCCAGCTCGGCAAATCGCTGTACCCTCTGGGCTACCAGGTCGCCGTATGGCATGGGATGACGTACGGCAATGACTTTGAGGCCCCTTTCCATCAGAAGCTCTATGACCCTTCTTGAAGTCTGGCTTTTGCCGGCGCCTGTTCTCACCGCACACACCGCGATAACGGGTTTCTTGCTTTTCAGCATCGTATCATTGGGCCCGAGCAGCATGTAATTTGCACCGGCTGCGTTTACGATGGCCCCGATACCCATCACGTGCTGGTAAGAAACATCACTGTAGGCAAAGACACAGTCATCGACATTCAACTCTTTGATAAGCCGCGGCAAATCCTCCTCCGAGTAGATTGAAATTCCTTCTGGATAGAGGCCACCGGCCAGCTCGGCCGGATATTTTTTTCCAAAGATGTCGGGTACTTGTTGTGAACCGGTAAACCCCACCACGTTGTAGCCTTCGTTGCCCTTGAAATACATGTTGAAGTTGTGAAAATCTCTTCCTGCCGAGCCGATAATCAGTATATTTTTCCTTTTCAATTCCTCTCTCCTTACTTGAACCTACTGTGCCATTAAATACTAAGGCTTCCCAGATTTAGCTTAGCAGATAAAGCACAAATCGGGGAAGCCACGGTACTTTCCCAAATAGGAAAGTTTTTATTAGTTGATTCTTTTTTGCACTACTCGATACTCCCAAAAACGCTTTATTTATAACACTCTTACTCACCGTTTGTCAAGTGCCTGACAAGCATTTTTTCTACAATTTTTTCAGTTAGTCTGGGCTTTTGCTAAACTTCGTTTATTTGTTATAATCGAAATCATTATAGGAGGGACTGAAAATGGTTAATCTCAGAAACAGAAGCTTTTTGAAGTTGCTGGACTTTTCACCGGAAGAGATCCAATACCTGCTTGACCTTACTGCCGAACTGAAAAAAGCCAAATACGATGGTACTGAGCAACAAAGATTAGCGGGAAAGAATATCGTCCTTATTTTCGAAAAGGCATCCACCAGGACCAGGTGTGCATTTGAAACAGCCGCCTATGATCAGGGGGCAAGGGTAACATACCTGGACCCATCGGGCTCGCAGCTGGGTAAGAAAGAGTCCATGAAAGATACAGCCCGTGTACTGGGTAGGATGTATGACGGGATTGAGTACCGCGGGTTTGGGCAAGAGGTTGTAGAGGCGCTTGCCGAGTATTCCAATGTACCTGTTTGGAACGGCCTCACCAACGAGTTTCATCCTACCCAGGTACTTGCGGACATTTTTACTATAATGGAGCATACCACCAAACCTTTGAGTCAGGTAAAGCTCGCATACCTGGGAGATGCACGGTTTAATATGGGAAACTCACTCCTCGTCGGTGCGGCCAAGATGGGAATGGCTTTCCGCTAGGGGCGGCAGCTTGAGGAGCCAGCACTTGGCTTCTGTGGCTTCGGTACTCCGGCTTCTCAGGGGAAGAGCTTTCCGACGTCGCGGACTGAGTCGAAGATATAGTCCGGGGCAATAATTGGAGATTTCAAATCGCTTTCCCGAAACTCCCCCGTTTTAACAAGCGCCGTCTTGAGACCTGCATTCTTAGCACCCAGAATGTCGGCCGCAATCTTGTCTCCCACCATAAGGATTCTGCTCCTGTCGATATTTCCCATGGTATCAAGGGTGATATCGAAAATGTAGCGATTCGGCTTCCCGATATAAGTGGCCTTGATGCCGGCAGCGTCTTCGAGCATTTTCCCGTACGCTCCCACCGTTAGCTCCATCTCTCCCAGACTGCTGTCCACGGTTTCCGTAATCATAACGATCAATTTCGCGCCTTTACAGAGGAGCCGCAGTGCCTTGTTCAAGTTCTGAAAGTTGAAATCCTCGCGAAAGTCCCCAAGGACAAGGTACTCGGGGTTATCCGGATCGTGCCGAAAATTGCGGAACTCTTCCAGCCCTTCCCCTTTTAGCATTACCCAGCAAGACCTCGGATTCAGGGTTTCCAGATATCGAGCGGCGGCAAAGGAAGCGGTAACGACCTCGTGCTCGTAAACACTGAAACCCTTCTTGTTCAGTTTTTCCGTGCATGACCTCCTGCTCTTGAGGGTACTGTTAGACAGGACTCGAATGGGAAACATTCTTCTGCGAAGCGAAACGAGTAGCTCGACGGCTCCAGGATAGGCTTTCCCCTGGAACTCGAGCACCCCGTCCAGATCAAATATGACACCATCAATCTTGTCTTTCACGATGGTACCCCGTTTTTCTCCGGTACGCCAGAATGGCTAAGTGCTCATCATGACCGCACTCGTGCAAGGTATTTTCTATATTCTGACTTATGCTCAAACTAATTTACTTCTCTGACGGGGAGGGTGTCAAGCTCGGTGCGAAAAAGAACCGTTTTCTGGCTGTTTTTCCGTTAAACGCAACGGCCATACCAAATCCCAGACTCCTTATGTTTAACCCAGTCCATATGGTTGCAGGACCCCTCAACAGTTGACAGTAACACTATGCCCAACATTTGACAGCCCAAGGGCGAGAGGTATATTCTTTACTAAGGTCGAGGCCTTAAAGGATAGTAGCTCGCACCTGACGGTGATTCTATTATGTTATCGATACAGCGCTATTGCTGTTCGAATTAAGCACGTTTAGACCCGGTTGTGTTTCGAAGGAGAAATCTTGGTTGTGGTATGGATATGGATACGGTGACTCAGGGACACCGATTGGATGTCAATTCCGGTGAAGACTTAAAGGGATTAACCGATTCGGGAGACCTAACCCTAAGGAGAGCTTGTGTTTCCGATGTGGACGAGGTCCTGGCGCTAATTAACGACTGCGCCAGCTCCAATTTGATGCTCCTGAGGGGGCCTAAATACCTCTTTGAAAACATAAGGGATTTCGTAGTGGTGGAAGTTGTTGGAGAAAGGGCAGAACCGAAGATTGTGGCCTGCGGAAGTCTCCATGTGCTCTGGAGAGATATTGCTGAGATTCGTTCGCTTGCCACGCATC
>SDBV01013162.1_pt1 | contig 10553 bp, 12 predicted proteins | sample 2277081 | NCBI WGS metagenome assembly SDBV01 (sample SAMN10402039, study PRJNA504765) | marine sediment metagenome | isolation source: marine sediment core GS10_PC15, 223 cmbsf | place: Arctic Ocean: Southern Knipovich Ridge | collected 2010
GTGGATTTGATATGACCGTTCCAATGATTAGTAAAAGCGTTCCCACTGTTCGCCCGCGATCCAACCAGGAACTTGACGAATGTGGCAGCAGGATCGCCAGCCGTGTCCAGGGAGCTTAGTGTGCCGCCTCCGGCAGACCGCATATTGTTGATTTCATAACCATAGGCAGCTTTCGCCGTGCTTCCTACGGTCCAGACGGAGGCGATGGTTTTGTCGAAAATCGTCCCGGCGTCGGGGATATGTTGGGTTCTTAGGGTTCCCGTCCCCGGCACATTGCTCGCCCAAATCACCACGGTTGGGGTATCCGCATCTTCAATTGACCAAATAAACCCCCCCGAATCCAATCCTGGCGCAGCAATGGCCTCGACAACGAACGTCCCCCTCAGGGGGTCAAACCAACTCAAATCCGTGGTTGAGATTTGATCCTCGGTGCGGGTAACGGTAGACGCGCCAACCTCCACCGGAGAGGTGGGATATGCCCCTTCTTCCAAACCGACGAAATCAACCTCGATTGTATCGGTATTGGTGACGATGCGAAACCCGAATACAGGGTTTGCCTGGGTTCTTGTGATATCGTGGCGGGTCCAGACGGAAGAACTCAAGCCTGTAAGGGTGGTCCAGTTGGTGCCGTTATTGTCGGTGATGTCGATGTCACCGGAGCCAGTGACGCGCTTGACATACACCGAGACGGTCATTTCTCTTGATGTAATGGTGACGGTCTGTAGAACGGTTCCATTGTCTTCGATTGCCGTAACTGTCGAAGCGGAATTAGCAACTCCGTCAAGCCCCGTAGCTGTCTTTGCCGCAGAAATATCGACCTTGGTCCAAACAGGATTGCCCAAATCCTGATTGTGTAGAGCGCGCCAAACACGCTGCTCTTCGACCAACAGGCCGAGGGAATTGCCGGAAAGGTCGTGATCCAGTCTTGGGCTATTAGTTCCTGAGGTTTGGAGAACACCAGACGCATCAAAGAATGTTCCATTGCTGCCCCCCGAATATGTAAGATGAGGCCCCCGTCTTGGAGCAAATCCCTCTCCCGCGAAATCATAGAACAGCGTAACGCTTTCATGGAGACCAGCTAGGACAGATAGTGTTTTGGAGGTCTTGCGTACAAACTTTACTATCCCAACAACGGTCGCAGAGAGGTTTTTTAAAGCCTTAATTTGAATGGACGGGACACCAACGGCGGTAGCCGAAATCGTCCGTCTGAATGTTACCACCGCGTTTAAAGTGGCAACGCCAATCGCGGTTGCTACCAACGAGATGGGGGTAAATACCCGCGTTGCAAAAGCGGGAATTCCTATCGCTGTGGCGGCTAAAGTCTTTGGCACTTTCTTAACGAATAGAGGTGTTCCAACAGCAGTGGAATTAAGACTCTTCCCCACCTTCATTTGGAAGAAAGGAACACCAATCGCCGTCGCGGTGAGGGTTACGGTATTGCCCACAACCACGACAAATTCACTGACAACATCCCAGCCAAACGGCGGACCGAGCGGCACGTGGTCAACCACGGTCGGAGAGCCCCCGACGGTTCCGTTATTCCCTGCCCCGCTCCAATCGGGCTGGGCCGCGACCTTGTTAAACCCGTAGTGCGTGAACAACTCACAACCCGCCGTCACATGGGGCCGGAATTGCTGCGCTTGAATTTGACCGAGTGTCAGGGCCGTGTTTGGCCAGAACATTACTGTTGCAATGTCCGCATCGCAGGGGAAGTTGTCTACGGTTCTAGAGCCTATACGAAAAGGCCCGGCTTGGCCGGTGAGGGCTCCTGAGCCCTTGGTTACGGTGCCATAGCCCGTTTGTGTTGCTAGGGTTGCCAGATCACCACGGTAGAAACGCGCATGTTGTGAGTCACTGGTATCAATGACCACCGCAAGGTAGTTCCACACATTGGCTACAAAAGTACTAGAAGCTGACGCAATACTAAGATTAGTTGTCGCCCTGGTTATATTAAGCCTGCCACCGCCAGTACCAGCAGAGGCTGCGGAACTGAAAAATTCGTTAGCGTTGCCGGATGTAGCCTGAGACACCAGTGTTTTAGCAGTAGTATCTACGGAATTGGGGTTATACCAAAAGATTATAGTACAGGGATCGCCGAACTCGATTCCGGTGCCGTGCTCAACCTTTTCGGTGCCCGCGTTGAATAGGAGGGCCATTACGCATCAGCGTATTCAAACAGCACAGCAAACATGATTGCCGCCGCCGCCATAGTGTCTCCGCCATCGGTGCCGTCACGGAACAACTCAAAAGTAACCTCGTCATCGGCGGCGAAATTTCCATCGGTCAGCGCAATCGAAATCTCCATGCGCTCATGGGCAGCCGAGGGTGCGGTATCGTTCGCATTCACGCTTTCCTGTGTACCACTCTGATCCAGACTTTCAGTGTCATTCCCACCCACGGCTCTGTAATCAAAATCCCATTCAACATCACCGGAGGTACCTGTTGAAGTCCAAACGATGATGAGATTGGCCGAATCTACATAAGTCGTCGGAACGGTAAAGCCACCCGCTAGACCTATCCGTGTTGCCGTATCGTTGAAGATTCCAACATTCCGTCTCCACACGGCGTTGGTGGCCTTGATCGAATAGGGCTCAATGAACACATCGCCCGTTGCGTCGGGATTAGTGCCCCACCCCATTACTGGCATTCGGTGCGTTGTCATCAACCGCCCCTATTGAATTTCTGGCGGAAGTAGAATTTTACCAGCTTGAGTTTGATGGGATTGGGCAGGACTGCGGGGGAGGTGGCGGTATCGATCACGGAACCAATTGCCACCTTGGAGCCTTCGATTAAATCCTCAACCGCTTGACAGGCGGCATTGATCGTGGGCTTGTCCCAAGTTACGGAATTTTCGCCTCGCGCCATTTCCTGACGCAATTCGGTGAGTTGTCCAGAGGTTAAAACCGCCATTATATCTATAGTCCGTAAACTCTACTGAACAGTTCTTACAGTTAATAGTATAGTATAACACTATTACGATTGTTCCAAAGTAATGGTATATTCTATACTGTCATCGGTCGCCAATCCAATTCCCAGATGATTGCCGTGGATAATCAAGGTTCCGCCAGTTGCGGTAGACATCAATCCGGCTTCCTCGATGGTCTTGGATACGGTTTCGACTGTTAACGTGCCAACGAACTGGTTGGTGTCCGCAGCGGACTGGGACAATGCTGTGGTGGCTCTAACATCGGTGGCTTCAACGAACAGCGTGGTGTTGTCCTTCGACGCCGTAGCCCCCGTGCTGGACCCTCCTGACCCCCAGGCAATCCAATACTCGGTTGCGGTTAGCGTCCCATCGATCTGATCGACAACATGGGCCTCGCCTGCGCTAGTGTAAACCGTATTAACCATCGTTGACCCTTTCTACCGTGACGTTGTGAGCTTCACCAGCATCCTGCCACACCCCTTCCTTGGCTCGCCAAACACGCATGGTCATGCGAGCCTCGACCTTGGCTTTGGCTGCGACATTGCCAGTCCCGGTAGGGTTCTGGCTTTCAGGTGGAATTGCATGGCCACGGGGGGCAGTAGGAATGGGGTTGAAATAATCTTTAAGCTTTGCGAACATGGGGTTTCCTCTTTTGGGGTTAGGAGTCTTCGGCGGTTTGGGCATTGGTGCCGTCGCGTTTCAGTCAGATATCAATTCCATTGTCGTTCATGTGGATTCACTTTGCAGAAAGGCATCAATCTTTTCTACATTCCAGTATTTGATTTCGGCTATGGTGCCGTTCAAGGTTCTATCGCCCGCGTGACTATCGCCAATTCGGACGGTCGTTAACGTATCCGCAGTCGGGAAATCGGCGGTGGTATCGGGAGTGGCGTCTAAGACCCCATCTTTTCCCGCAACCACGTTATCTTGTGCATAGGCCCCAATCGCCTTAAACGATGTTCCCGCAACAACGATGGCAGCAGCCACGGAACTACCATTATTCCCACCTGAATTGGTCGTGTTAAATGTTACTTTATCGTTTGTGTCCACGACCAAAAATACTCGATCAGAACTGCCTCCGTCATCAATTTGGATTAGATAGTCGGCTGCTCCGAACAAAGCTTCTTGGAGTGCTTCTACTAAGAGCGTCCCCTCGCTCTGGTTCAACCAACTCACGTCGGTTGTACCCACTACGTCCAGGGAACGAGTGACGGCGGCGGTGGTTGTGGAGATGTAGCTGAGAGGATGACCAGCGTTTTCTAATTGCACCCCCCAAGCGATGATTGAGCCGGTTGCGGAGGCTACAATGGTCCCTAATGTACTGCCAGCGGCGGGGAAAAGGAAAACTTCAAGTGTGACGTTGCCAGTGGTATTATTATCGACCGTCACCCTTAGCCGCCAATAATCCCCCGCGTCTTGAACTGAGACTACGGTTGTCCCGGTCGATGACCGCTCCAGGATAGCCCCCGTGCTTGTATTAAGTGAAACATTCACCCTCTGTAGAGTGCCGCCCGTAAGCTTTATTTGAAGTTCGGGGAACCTTGTCTCGTCACTGTCCTTCTTAATATATACGGTAGCGGTCCACGGTGTTGAGTTATTGGCAACAGTAATAGTTTGCTCCAGGCCCTCGAAATTTACTGCGCTATCGTCTGTGAGAGTATCTGCGGTGGTGTTCCCGTCAGGAGCAACAGTGGTATTTGTTGAAATCCCCACCGGAGTAACAGCGGAGTCTACCCAAGTGGTCGAGAAATCTTCACTCTGAAGCAGCAAATTCGTCCGCGCTTCCTCGATCAGCAGTCCGAGGGATGCACCTGTTACCGGGTCGTGGGTGAAGCGGGGGCCGTAGAAGGCCGCTGTGGTGGTGGCGCTGTAGTCTTGGAGAGAGCCTTGGTTTAGTTGCGCGCCCCAGGCTTGGATGGTTTTGTTAGAGCCGGAATACCCATAACTGGACATATCCACAAGTCCGGTGCCCTTATTGGAGAGGCTAATAACTGGGAAAAGGGGCGTGGTACCCGGCACATCTCCAGTGACAGAAACACGAAACCACCCGTTTCCAACATCTTGAATTGAAGATGAGTCTATGGTTGCCGTACCAACTGCAAGCGATTGGGTGATAGTGCCCAATGATAAATCTACAGCCACGCCAAGCGTGTTGACCCCGCTTCCGAAGGAAACCAAAACAAACTGTCGATCAACATTTTTTACAAAAACGCTGAACGTAAATGTCGCGCCGGGGGTAATAGCAATGGATTGAAAAGCTCTGTGGGTTGTCCCCCCCGAACCTTCGTCCAACGTGTCGGCTGTCGTGTCTCCAGCGGGAGAAGTAGCCCCGTCTGTCGCGGTTAGATTATTAAGCGTCCAGGTGGTGGCGAAATCATCGCTCTGCAAAGCCAGATTATGCGGCGCGAATACCAGCGTCCCGGCGCTGTCGAACATTGTCGCGTTGGAGGCGCGGGTGAAGGTAAGGGTGGGGCCTTTTCGGGGTGTAAGGGAAAGTCTCTCGGAAAACGGATAATGAAGGGTAAGCGTGGGATCACCCGCCAGATGGCTAGGCCCGATCATTCTCCCCAGACCGATTAACATTAACTACACTCAGTTACGTACAGGGTTCCCGCTACACCTGTCGCCGTGTTGGTTGCTATGGCACTGATTAAATCCACACCCTCCGCGACAGCGATGTATTCAGGTACATTCGCGGGCATGAAGGTGTCTGTGGTGGCGGCGGTGGCGAGGCTCCCCCTCAAAACGTGGCAATCCGTAGTAGAAACAATCCTTACAACGTTGGATTGTATGGCATTGGCTATCGTCGTAGCCGTAGCCCCAATGTCCACATGCTGAACGTCGGACCAGAAGGCAACCTGAACGATCCCGTTTTTCTCGTCTCTTGGAAGGGAAACGCTCATTTTGAGACCGTACCGCCTTTGTTCTTTGGTCCGCCAATCCCCTTCTTTCCACTGGAATCCTCCGGGGCGTAGGAGGCGAGAGTCTTTGCTTCCGATTTGGAAACGTATTTCAGCTTGGTTCCATTGCCCAAATCGACTGTGGGTTGCTCGGAATAACCGTAGATTCCCCCATCCGCCGCCGCATCGAACAAGGAGGTCTTGGGCGCGATTTGAACCGCCATATCGTTCTTGGCGATGGCTAAAGTCAGCCAGGACTCAACACAGGCGCGTCCGGTTTCAGCGAAGTTCCGGTTGGGATAAGTGAAGTCACAGCCATAGAGCTTTAATGTCTCCACCTCTTTGTAAATTGCGTAACCAATAGCCATGGCCACACCATTATTCAAATAGGGCTTGCCGAATATCGGGGTGGAAATCCGAGACACCTGATCCAGCGGATAATCGTAGGATTTGGGAACGATGTCCGGGTACGCCTTACAGGTAATCACCGGCTTGTTTCGTCTCTTCAACACCTCCATCAGACCCGGTTTGAAGTCTTTTTGTTGCTGCAAATCATCCAACCAAAACACTACGTCGGTATGGAAACAATTGGACGCCATGTTGATCGACCACACCTCATCACAGAAATCCGGAGAGAACTCCTGAGTTAAGGTTTCCCCCATGTAATCAATGACGGACGGCCCCATTCCCAACAGCACAACCTTCTTGGGACTATGCTTGAGATAGCGTTTCTTCATTGCTGTTCAGTAATCCAGAGAGTTCCGGTAGCAGTCGCCATTAGCGCAGAAATCTTATCAACGCTCTTTGCCACACTCATATATTCGGCGGTCTTGGCTGTAATGGGAGTGTCTGTCGTAGCCGCAGTAGGACCCGGACCCCGGAGTATGAAAGCGTCAACATCCGCCCAAAGACGCACCCAATTGGATTCCATGGCGAGACTTGTTTCGGTCGCGGTCGCACCGATATCGACAACGTGAACTGTACTCCAAAGCCCGACCTGTACCGTGGCCCCCGTTGCGTCCCTAGGAAGTCCCATCAGCCTGGTCTAGCTGTTCCTGAATCCACACCATACCCTTGCCGTAGGTGTTAATTTTCAGGGCCTTGGCTCGGGCTCGCAAGTCTTTCATGGTTCCGGGGCCATCATCTTCCTTGCGAAGTATGCCGCCGAGCCTCTTAAAATCCAGCCGTGCGACCTCTTCCGTGGTCTTGCCCGCCTGGGCAGCCCTGTCCAAAGGACGGTCATCGGCCTTGCGTGACGCCCTTTGCAACATCAAGGGATGGGGGCAGGGAGTCAGGAATACACCCTTCCCCTCTGCCCTCTGCATTGCAGGAAGAATGACATGCTTGGGCGCGTTGCCGTCGATCTCCAAATTCCAAGCGGCGGCGAGATCGATCAACTGTTGACGCCTGAGATTATCAACCAGATATTTCCGGTCCGCCGCATGTTCCCCTTCCAAAAGGGGGGCGGTGGATTTCAGTTCCGGGAACGCTTCCTGAAATGACATTCTTGCTCCTTTGATGCTTTATGTGGCCGTCGCCACCGTCGCCGCGTGATTGCCGATCAGATGCCACTTGGCTTGCATGAAACGCATGGCAATATAGCTATCGAGCGCAGTCAGAACGTAAGACCCGGTTGAGGACACGAACAAATCAGAGGCATCCGTGGCCGTCACGGCAAGGATCATGTTCAACCTGCCCGTGGCTTGATTGGTGGGGACAACATGGCAAATCGCCGTGGACGTGCCATGGAGAACCCACTTCATCATCCCCTCGTCCCCGTCAGGAAGAACGTAGAGGTTGGTGGCGTTCAACCCAGATGCGGTTGATCCCCCTTCGAGCACGGTCATCTCCAAATCAACGGAAATGTTCTGTGGAGTTGTGGACGTGCCGTTGGTCAGGGATTCGGCTGCCTGATACATGCCGCGCTGGTTTTGAATGCCAACTGTCTGTGAGAGTGCCATGATTACACCTCCAACTTCGATGCTGTGTGGCGCACGGTCCTAATCCACAACGGATTCAGGATTTTGGCCACATGCCAGGATTTCCAGCCCAGAGTGGAAATTTCATTCAGGGGGTCTCCACTTCCCGCCGAACCCTTGGGTTTGGAGATCATCTGCACTCCTGGGAGTTCATCGCCCGCCAAGTAGATTTCCTTGATGTGCTTGAACCCCAATCCCACGGAACCATGGGCATCCTTGCCGAAAAACACCGAATTGTAGAGATCGTAGGACACAGCCCCCTGGGAACGTCCCGCAATCGTGGCGGTTCCCGTCACGGCGATACCGGATGCCAGATCAATCGAGGATTCGGTTGATTCAATACATCTCATGCCGCCAACCGAACCATATTCACCCTGGGCGATTTCGGTCTGATTGGCATAGGTCTCGACACTCTGGAACCCGGTCAACTGGCGAACATCTTCCGTCACGTCCACATGATTGAGCATCCAATAGGCATCCCGGATCGGTGAGGTGCCGATATTGGTGTTGCCCGTGGTCATGGGCCGGAACTTCATCGCGTCATTGTTGTTCATGGCATTGTTGGCGACGGCAATAAGCGAAAGCGACATATTGGCCGTGTTGATCGTCACCGCACTGGTTGCCGTACCAGCAAGGGAAATGGTGGCATTGTCCTCCAACTCGTTCCTTTGCACACGATTGAGCGACCGGCCCGCGTTGATACCGAAGACCTCGGATAATTTCAGGCTTTGATTGGTGAGATTGATCAGGTCGGTCTCTTCGTTCATAAACATGAACGTGCCGTACTTCTGAATCGTGGCGGTGATATCGGTTATGGTCGGTTGGACAGCTGTTCGCGTTGGAAGCCCCAACCCCCCAGTAAGTTCGGCCAAGGGAGTGGTGGAAGGCGTCAGATTCTCATATCTGCGCCACTTCGCCGTAAAGCTTCCCGAATGCTCCGCGATTTCCGCCGGCTCCGAACCAACGAAATACGGGCAATTGGCCTTCGCATTACGCAGAAGGCTCGTTTGAACAACGACGTTTACCGGACCGGCAATTTCCGTGGTGGTGGTAATTCCTGCCATTTATGGCTCCTGGGTTAGCCAGTCAAGCTATCGGTGTGTGCTTTGAATTCCTGATCGGACATTTTGCCCATTTCGGAAGGTGTAGGCCCGATTTGCTCGGCTGGTGTTTCGGTCAAGCCTTGAACCGCCGCTACCGCATCTTCCACATCCGTCCTTACGTCCGTCTGCTCCGTAGCCCCGGGAATACCCTTCGCCAACTCGGCGAATTCGTCCCTAGCCTTCGCCAATTGGGTTTGCCATTCGGAGGGGTTTTTCTCCTTGCCCTCAAAAGCCGTCTTGAATTCCGGGTGTTTGGTCGCGTGAACTTCCAAATATCCCTGCGCGAATTCGGCGGGGATTTCCTTCAGGTCCTCGGGCTCAATGAGAAAAGCTACGGCCTCTTCAATGTCCTTGTTGAAAGCGTCCGTGGCCCTCTTTTCCCGTTCGTCGTTGACGTACTTGACAACCGGCGCAATCGATTCGGCGACCGGCTGAATGGCCTTGACGACATTTTGTAGGTCGGATTTTGATATGGAATCTGCGGTGTCAAACTCGTTCAAGAGTGTATCGAGTTCCGTTTCCCCAGGTGAAACCTCCGCAGCCGGAGTCTCCCGCTCATTGGTTTCAGTCTGATTTTCGGTATCCATCGCCTCCAAGATATATCAACAAACTTTCTTCACCGTCCATTCTACCACTTTCGTACAAATAGCGCTTTTCAAGATCAGTGACTTTATCCTTGTTCTGATGGTATCTGGAGAACTTCGTCTTCTGGAATCCCTTCAGTAACGAGTGAAAGGCCGGGTCCTGCCGCAGCCTCACTATCAGGGTCTCCTGCGGGCTCAATAAGGTCTGCTGAGTTTTGGATGTCGGCTGATTCAAGGATCATCTCCATCATGCGCTGGTGGTTCAAAATAACAGGCTTAAGAGTATTGTCGAGTTGTGACCGTTGAATCGAAGCACTTTCCAATGCCAGCGCACGATCCATGGCCTCACCCTTCCTGGCTATCGCTTCTCTTTGCGTTACCGCGCCGGAAGACCCATGAACCTTGAACTCCACGTTATCCGGTAAATCGTCTGCCGCGACATTCACCCAGCCGTCCATTCCCGCCGAATTCACGGAGACCGCTTGAGATATCTGCATCACTTCCTTGATTATGCGGTATTCGAGATAAAGCGATGTCGTCATTGGCCCCCATTCAGATGCCTGAACGTAATCATCAATACGTGAAATGCCCTGGGTGCTTTCGATATCGGAAGACAATGCGGAGGTGTGGGAACGAGCTTTTTCACCCCTTCGCGCCTGGGTGTTACCCGTCATGTCCTCATACATCGTGTTCAGGGTAGATAATGAACTGAGGGCATCGGATTGCGAACCTATGGGCAGTTCCTTGATGCTATTGGGGTCGGAGGTACCGATTTGAGAGCCGGGATGAATCTCAACGCCACTGACAATGGCTTGATCAGAACTGTCATAAATCACCACCGGATCGGACGCCAGGCGCGAGGCAGCCAAGAGGTCATCGAGAACAGCAGCCCCTGACTCCTGCAAGGGCTGACCCTTCATCAAGGGAGATGAACCATATCTGCAATTCAGATCGTCTTTTATATACGTGCCGGTAATGTAGGAGTTCCCGGCAGATTGGTTCTTGCGGAACCGGACAACCTGCGCCCCGCCCTGGCCTATAGCGACGGTAATCAGCATATT
>SDBV01013163.1_pt1 | contig 10553 bp, 8 predicted proteins | sample 2277081 | NCBI WGS metagenome assembly SDBV01 (sample SAMN10402039, study PRJNA504765) | marine sediment metagenome | isolation source: marine sediment core GS10_PC15, 223 cmbsf | place: Arctic Ocean: Southern Knipovich Ridge | collected 2010
CGGTTCACCCCCACGTGTGTGGGGATAATACTACTTTTTTTATCCGAATTAATAATTCCGCGAAATCTCATGATGATAGAATTTCTTGCTAATATTCAACGATTTCCACGTCTCTTATAGTATTTTTTAAATCTTTTTTCAATATTCCTTTAAATATTTTATAACCCACTAATAATAAATAATATTGTATTTAATCATTTTCAAAAGATACTAAAAACACTATTCTAGATTATTATTTAGAGTGTTAGATATTAGAACTTAGAATTAAATATACAAATAAAGGTGTTAAAGTATCCGTTAAATTATAAGTTCCAATTGGTTCAATTTGCTTATTCTTTCCATTTTTTCCTTCTCCTTTAAAAAGGCGATAATAATCTGAATATATTCCCTTTTTGGTTGCTGATCGTTGAATTCCATTTGATTTTCTTAGAAAATTTTCTAATTTTTCTAGGCTTGAGAAACGAGTTTTTAGATCGACAATATTATTTGGTATAACCAAATTCGAAGAAAACTCATCAATAACTTTATTTAATATTGAAATATCGAAATTTTTATTAAATACTATTAAATTGTCAACATCTTTTAGATAAGGTTCCAGTAAATTAAGTAAATGATCTACAAGGTGTTTTTTTCTTGTCATATTAAATACTTGAAAAATTTGTAATGAGATTTCATCTAATTTTTTTACTCTTAAATCGATAGTAGATATTCCAATTATATTAATAAATCCTTCGTATGCCTTTGGTAAAAAATCAGTAGTTTCGATATCCAAACTTACTAATTTCTTACCGTAGAATGGTTGTTCAGTTAAATTCTTAAGATTAAGAACATAAGATAAAAGAGATTTTCCAATGGAATCAATTTCATTGAGCCAAGGATTTTTCCAAAGCTTATCAGGAGGATATTCTTCATATGCAGATGTCCCTGAAAATGAAGAATTAAGAACGGAATTATGGTTTGAAATATTAACTGTCCTTGAAATGAAATTTTGAGGTGTATTTTCAGTATTCCATATAATTTTTGGCACTTTCTTCACATTTTTTGGGCTCTTCTGTGTGATTTTTATTGGTTGAAGTGATTTATGGGGATGAGTAATTAATTGGATTCCATCAAAATCGGACAAATTCCAGTGAGTATTTCCACAAGTTTTAATCTCAAATCGTTGTTCATTATTCATTGATCTTACCCAAATAGCACTACCTTTGTCACGATTTTTCTGGATCCTTTTCCATAATTTTTCTCCTACTCGCGTACTTAGTGTTCCAAGAAAAACTCCAGGTTTAAGTTGCAATAACCATCTTGTTAATTCCCCCCTTAATTTAGCCGCTACGTTTTCTGTAATAAATAACATTAACTTAGGCATTGTATATATCCTCTATTATTTTATCGAGGATCACCAAAATTTTGACCCCCATTTATATTACCTTCCTTAGGATCCCATAAAAACCCAGGTAAACCCTCATCGCGATCATAATCTCGATCCTTAACTTCGTTATAATTCAGAAAGCTCTTTAACTTAGGATTAAGATAATCTTTTATATCTAATACATTTTTTATATCTTTTACAAGTTCTTTCAGAAACTTTTTTCTACGAAAAATCTCCCTGCATTCTTTTCGAACTCTCCTAGAAATATCAGTATCACCTTCCTTAACAATATCGAATGCAAGTGGAATTGTAATATCAGACTTATATAAATCTGCAATATCATATACAAAAGATAATTGTTTACCAGTATGAATAAATCCTAAAGCGGGACTATATCCCATAGCTACTATTGCTGCATGACACATACCATATAAACAGGCATTCGCAGCAGATAATGCTCTATTAATAGAATCACTTTCAAACCATGATTTGCGGTTATAATTACGTCCTTGCCATAGAACCCCTGTACGAGAACTGTTTTTTTTATACTCATTTCTCATTCTGGCTCCTTCTTTACCTCTGAGTTGTCTAATATTTAGATCAAGTGAAATATTCTCGTGAAATCTAAGAGCATACATTTTTCTAGCTACAAGTATACGGAAAACAGGAATTGTTGATAAAAGAGCTTGATGGATTATATTTTTAGCATTCCGAGTTCTACCAAATCCCTGAGCATAAAAACGAATCCCTTCTTCACCGCACCACAATACCATACAATCATTTTCAATTAAGTTTTTGATAGCCGCATGGGTAATACTTGTTCCAGGTCCAAGCATTAAAATATTTAAGGATGCGCAAGGAACAGGCGTTTTTCCTTTATTATCTAAGATTATTACTGCATGTTGTTCTTTTTCAATTTTTGCATGTTCTATGTAGATATATGATAAACTATCTTGAATTTTCGGCAATTCGTGTAAATCTTTCATAAAATTCACCTTTTATTATTTCCATGGTCGGTAGTCCGACTTTATGCTAACTTTATCAGACCATCTCTTATGATTTTTTCTTTGATAAATTTCAATAATATCGTGCGAGAGTAACCAAGCCAAAACCAAATCCTTTTCCACTACCTATTCCATTTTGTAGCGCTATAACAAATTTCTTTTTGTCAATTATTTTCATTAAACCTTCAAATAATACGGAAAAGAACGTCAATTTATGAATCTTTTTTCCCTGTTTCTTTTTTCCTTGATAAAGAGATTGATCTTGTAAGAGTAGGTTAGGCATATCTTTATTTAATTTCAATGATAAAACTTGAAACCCATGGAGCTGACCCTTTTTTAGAAGCCATTTTATCTGATCCTGCTCTTTCATGAAAGGGATTCGATTTATATTTTTCTTACTTCTGTCTGATTTTTTTTGGGTTGGATTTGCACGGAGTTTAAAGGCGAAAATTGAATTTTCCTCAATTTTCAATGGTAGCGCTTTAATGTTTTTAACATAAATTCCTTTATTATTATTGTTTAATTCTAAAGAATAATGTGTTGGTAATTTTGACCAATCGGGGCTTGTATTTGACTGAACTAAAATAAAAATTTGATTCTTTTGATTATCTTTATCAATTCGATATAAAATGTTAAAATATGATCGTGCACTTCCTTTTCTTTGTTTTTCTTCTGTAGATAATAGGGGAAATGCTGACAGGACCGTCTGGTGCATTTTAAAACAGTCTGCTAAATCTCTACGTACTTGATAACTTTTAGGATTTAAAATAATTTTTGAAAGGTAAATTCTTTATCTCCTCTTTTAAATTCTTTTTCTATATTTTAATTTAAAACCTCTGTTGATTGAATAGGTGTCTCTACCCAATATTCTTTTACTCGCCTTATTCCATACATTCTCGCAGGATTTGTTCTAATTGCGTCGTTACGGTACTTTTCTCCGTTCGCATCCCCAACAATACATCTCAACATTTTTGGAATTATCCCTTCATGATATTCACAGAACCAAGGGATTTTTTTCAAGGCATCCTTAATAGAATCGTAAGTTTCCGTTATTTTATCAAAAATAGGTCTTGTTGGAGGACAAGATTTTCGTCCTAAATATATTGGCCATTTTGGATTATTTAATGCCTTTTTAATATCTAGGAGAAGGTTTTTTTTACCTGATATTAACACTAAAAAGGACGCATCTTCAATATAAGATCGATAACTTAATTCTGTAAAATTTTTTTTTATTTTACCTGTAGCGATTGTATGATCACCAGAAATAGTATGAAAATCAACTTCAATTTTACCTGGTTGTTCTACTCGGACACCAATTTTAAGATTTCTATCAAGTTCCATTTCAATCCGTTGGTCTCCCCTTTTATATCCCATTGCACACGCAATTAATCCAATAACTCCGCTTTTGGTCGGTTCAGTAGCCGTGTCTCGGAAATTCCAACGAGACCTAATACCCCAAGACTGCATTGGTCCTTCTAATCGTAATTGAAGAAGAGGGATAAAAACCACTTTAGTTCACACCCTAAGATTCTCTTTTAGATTCTTTGTTAACTCTTCAAAATTTTCACAATTTGTCACATTTTCAATTTCAATTTCTTTTGTGGTAAACCACAGTCGTGAATCACATGTTAAACCGTATTTTCTATTTATATCCTTCACATAATCTGTGAATTTCTCTAGTGATACTTCTAATAGGTCTTTATCCCCTTTAGGTCTTGCTGGTTTGATAAAAGCATTGGTATAACTTATGGGTGTCTTTTCTTTTCGGATTTCAATTAATATTGCATCAGGAAGTTGGTGTGCTGCAAAAGTATTTTGTTTTCCTGTCGGTGTAGTAAATGCGGCTGCCTTAACAAAGGCTGAAGCTACATCAACAAGTTGAGATTTTAACTCTTTTTCGTTTGAATTGCCAGATAACTTCATATTTTCGATTAAAGAGTCAAAATCTAGCGAAAAATACTTATAATAACAAGCAGAGTTAAATTCCGTATCTCCTATCATTCCAGCACCTTGCGCTTCAATAGTTTCTGAAGTTGAAATAAGGTCATCGACAGCAGTAAAATAATCGAATTCATGTTCCATTTTATTTGTTGATAATGCATGAGCAACTTGTATAGATGCTTCAATATTTGGGAAGGCTTCAGAAGTAACCATCCTTCCAAACAATGCAATATCAGGAGTAATGCTTTGGTGTCCACTACTTTCGATTGCTTTTTCATAATTAAAATCTTTCAAAGATTTCTCAACAGCTTCCGGAGTTGTCTCATTTTTTATCTTATCCTTTAAAATACTAACGATGTTATCTAGTTCACCTGATGAAAAGAATATTATTTGTTTGGTAATTAACTTTTCATCACTGTCCTTGCGTTCCTTTTTAGAGCCAAGGCCACTAATTTTTTTAGCAACAATTCTTGCATGACTTTCAGGAATACCATCAGAAATTAACCTCTCCATTATTTTTTCTGGTAGCAATCGAGTTCGGAAACTTTTTCCCATTTTTTCAATTTCCTTTTGAAAAATTTCTGATTGTCGAATAGATCTCTTAAGGCATTGACTTGAAATTCGCGCACGTCGGATTCCTCCAAATACACAACTTTTTGGACTACCTGTATCGTCTCGATTAAGATTTGATGGTGCATGATTTTGAATCATATGGATTTCTACAAGCATTTTTATATATCATCTCTTTTATATATTTTATTTTTTTTTATTTTTTTATAGTGTTTTGTTTATTTTTATCTATTTTTTCAGAACTCTCATTGAGTTCATTTTTCGAAAAAAAATCTTGAGCCCATTTTTTCTGGATAAATTTTTCCTCATGTGTCCAATAAACTAAATCTTTAAGTAATTGTAGCCAATCGACACCAATATTATTACTTGAAGCAAGTCTTATACATTGTCGAATTCGATATGCAACTTCACCTCCACCAGGGAGATATGTATCAATTAAATCAAATCGGCTGTCAAGTAATGCGATAAATCGCTTTTGAATACTATCAGAGCCTGATTTATAAAAAACTTCTCTCATAGTCTTTCCAAAACTTCCAGTGAACTGATAATCATTAAGCCCATATAATGTGGCAATGAGAAAATAAATTTCTTCATTTATAGATTTCGTTAATTGAGGAGGTAAATAACGGTAAAAAATACCTAAAGCACCCCTAGATTCTGCTAATGTTAAACCACTTGCTCTTCTTAATATGGCTAAATCTCCTACTCGCTGTTCTTTAGCTACTTTTAAATTCTCAAGATATTTAGAAAAGAGGTCTTTTCTTTCTTTATTATTAATAGATTTATTCTTCGTCTTTTTCATTATAACTACCTTTTTTTCCTATTTTTTTAAATTATTTTTGTCATATTTTGGGTTTATTTTTTTTTGATTTAGATTTAGATATTTTCTTAGGAAATAATATAGAATAAACAATCTTAGAAAAGTAATCTAAAGTTTCTACTTGTTTTTTCAGAAGTTCTCCATTCGTACTCATTTCTCCAAGAAACGTTTCTAGAACTTTTTTACTTAAAATTCTTAAATCAGTTTTCCATTCTTTTTGTAAACGTCCACTAGCATCAACATCTTCCTCATCTTGATTTTCAAGGTCTTGCAAGAATTTTCCTTTGAAAATAGCTTCTAGTCGAGTCCAATATTCGAAAATTGTTAAGTTTTTCAATCGATTGTAAATAATATTATTTTTTTTATTATTTTTTGTAGAAAATATTATCAATGATTTATAAAGAACACTTTCAACTTTATTTGCATAATCAATCGCAGGTTGTATCTGAACTCTTTTATATGAATTTCTCGCGATCCCTAATGGTATAGATAATGTTTCTATATTCCATTCTATAAATTTTGCTTTGTCTGTTCTAAGACCATAGATTTCAATTGTTAATAAATAATTATCCGGAAGAGTATCCTCATATTTTAAGGATTGGAATTGAGAAACAACTTTCGGTATTTCATATTTTGCTTTCGTTTCTGGAATTAATAATAATGGACCAAGATCACGCCAGATTTTTTTTCCTTCTTTAAGTTTTAAACTTGAACGACCATATTTTTCCGATAAGATATATGAAATGTGTGGATCTGTCCATTTTCCAGTAAAAGACCAGCCTTGTTTGATTTTCACTTCTGAAACGAGAATATTTGAGGATTTACCTGTATATGTACAATTTCCTCCTTCTGCTGGAATTAGATGAATATAACGAGGAAGCCAAGTTAGACCTTGGAGCGTTGATGTCATTTGAATCGGAGTGTTATATTCAATTTTAGAAGATTTCCATAACACTCCCCCCTTACCTGTATTTATTTCGATTGGAGCGCCACAGGAATTTAATACCAACGTTTCAAATAGATTTTTTCCTTTAATTAATACATACCATGGTGGCTTTCCATTAATACTAGGTTTATAACCACGTCCGCCTGAAACTGCAAAAGCAGGTAACGCGCATAATGCTCTTGCACAAATCAATGGTGAAAACGTATGTTCCTTTTGTACTTTATGATAAAAAAGAATTGTATTATTCCCTTTAGGGAAAAAGAACTGTAATAATTCTGTGATTGGTTTTGTTTTACTTTCTTCATCAAAATTAGGATTTTGGTAAAAAGGATATTTATCGCTAAATAAAAAGAACTTTTCAAAGTGTGCTTTGCAATATTCATCTATTATATCTGAAGAAAAATTTTTTGCTTCTATAAGTTCTTCTATATCTTCTATTTCAGAAATATTGAATGCATCAGAAATAAATGCAATTAAAAAACGGGATACTCCGTATTTCATTAATGGAGAACTATCAGAAATTTCTCTTATTTGATGCGCTTTAAGTAAAATATCCTTTATACCATATGAAGTTAAATCACCTTCAAGAGTTACAACTTCAATCCAAGATTCCTCTATTAAATTATATTGATCTTTCAATTATGTTTTCTCCTCCATAAATACACCGTAAACAGGGTGATTAATTATAATCCTTTTTATTATTGATGAATTTTTTTGTATTTCATACTCAAATTTATTATCATGTAATATAATTGCTAAACAATTCGAGAGCCAATTCACGGTTTTTAGTTCTGATTTGCAATCTTTAAACCAGTGTTGTGGCAAATTAACGCTATTTTCCATTAATTTTGCTTGAATTTTCATGTGCGGTGGTTTATCATTATCTATATAAGATTCTAAAGAAAGATCGTCAATTAACAACACCCTTCTTGTTAGATTTCCGATTCTTGTTTTTGCATAAAAAAAATTTTGAGCCGCATTACCCTCATCTTCTCTAAAAGGATTGGTAAATATTTTTGAAAATTCAAATCTCTTTTGCTTAGGAGGGGGAATTAGATAAATTTTTGCTTCATTTATTTCTTGTTCTAATCTCTGAATCATTTTCTTATATGATTTATTAAGATCCTCTTCTGAGATAACACTTGAATTGATATTTTCCTCACTATACACTTCCTCAATTAAGGGTTTAATATCTGTTGGAAATATTACTTGCATGAATTTTTGAGAATTCGATCTTTTAATTAATGTCTTTATAGTTTTCAATAATATAAAACGATAATAAACTATTTCTGTTAATCTAAAATTAATTTCTTCTTTTAAAGATATAGTCGGTAATAAAATTCTAAAAATCATTTCAGTCCCACAAGGACGGTTGTACCTTGAATGTCGATGTAATCGTCCCATTCGTTGAATAAGAAAGTCAATAGGTGCAACTTCAGATATAAACTCATCAAAATCAATGTCTAAACTTTGCTCTACAACTTGTGTCGCTACTAAAATAGTACGTTTAGGACGTGAATTTTGAGGATCAGTCATTTTTAGATTCAAAGTGCGTTTATCAAACATTTCCAAAACCTTATTTTCAATTTTTAACCTTCGCTTGATAGGAAAACGGGCATGAAATAGTTTTATTATTATTCCGTTGTTCTTGTTACGGCATTTTTCTTCTATTATTTTATAGACTTTTTGACTATTTTTGACTGTATTTAACATGAGACAAACGCATTTATCTTTAAGAGCTGATAATATTGCTAAATCAGCAATTTCTTTGAATTTTTCTAATTTATTAATTTCAAGAACTACAGATATTATCTTTTTCTGATAATGCTCTTTAGATGCGTAAAATTTAATAGAATTGGTTGAGTCTTTAACTGTTATTAATGGATAAGAACTGCTATTCTTTTCAAAACTGTCTGTAAGATTTATAGTTTCAATATTTGGATCAGAATAAGCCTGTACTAGAGCTTTTTTTTTAGATAAAGGTAAAGTTGCAGATAAAAGAATAACCGGAATCCGTAAGGTATAAGCCCAATTTAACAATCTTGCAAGTATGGATGACATATAGGCATCATAAGCGTGCACCTCGTCAATGATCAAGATTTTTCCAGTCAATCCAAGAAGCCTGAGAAAACCAAATTTTACCCACAATACACTCATAAGGCATTGATCTATCGTTCCAACACCAAATGGAGCGAGTAAAGAACGCTTTTTAGGCTTAAACCAATCATATGCTTCTTCATGAAGTGATGTGCTTTCATGTGAGAATTTATCGATCATCCAAGCCATTCCATGTACTAATTGAAGGTTTTCTTTCATGGTAGGGATTATTTTATGTAAAAATGAATATATTCGCCCATACATTTGATTACTTGTCGCCATTGTTGGCAATGCGAAATAAAAACCTTTCCAATTTTTTAAAAAGCGTGTTGAAAGGTAAAGTGCTGCTTCAGTTTTTCCTTCGCCCATAGGAGCTTCAATAATGATTAACTTATTACCCGATAAATCAGAAAGATAATTTTTACATATCTGTTGTATCGAAGTAAGGGAAGTAAAATCCGGCCATATATCTGAGAAGTTAATAAAATCCGTCAAATTTGCCGAGTAATTAAAACCAAGGGATTCTACAGCGATTTTAGCTGTTTTTTTACTCTGAGAAAAATATTTCTGAATATCTAAAATAGTTTCACTTCCTTCAATTCTATTAAATAATTTATCATTTGATGCAATCCAATCGCTCAGAACCAAAAGTCCTGACAATAATAAGCCAACACTACTATTATCCTTAAAGTTTTCTGGTACCCAAGTTTTCGGTTGAAAGTAAGCAAAAATTAAGGCTCTAAATTCATTCCTATACGGTTCCCATGACTCAAATATCTTGGGATGATCTATCATTTTTTCTCCAGTAAACATTCCATGATGACCTAAAATAGAGTTTGACACTGTCATGATTGGAATTTTTCCCCAATTCAAATGTTTTAGATGATTTTTAAGCCAATTTCCACTTAAAATAGAATGAAAATATTTACGAAAACTTTCTTTAGGAAAAATTAATCCAAGATTTTTTAGTCCATCAATTAAATTAGGTGCTTTTATTTGAAATTCTGGATGGCATTTCCCAATATCATGCAATGAGAATAAATATCCTATCCAATTTTCAAGTTGTGATTCTACACAACCCATGTATGTCATTAGACGTTTTTTTGTAGAGCTAAACACGGATGTTTTGAGGAGTTCTTGTCCGACATGACCGACATCAACCATGTGATATAACAAAGGATGATATGGTTCAGTTTTTCCCCAAAATTGAAGTAAATCAGACTTTTTTATCTTTTGCATTATTTATTATAGAATTAACTATTGAATTGGTAATTATTTATTCGTAAAACTTTTTTATCTTATTTGAAAAATATTTCTCATTATATATATATTTTTATGATCATATATATTATAAAATAGATATATTTATAAAAAAATATATTAATTCATTAATAACAATATTTATAGGAATTAAAAATGATTAAAAAACTATTAAATAGAGCTTTAATCATGAATAACGATAATTGTCAAATCGTTTTAGTAGGACACTCTTCTTTTAAATTAACTCTTTCTATAGATAAAGAGATAATACATAAAGTAATCTTCGTAACTGAGAAAGAGAAACTTTCAGGCACTAAAGAAGCTCAAAAAACCCTTTCTGAATTAATACGAATTTATGAACAAAGAAAGGTCGTTGTAGAACATGTTGAATTTGATTTTCATACTCAAACCAAACCAGTCGCACAGCTTATATATTTAATTCTCCAACAGAAACAAATTGGGTATAAAAATGTTGTTGTCAACATATCGGGGGGATTAAGATACATGAGCATTTGGTTTTATATTGCGTGTTCAATAACTAACACAAAG
>SDBV01013164.1_pt1 | contig 10552 bp, 3 predicted proteins | sample 2277081 | NCBI WGS metagenome assembly SDBV01 (sample SAMN10402039, study PRJNA504765) | marine sediment metagenome | isolation source: marine sediment core GS10_PC15, 223 cmbsf | place: Arctic Ocean: Southern Knipovich Ridge | collected 2010
GATGCATCGCACTGGCCGGTCGATGTTCCGTAAGATACATCGGCCAAAGCTCCCAATGCTGCAATAGCAGTTGCCTCGTCGCCACCTACATAACCAGGTACGCTTGGCTCACCGGTCGATACTACTAAATCAACTGAAGAACCTGGCGAAACTAAACTTCCGCCAATCGGATTCTGGCTGATCACATCGCCGGCTGCGACTGTATCGCTGCATGCAGTGGTTACGTTTCCGACAACAAGACCAGCAGCGACTATATCACTTTCCGCCGTCGCCTGTGCCAGACCGGTTACATCGGGAACAGTGGTCCCTGTGGCTGTCGTGGTAAAGCTTGTTACAATACCCATCGTTACTTCATAGGCATTAACTGCATCTAAACGCACATAATAGGTAGTACTATTAGCCATAGTTCCGGGATCAAAGAGCGTTCCTGCCACATTGCCCTGGAACTCGCCGGCATCTGGTGTAGGATCTGTACCGAAGTAAACATTGGTGCTTGTTGCATCCGCTCCAGATGTCCAGGTAATGTCGTCGTCTAATCCAACATCTATTGCAGTATCAGCCGGACTAATTACAACATCCTGACCCGGAATCACATTAGTCGACGCCGATGAGAAATACATATCGTCAATATAGATCGTATCGGCATTATTTTTGCCACTACCAGTAGCCCGATCAGTATCGACTACTCTGACGTAAATTGGCCCGCTAATAGTAGGAGAAGCACCAAAGTCATAGCTCTGCGCTACATTGTCATCGGCCGTCTTGGTGACTGTCACCAGAGGAGAATATCCTGAGCCGGCAGAATAGGACCATTCAAAGGCAAAGTTATCGCCGTCACTGCTTGCTGATTGATATGCCTCTACATAGAACGTTACCGCATCACCGCCGGTAACATTAAAGGTCCACCTATGTTCAAGGGAGCTGCTGCGGCTGCTTGGCCCGCCGCCCGTGGTCTCTTCAGTGATCGCCTCATATACATTGTTGCTGGTGTGCGTATCTGTATAGCTGCCCGAAGATATTGACCCTAAAGGTGTCGTACTGTCAGCGGTAGCTTCATCGAACGTACTCGAAGATGCTCCAGGCAGCGTCGTTGCAGGGCTGCTGGACGATTCAGCCGTCTGATTATTATTAACAGACTTATCGCGTGCCTTAACGCTATATGAATACGATGTATTCGACGAAAGGCCGGTGTCTTCATAGCTGTTTTCGCTTATCCATCCGCTGTCATTTCCGCCGCCTGCAGTACACGTAAAGTAGTACTCCACGCCGTTAGGATCGACCGCTATCGTACTGATCATAGCTATCGACGTGCTGGACGTTGCAAACGGTGCTGTTGTAAATGTCGGAGCAGGTGTTGGCGGATCGGTATTCGTACCCGGCACTGCAAAAACAGCCGTAACAGATTTATTCGCATCCATTGTAAGCAACAACGGATTATCCGAACCGCTGGCATCACCTTCCCACCTGACAAAAACTGTACCTGCCGCTACTGCGGTCAGTTCTACGGTTTCTCCATCTCCGAACTGTGTCCTGGCCGGATCGGCAATAATGCTGCCTGCACCGGTAACCGAAGTATTTAGCGTAAACGTCACTGCATCGAGTAGCCCGTCAACATAATTCCACCTGTCCTGGACGAAAGTTCTAATCGTAGCAAAATCACTCGGTGCTGCCGTACCTTCCGGGAAAGGCTCAAGAGCAAGATCAGTAGATATAGCCGTTTCGACAGTATTGATCAATGCAATAACATTAGCTGCTGTCAAAGGTCCGTTAATGATCTCGCTGTAAGTGCCGTAATAATCCGCCTGATATGTGTCATACCCATAAGGCGTACCTGATTCATCCTGTTCAAAGAGCAAACCTTCTGAAAAGTGACCGCCCATATCGTGAATTAGCGGCATGTTTGTTGCGTTTCCTAAAAATGCCGAGTCGAGGTCCCACGGGAAATACATCCTCGGCTGTCTATAGGCCGGGTCCATAATATTCGGGTCCGGCCCATTTGCCCAGTCATAGTACAAGTAGTTATTACCCTTGCCCATAGTACCGTCGGTATTGGAAATAAAGTTCTCAACAGCACCAAACTTTAAGAGCTGGTCCATATCCACTATTTGAGGCGTCTGTATGAGCCAGTCAGCAGGTGTCGGGTCCTCCCAACCCAAAAGATTTGGATCGGAGGGATATGGTATATAATCAGGATGGTCGAAAGGATACCAACTGAATTCGAACGGGTTGGTTTCGGATTCCCGTGTTTTTTGTATGTCACCGTCATACTCGGTGATCTTGTATAGAAAACCATAATCATGCCTGCCCGGCATGTGGTCCTCGAGGAACTCTTTGTCGGGCTGTTCGACGTTGCTATACAGTCCCATATAGGTAAAGCTTGCCCCAAAGTCAGTGCTCATATAAACCTTAACCCAGTTAGCACGACAGGCAATAACCCCTCCCTGATTAAATACATTCCATGCAAGTCCTTCTTTGATCAGAGCATTGTCACTTCCGCATTCAAGGCTAAGTTTCTTCTTACCGCCAAACCGCTGACCCTTCGGAGTAAACCCGGGACGGCTGATATCAACCTTTAAGGAAAATTTCTGCGGATCGGTTTCATCCGGTAAAGCAATGTCGCTCTTTCGACGAACTGCAACACTCAGCCATGGCCCTGTGTCGGTTTCTCCGAGATATGCCTTCCAATACTCATGCTCATAAACGCCAGGCTCAATTTCGACGGGGTAGACCGAACCGGTCGATTTATCATCCGACGAAAAACGCATATCGTCATAGTCACTCGGAGTTGTCATATCCATCATGATATAAAACTCGTGAACCATGCTGATATCGTACATGTTTTGCGGTGTTACCGCAGCCTGTGCCCCTGGCGTACAGATTACTGCTGTTAAAGCAACAGCAAACAACAATACACTCTTAGTTAAGTTTTCTCTCTTCATCACCCATATCTCCTATAGCAACTAAATAAATACTGTTTCTATTTTTTCCTGCCCGAAACCAATTCAGACAGTATTATATTTTCAATATCTAATAATATCATTATTACAAGCCGCAACCTGCCAGCCAGTCTTCAAGGAACCTGGCAAGGTCTGCATGATCGATAACATTATCGGCAGGCAGACTGATATCACAATCCTCGTCCCAGTTTCCTTCACCGTCAACGGAAAACCATGCTGCATACAATCTGCTAAAATCTACGATATCAACACAACTATCTTCATTGAAATCAGCTGGATTAGCAGTAGATTGAAATAATATCAAAGCAGGATATGATGAACTCACAGGGTCTCCATTATTATCTGTATGCCCGATCTTTACACCTTCAGCCGCGCTTGCGGCAAACCTGGCACCTGCATCTCCAAATGAATATAAATGGCCTATCTCATCTGCTGATAACGCCCTGTCGAACACCGCAACGTTATCCATTGCACCGTAAAAGTTGTAATCTGTTGAAAATCGACCGATATACGTCGAAGTACTCGCATTCTGCGTCGCCACACCGGTTGCGATATCAACCTGAACACCATCTTTATACAATACCATCGTTCCCGAATTTGCCGCTGGATCAAAGGTAACCGCAACGTGATACCATACATTCTCAGCTAACGACGCCGTGTCCTGAACCATATTGTATGTGCCGTTATGACCTGCCGAAAGCTTGAATGAATTGGAATATGGCGCCCAGAAGGCATGAGATGCAACATTTGAGGATATAATGTTATGATAGTAATCGCCAGCGGACAGTTTGATCCAGGCTGACTTCGTATAGGCACTTGTGTCGATCACCGGACCAACATCAATATAATCATCACTGGAACCGTTAAAGTTCAACGCCCCGTCGATCTTGCCCTTGGTACTTAAGGTGTCTGTATTCTGCTGTGCGGTTCCATTGTTTCCGTTAACACTGCTGTCAACTACCGTAGTATTGGAAGCGTTGTCATCCATCTTCCAGAAACCTACAACCGAAGCCGGCAAAGCATCTGCCGAACTTATGTCAACGATCACACTTCCGATACCGATAGACTGCAAAGTAACTTTATAAAATGAATTCGAACATATAAGACCTTCGGTAAAGCTTGTGCTGTAACCATTGATCAGATGAACACCTAATTCACCATTTGGACCCTGCGGCATCTGCAAAGCGTCTCTGGTTTTATTAAATGAACCCAAAACTTCAACTGATAAAACTTTAAGAACACCCCCGGAACTTATCTCCAGATCGTGAACATATTGCATTATACCGTTTTCTTCGCCCGCGGTGCTGTTTGCGCCGACCATTAGTTGACCGCTAACAGTTATTTCAACAATGTCACCGAGAAACAGTGTTAAGTTTGTTCTTCCTGATGGAATGTAAACAGAAGTGTTAATTTTGCATATTACACCCGCATTTGAATTGAGGACCACACCTGTTGCAGCAGGTGTAATACTATCATATTGAATACCAACGATCTGCCCCGTCGTATCACCCTGGAAGTTTAGAACCCACTGCATATCGCTCGCTTCGATACCGTTATCACCCGTACCGTCAACATCCCACGGCTTGGTCTGAGTGCTAGGATCGACCTCACTGCCTTCAGGCGATCCCTCAAAACTGTTGCTGAATATCCAGTCCGCATTACCGAACACCGCAGATATCTTAGCAATGTCCGCACCGTCGCAATCACCATCACGATCGACATCGCCCAGAATAACCGGTACTGCAAGCGGATTCGTTCGACCTACCATCAGTTCATAAGTTTCTGCTGCCCCAAAGATATAGTCTGCACCCGAACCATCATAAAGCCATAACGGAACATTTGTTTCATAAGGCTGAACTGCGTTCAGAGCGTTCAAGTCATTGTCATAAAAGAATCGCCGTGGCACAGCGACCGACATACTCGAATTACCGCGTATCCATTGTTCCGTCGCCATATCCTGCCAGTTATTACCGTTGCTCATCTCTGGAACCGAACCAGTAGCCCCAGCCCAGCCGTCACCGGTTGTTCGATAGTCAACGCGTGTGATCGCATCCGGCGTAAAACCGATAGGGTTATCAAGTGCGTGTACATGACGATGAGGAAATGCAGGATCGATGCTGAATTCATCGACATGCCTGTCGTCAGTATCGTACTCCCATCCCGCATCATCTTCAAAGCTCACTTCATCAACGATCTCAAGATCATCACTTAGATCGCCATTGCTCAAACCTATTAGATCAAGTGAGTTACCCCCCATACCATCGACATCACCCGTGTCAATATGACCGTTACCCCATTTATCCATCCAGGCCGTACCGGTCCATACATGAGATTCTAACAGAACATCATGCCTGATAGATTTGGCCCACATAGAACCTGCAGAATTCGTCGGATCCGCTTCAGTAATTCCAGGTCGGTTCCGAATAAGTATCACCGTGACAGAACCCGAATTGGAGAGTTTACCGGGAACATCAGTTGCATTACCGTTCCAAATACCTGGGTTGTCGTATAGAGGCGCAACATCTTGCACCCAGATAAACCAATTAGAATCCGACAAAAGAGATGGATATCGGAATGGATGATCAGGATCGTCTGAAATAAGCGATAATGTGCCGTTAGCGCCAAGACTTAAACCGTCAAGACTGAAAAACTCGTCGATCTCAGGAGCGTCAATGGGCCCGACAGGAATACTGCCTTCTGCATAGTACTTAAAACTGGTACCGTTAAGAACCGCAACAGCATAACCGTCAAGCTTCATACCTGGCGTACCCATCAGTTCGATAAACTCGTTTTGTTCGTCGACTTCTTTGGGATTGAAGTATATTTCGTTGATGAAGACCATGCCATGAGCGCATGTGCTAAACACAAGCACTACCAAAACTACAAATGCTCCGGATTGCCTACGTAAGGTACTAATAAGCCCACTCCCCTTTCTAAAACCCTCTTGCCGAAATGAGTCTACAACTCAACACATGCGATCGTTTTTGATTCCTCCGTGAATGCAAAACAAATAAACTAACGACCGAATACATATCCATTCCGGACTTACCCGTTTTGTTTGTTCGATGTGATCGTGCGCAGTATAGCGATAAACAAACAAATACTTTCTTACTCCAAGTGTACTTAAATGCTACGCGTTGATGCGTGGCCCAATCCTTCTTGTACAACCACCTATTGATCTTCAACGCGAACTAAACAAATACCATTGGCACTATTATAATTAAGGGAAGAACAACCTTCCCTCCTCCGACAAAACACGCAAGTCATATCTACTAGTTAGTAGTTACAACAATTGGATGTTGTATTGTCTCATAAATCGGGAGGAAAATCAAGTAAAATCCCAAGGAAATGTATAAATTTTCACGGCCCCTGCGTAAATCCTTCGAGGAATGTTATTCTGCATCAGAATATAAGTGTTTGGGAATACTTGATTTAAGGCCAAAAATGAGGTTTTATACCGTACAGCAAAAAGCGGGTGGAGGGACACGGAACGAACCGCGAAACGAATCGCTCGCGCTGGAAACGATAGTTTCACGCGGGTGAGAGACCTAAAACCGCTTTTGACGCAGTAAAAAAGCGGGTGGCGGGAATCGAACCCGCGTGATCAGCTTGGAAGGCTGAAGCTTTACCACTAAGCTACACCCGCGATAAGCAGGATAAAATACAGAAAATGGGCCACATTGTCAAACAAAAACAGCCAGAAAAATCCAGATAGACCGAATAGGGTGTATTAAAAAAATTGGTTTAGAAGGTAGAATATGGTAGAATCCTCCGGAAAGTTTGACAGAAAGTAAAATCGGAGCACTACAATGAACATTCAGGAAATAGCGGCAAAAGCGAAACAGGCGTCTATCCTGCTGGCAGGGACGAGCAGCGAAGTTAAGAACACTGCGCTGTCTGCGATAGCTAAAGCACTCAAAGATAACAGTGCAAAGATAATCGCCGCTAACAAAGAGGACCTTGCCAACGCCGAAAAGGATAACCTCGCCGCCCCGCTTCTAAAACGCCTTAAGTTCGACGAGTCAGAAATAAACGGAGTCTGCGACGGCATCGAAAGCCTTATTAAGATCGACGACCCTATCGGCAAAACAACCTCGGCACTGGAACTTAACGAAGGGCTGGAACTTTACAAGGTTAGTTGCCCTATCGGCGTTATCGGCGTTATCTTTGAGAGCCGTCCCGATGCGCTCGTGCAAATATCAACGCTGTGCCTTAAAAGCGGCAACGCAGCCCTGCTAAAAGGCGGCTCTGAAGCTGCCAATACGAACAAGACGCTCGCAGAGGTGATCGCCCAGGCAAGCGAAACAGCCGGCATCGCACCCGGCTGGCTTGGGCTGATGGAGACACGGGATGACGTCGCAGAGATGCTGAACATGCACAAATCTATCGACCTTATAATACCTCGCGGCAGCAACGAGTTCGTCCGGCACATCATGACCAACACTACCATACCGGTCATGGGGCACGCCGACGGGATATGCCATGTTTATGTAGACGGCCAAGCCGACCTGGATATGGCGGTTAAGATCGCAGTCGATTCAAAGTGCCAGTATTGTGCGGTTTGTAACGCCATGGAGACTTTGCTGGTGGACAGATCGATCGCAGAAAAGTTTTTGCCGATGATAAAAAAAGCCTTCGATGAAAAACAGGTCGAAGTGCGCGGTTGCCAAGAGACAGCAAAAGTCATCGACGTTAAATCGGCAACAGAGCAAGACTGGAAAACCGAGTACCTGGACATGATCGTGTCGATAAAGGTCGTAGATGATCTCGACGCTGCGATAGAACATATTAATAAATACGGCTCGGGACATACCGATGCGATCGTAACAAAAAACACCGATAGCGCCGAAAAGTTCATGGATCTCGTCGACTCTGCCGATGTCTTCTTTAACTGCAGCACGCGGTTCAGCGACGGATTCAGATTCGGCCTGGGCGCAGAAGTCGGCATAAGCACTAACAAGATACACGCACGCGGACCGGTCGGCATGGAAGGCCTTTTGATATACAAATGGAAAATGAAAGGCCGCGGACACATCGTCGCGGACTTTTCAGATGATGGCGGAAAAAAATACACACACAAAAAGCTAAATAAAGAATTTGAAATCTAATGAGAGATTTTAGTAAATCGAAACGGATCGTAATAAAGATCGGGACCAACACGCTTACACGCGATGGCCAGGTTGATAGCGCCTATGTCCGCCAGGTCGCCAGGCAGATCGCCGCCCTTTTAGAAACAGGCAAACAAGTTCTCATCGTAAGCTCCGGTGCTATCGGAATGGGCGCAAGTCAGCTCGATCCATCCATAGGTTCGCTTGGCAATATGAAAATGCGACAGGCATGTGCTGCCATCGGACAGCCCTTGCTCATGCAGGAATACCGCAAGGCATTCCTGCGTTATGACGTTACCACCGCACAGGTGCTGCTGACCGCCGAGGTCCTAAACCACAGAAAGACATACCTTAACCTGCGAAACTCCGTCGAAACCCTGTTAAAGCTAGGCGTCGTACCAATACTTAATGAAAACGACAGCGTATCGACCGACGAGATCGGCTCGGCATTCGGCGATAACGACAACCTAAGCGCACTTATCGCCAGCAAAATAGACGCAGACCTTCTGATAATGCTAAGCGACATAGACAGTCTATACGATAAGAATCCAAAGAAATACAAAAACGCAAAACCCATCAAGGCTGTCTTCGAGATCACCGATGCGATAATCAGATCAGCCGGCCCACGAGGCAGCATCCACGGAACCGGCGGAATGAAAACAAAGATTGAAGCTGCGAAGATCGCCTCGAACGCCGGATGCAGGATCGTTCTTGCTGACGGCAGAGAAAAAAATGTTATAACAAGGATCGTTGCAGGCCGAGAGATCGGAACCGTCTTTATGCCTAAACGACGCCTGGGAAACCGAAAGAGGTGGATACTTAACAGTGTTCCCGTCGGAACCGTCAATATCGATGAAGGAGCGATCAAGGCGATAGAAAAAAGAAAAAGCCTGCTGCCAAGCGGCATCGTCTCAATCGAGGGAGTCTTCTCATCTGGTGCCGTCGTAAATCTAAATGACAAGGCGAAAGCTGTAAGCAATTTCTCCAGCGAAGAATTGCTGGCACTGGCAGGAAAACACTCCACGGAAATACGTAAAATTCTCGGAGCCAAGCGAAGGGACGTCGTCGCCGCACCAGAAGACATCGTCTTTATCGATTATTGATTTTATAGCCACTTTAGCCTTGACGAAATGAGGGTAATAGTATATTTTAGCGATTCACTTATGGGTTTGTTGCCCTTTAGCCGGAGTGGCGGAATTGGCAGACGCGCGGGATTCAAAATCCCGTTCTGGCAACAGAGTGTGGGTTCAAGTCCCACCTCCGGTATTAACTTGATTATTGATGTGTATTATAAAATGACAAAACCAACTTCAAGTCAACTTGAAACCCAGTCCCAAAGGCTGCAATTCGCAGTAGTATATGATGACTTGCCGGAGTTCCTCGCTCAGGCAAACGATGCGATCAACCAGGGAAATGCTGATAAGGCGAGATCGCTAATAACCGACGAGAATATTGAAAACATTCTGAAGATAGACAAAGGCGACACCTCAAGAGTAAACTGCATATATGTTCTTGCAACAGTACTTAGCAGAATAGGTCTTTTCAGCAAAGCTCGCCGATGTTACGAAAGCATCGCAGACAGTGAGCATAAGGATCTGATCTTCAATGAGCTTGCACATATGGAAATGGTCAACGGCCGAATAGCCAAAGCCATCGAATACCAGCAAAAAGCTCTCGACGCAAACCCGGAAAACACCGAACTGATGTGCAATCTCGGAATGTTTCTTTTCTATACCGGAAAAAAAGAGCAAGGGATCGAAATACTAAGACAGGCCGTCGAGAAAGCTCCTGGCAGCGTCTCTGCTCGATCGAGATATTTGTTTTACCTACACTACCAGTCAGACCCCGATAGGCAAATGATATTCGACGAACACAAAAAATTCGGACGTTTGCATTGCGATAAGAACTTCGCCGAAAAAAAATATCCCAACACAACAGACTCTGACCGTAAGCTCCGAATCGGGTATATATCGCCGAATTTTGTCATTCATTCGGTAGCATATTTTTTCGAGCCCTTGCTGGACGCACACAACCGCGAAAAGTTTGAAGTCTTCGGTTACGGAAATGTCCGCAACCCTGACATATTCACAGAAAGACTAAAAGATAAATTCGATCACTACCGAAACATATTCGCTCAGGGCACCGATAAAGTCGCACAGACGATAGAGCAGGACAAAATAGACATACTCGTCGATCTCGCGGGCCATACCGACGGCAACAGCCTGCTCGTCCTGGCAAAAAAACCTGCCCCGATACAGGCAACATACCTGGGCTATCCAAACACAACCGGCCTAACCACTGTCGATTATCGCATAACAGATCTCGCTTCAAACCCCGAAGGATCGGAAGCTTTCTATACCGAAGAACTCGTTAGGCTCGATAAACAGTTTCTGTGCTATCGACCGTCGGAATTTACGATCAAGGTCGCAGAGCCGGCGTTTGTCAAGAACGGTTACATCACTTTCGGATCGTTCAACGACAGCCGAA
>SDBV01013165.1_pt1 | contig 10552 bp, 9 predicted proteins | sample 2277081 | NCBI WGS metagenome assembly SDBV01 (sample SAMN10402039, study PRJNA504765) | marine sediment metagenome | isolation source: marine sediment core GS10_PC15, 223 cmbsf | place: Arctic Ocean: Southern Knipovich Ridge | collected 2010
CTTTAACGTTGAAAATATGGCGAAGCTTATGGTTACTGCTGATGTAAGTATTGGAGGAGGAGGGACTACAACTTGGGAAAGATGTTGTTTGGGACTTCCTGCTATTGTTGCTATTTTATCTGAAAACCAAGAGCAAAATGCGAAAGCCTTAGCGAAACATGGTTCTATAGTTAATTTGGGATGGGCAAATCGTCTAGGGCCAGGTGATTACTTAAAAGAAATTAAAAATCTTAACACCCAACGTTTAAAAAGCATGAGCATACGAGGGCTAGAGCTTATAGACGGTAAGGGTTGTTTAAGAGTTGTAGATCATATATTTAACTGATCATAAAAAAAGATTAAAAAACATGTCACAATTGAAAATTGCTAATAGATTGGTTGGAGAGGGTTGTCCTCCATTTATAGTGGCCGAAGCAGGAATCAATCACAATGGTGAGATTGAAAAAGCCTACGCTATGATTAAAGTAGCCAAAGATGCCGGTGCTGATGCTGTCAAATTTCAGACCTTTAAAGCAGAGGAATTTGTGGGAGACCCTACACAAACTTATACCTACAAGTCTCAAGGTAAAGAGGTAACTGAATCAATGCTTGAAATGTTCAAGAGGTACGAATTTTCAAGAGAAGAATGGTTTTTAATAAAAAGGAAATGCGATGAAGAAGAGATTATGTTTTTATCAACACCACAAAACCGAACGGATTTGGATTTACTGTTGGAAATAGGTATAGCCGCAATAAAGGTAGGCTCGGATGACTTTACTAATATTCCTCTGCTTAAAAATTACGCCCAAACAGGGCTGCCGTTGATGGTTTCTTGTGGGATGTCAGATTTATCAGAGGTATATCAGGCGCTTGAAACGATAGGATCTCTGGATGGATATCCTACCATACTAATGCTTTGTACTTCCCAGTATCCCACGCCTCCGGAGGATGTGAATCTTCTAAAATTAAAGACCTTACGTAGTGCATTCCCGATGGTTACACTAGGTTTTTCCGACCACACGTTGGGACTGCTCGCATCTTGCCTGTCATTCGCATTGGGGGCCGCTGTCTTTGAAAAACATTTTACATTAGACCATGATCTGCCAGGGCCGGATCACTGGTTTTCGGAAGATCCTGATGGTTTAAACAAGTGGGTTTCCTCAATCAGAAAGGCTTTTATCATGATGGGTAGTGAGGTTGTCAGACCCACACCAAATGAACTCTTAAATAAAAGGGAATTTCAAAGGATTATTATAGCGGCGGAAAATATTAAAAAAGGCGAAGCGTTTTCCATGCATAACTTGACTATGAGAAGAGTTGCCGGTGGGAAAGGGCTTCCGCCCGCAATGATAGATTTTTTATTGGGCAGAGAAACCTGCCAAGAATATAAGAGAGGTGAGATTATCGGATTATGAAAAAGATTTTTTTCTTAGTTAATAGTTTGAGTGAATTTAATTTTAATGATTTAATTGCTAAATATTTAAGCAGTATTTGTGTGAACATAGGTGAATCACCTCCGCAACATACCGATGAATATGATTTGGTCGTACTTTGGAGTTATAGAAAGATATTACCGAGCACGTCTAATAAGAAGAATATTATTATATTTCATAGTGCTGACTTACCAAAAGGTAGAGGGTGGGCACCAATCTATTATACACTTTCAAGAGATCTGGAATACTTTGTTATTTCCGGAATTCTTGCAGGTGAGGGTGTTGATATGGGAGATATTATAGTCAAAGCAAGGTTTAAAATTAAAGATAATTACACTGCCGAGATAATCAGGCAGTGGGACAGAGAAATCAGCATTATGCTAATAAAAGATATTTTGACGAGATTTGAAGGGCGTGAGATTAAAGGTATTAAACAGGTCGGTGAAGGTTCTTACTATCAGAGGCGAAAGCCCGAAGATAATGAGATTACATTGAATTCACGGTTGGGGGATATTATTAATCATCTGCGCGGGTGCGAGAAGGAGCATCCCGCATTTTTTTATTACAATCAAACGAAGTATTTTATTTATATAGAACCCGAAAATAAACCCGAATTTCCTGATAACCTGGAGATTAAATTTTTTGATATCTCACAATAGACCAACATTCGGAAAAGAAGAAGAACAGGCAGCAACAAGGGTAATTCGTTCCGGATGGGTTGTGCAGGGCAAAGATGTTGAAAATTTCGAGAACGAATTTTGTAATTTTTTAGGCCTACCTGATGGCTACGCTGTTGCTCTATCAAGCGGCACGGCAGCGCTATTTATGGCTTTGTGGGCATTGGGTGCAAAAGAAAAGAAGGTTGCTTTCCCGGCCTACGCCTGTTCAGCATTGAGAAATGCAGTGGCGATGATAGGTGCTCAAGAAATCTGCATAGATGTTGCCCAAAATTCACCGAATATTAACTTAAATGCTCTTAGCCAAAGTGATGCAGATATAGCGATTGTTCCTCACATGTTTGGTATTCCTGCAGATATTTCCAACGTGGATAATAAAGATATTATAGAAGATTGCGCCCAGGCTTTGGGGGCACAGGTAAATGGCATTCCTGTAGGATTACGGGGAAGATTAGGTATATACTCATTTTATGCCACTAAACTCATGACAAGCGGTGGTCACGGTGGTATGGTTGTTTCAAAAGACAAGACGTTGGTGGATGCTGTTAGAGATTACCGTGAGTTTGATCAGAGAAGAGATAACAAGAAAAGATTTAATTTTCACATGACAGATATACAAGCAGCGATTGGGAGAGTTCAATTAAAAGAGCTACAGAATTTTTTACGACATCGGAGTGAGATATTTGAACTTTATCGACAAGCAGAATTACCGTTGTTAGATGTAATCTCAGATAACTTATTGCCAGTGCGTTACCGTGCAGTATTTCTAACAGAACGGCCTAGAGAAATTATTAAATCTCTATTAACTGCCGATGTTGAATCGATAGTGCCTGTTGAAGATTGGGAACTTTTAGGTAAAAAGGAGCTTTTTCCAAATGCATTCAATATTTCGCAACACTCAGTTTCATTACCAATTTATCCTTCACTATCAATCGCTGATGTAAAAAAAGTTATTACAGTAGTAAAGGATAATTTGTGATATTAACTGCCCATCAACCAGTTTATTTGCCGTGGCTTGGGTTGTTCCATAAAATTGCTTTAGCAGATAAGTTCTGTTTTTTCGATAACGTACAATATCAACCAAAAGACTGGAATAATAGAAATAAGATTAAGTTCAGTAATGGAAGTTCCGGCTGGTTAACAGTCCCGGTACTCAGGAAATCGTATTTAGTGCGTTCTTATCTTGAGATTGAAATTAATAATAACATACCCTGGCAACGAAAACACTGGAAGTCTATAGAGTTAAATTATCGGAAGTCTCCATATTTTGAATTGTATTCACAGGAATTAAAAAAATTTTATGATATGAAATGGAGATTTCTTGCAGAGTTAAATTATGGGATGCTATTATTTTTTCTGGAGAAACTGGATATTTCCCTACGTGTGGTGAGAATGAAGGATTATAATTTTCAGGGGACAAAGTCCGAACTCGTTCTGGATATGTGCAAGCAATTAGGGGCAAGCACGTATATCTTTGGTGAACAGGGGAGAAATTATACTGATAAAAAAGCATTCGAGTCGGCAGGTGTTGTCCCTGTTTTTCAAGAGTATCGACATCCGGCATACCAGCAAATACATGGTGATTTTGTTTCTCACCTGTCGATTATTGATTTGTTGCTTAATTGTGGTCATGAAAGTACGTCAATAATTTTTAAGAATAATTTACAAAGGAGTGATTTATAATGAGCGACAGCTCTGGTTTCGACAGGAAGTGGGAAGAGAACATCTACGGGCAGGGTTTTCAATTAAACAAATACCCTATTTCTGATGTTGTTTCGTATGTTATGAGACTGTATGGGCAGCGGTTTAGATCTAAAGAAGTATTGAGAGTGTTAGAATTAGGTTTTGGAGGAGGCAATAATATTGTTTTTCTAGCCAGGGAAGGATTTAAAACCTATGGGATTGAAGGTTCACATTCAGCGCATGAATTTGCACTGAAACAGGTTAAGGAAAATGGATTAGAAGCCGAATTAATAGTCGGGAACTTCGCAAAGCTACCATACCGTGACGATTTTTTCGACTTGGTTATTGACCGTGAAGCGGTTTACTGCAACGTTCCTTCTACCATACAGCAGACAATAAAAGAGGTTCATCGCGTGTTAAAGCACGGTGGACGATTTCTTACATTTATGTATTCCCTGGAACATGGCAGTCGATTGTTAGATGGAGGAAAGCTTGTGGATTCAAATACATATGACGATTTTGAGCAAGGTTGTTTTGCAGGTACAGGAGTAACTCACTTCTTTTCAGAAGAGGAGATTATACGTTACTATCTCAAGGACTTTGAGATAGAGTTTATGAAACATCTTCGTGTAGACAGTCTGATTCCAAACGAACGTAATGAGTATGCCGAATACCACACATGTGCGTCTAAGAAGTAAAGCAAGAATTGGTCTGTTTAACAGAAAGATTTGCCATGGTTGGTTTTTATATAAGAAATGCAAAATAAATATTGAAAGGTAGCATTTTTATTTGAAAAGGAAACTTTCAAGGGTAAGAAACACGAGGTAAAATTAAAATCTGGAGAAAAAAATGAATTTACGCAATTAGAAGGCTATCAAGTCAGATGATATTAAATGGAAGAAAAATCTGGATAAAAGCTAAGAAACGTTACAAATACTTTATAGTTTTTTTTGAATATGACTACTTTGCCGATTAATTGATGAAAAAATAGGTAAGCTAAAAAATCATAGATAAATTGAATGTATTATTTGTCAACTTGCCAACAATACCACTTTCTGATATAGAAGCAAATCTTAATAATCAGGCGTTGTGCAATCAAGCTGTTGGTATGCCATTGGGTATAATGTATATTTCTTCATATCTGAAGAGAAATGCTACTGTCGAGCAAGTAGGATTATTAGATTATGTTGTTGCAATGGAAACAGTATCCGAATATCGGAATGTAAGTGATTTCATTATTAATATTGCCTCGCAAAATGTAGTATTTATACCTGATGTTTTAGCGATTTCTCTGAATTTTTCTACGTCTTATAAATTCTTCAGACTTTGCCTTCATATTCTTTCACGTATATGGCCGAAAGCGGTTGTTGTAGTTGGTGGTGTACATGCAACTAATACAACTGAAACACTGCTCGAAATTTCCGAAGTGGATTATGTGTTTCGTGGAGAAGCAGAGTTATCGTTTACCGAGTTTGTAAATCAACTTTCCCTTTCGGATGAAATTAAAATACAAGGTGTCTATTCCAAAAGGAATTTGTTTGATTCAACAGAATTAAGCAAATGGCCAACTGACATTGATGACCTTGGCTTTCCAGATTGGCAACTAATAGATATGGAAAAATATGTTACTTCGCGAGGTAGACGTAGGGAGTTAGGAACGGTTCATCGAATGGCGTCACTTTTTACTACGAGAGGTTGTCCGTTTCAATGTACATTCTGTTCTGCACATACAGTTCATGGTAGAACAGTAAGGTATCGATCGGTAAAAAATATTATTGAGGAAATTATTTTTTTGAATAAAGAATATGGGGTTAGCTTATTTATACCAGAGGATGACCTTTTTACAGCGAATCGAGAGCGTGTATTGTCATTGCTCAGAAGTATAAAGAGATTTAAAATACCCAACTTCGAGCTTCAATTGCCAGCGGGATTGTCAATAAATAAGCTCGACAAAGAGATTATTGATGAATTAATAGATGCTGGACTAAAGGTTGCGTGTCTTGCCATTGAGTCTGGCTCTGAATATGTTCAAAAACATGTAATAAAAAAGAACTGTAATTTAGATAAAGCTAGACAGATAGTTAAATTGCTTAAAAGCAAGGGAGTTATAATTCGTTGCTTCTTCATATTCGGGTTTCCAAATGAAACGATACAGCAGATGCAGGAAACAGTTGATTATGCCAAGTCATTAGAAATAGATTGGTGTGTACTTTCTACTGCAACACCATTAGTCGGTTCTGAAATGTATAAACAGTTTATCGATAAGGGATGCATTGAAGATAATGATGAGACATGGGAGAACACTGTTTTTGATAAAAGGCAGTTTGATACACCAGAAATATCTGCGGAAGAGCTGAATGCCTTCGTTTATCGAACAAACCTCGATTGCAATTTCATTAACAATCTAAATAAAGTTAATGGTCATTATAAAAAGGCGATAATTATATACAAGGATATTGTTGATGTACATCCTTTTCATGTTATAGCATGGTATTGTATTATCGAGTGTTATAAAAAACTAGGGGATATAAAGCAGGTAAAATGTACAAGTGAGTATTTACAAAAAATTATTCAAAATGACAAAAGAGCAATGGATATGTTTGAAAAATATGGCAGTTTGATGATTGGTTTTAGCATGAATAATAAATTTTGAAGAAATGTCACAATATTTTCTGATTATACAGTAAGAAATAGCGGGGCAACATCTCAGACCATATGTTTGAGAGTTTTATGGGAACGTGTAAAAAGTAGTCACATTCAGTAAAACCTAAAAAATATTTGTAAAGTTTACGGGCTTTCCATCAGGGGCATCAAAATGGAATCAGGTAGAGCATCGTCTGTTTAGTTTTATCAGTAAAAATTGGGCAGGAAATCCGTTGAGGTCTTATAACGCCATGCTAAGTTTAATTGCTGGTACTACAACGACAACGGGCCTTCTCGTAGAAGCCATTCTTAACGAAAAAGAATACCAAAAAGGAATCAAAATTACTGATGACCAAATGAAAGAAATTAACTTGAACAAACACAGTGTCTTGCCAGAATGGAATTATACAATTTCACTTAACTAAATTAATAAAAAATGCCAATTTATTTTTGAACAGTGCCTAAGGAGGAATATATGAACAATAAGATCACGAGGACTACGAAGGAGTTACAATACAAGGAAAAAATGGAGAAATTTTTTATAGGAGCAAGCGGTTCAGTTTCTGAAAAACTGAGCAATTTCTCAAGATTTGTAAGTCGACAGGACCTTGCGGTATTTCTTTATAAGTATGAATTATTTAAAAAAATCTTGGAATGCCATGGCTCAATTCTTGAATTCGGGGTATTTCGTGGAGGTGGAAGTTTTACTTTTGCACAGTTGAGCTCAATTCTAGAGCCTTATAATTATCAGCGAAGAATAATTGCTTTTGATACATTTGAGGGATTTCCGTCCGTTTCTGATAATGACCTACTTGCAAATTCAGATCTGAATCCTAAACAGGGTGATTTCTATACGACTGAGAATTTTTTTGAAGAATTGAACCAGAATATCGAATTGTTAGATATGAACCGTTTCCTAAACCATGTGGAAAAACTATCTTTTGTAAAAGGTGATGTTGACGATACTCTTCCCACGTATCTTAATGACAACAAACATTTAGTGGTATCATTGGCATATTTTGACCTGGACATTTACCAGCCAACAAAAAAGGCGCTGGAACTCATATTGCCAAGAATACCAAAAGGTGGAGTTATTGCTTTTGATGAGTTGAATAACCCGGGATGGCCAGGTGAGACCATTGCATTGATGGAGACGGTTGGGCTCAGCAATTTCAGAATACAGAAATACACATTTGAGCCTTGCAGAAGCTATTGTATAATTGATTAATATAACTATATTTTGTACTAAAGAGGGACGATTATTAAGAAAACTAATAAAATGAATTCAGTATTGGTTGTAGCTGCCCATCCTGATGATGAAGTCCTTGGATGTGGGGGTACACTGGCAAGATTTGCGAATGAAGGGCATGAGGTATATACACTCATACTTGGTGAAGGGGTTACAGCAAGAGATGAAAAGAGAGAAGAAACTAAAAGGAAAAAGGAGATAGATGAGCTTAAAAAGCAGGTGAACAAAGCCAACAAAATATTGGGAGTAAAAAAGGCCATTGTCTTTGACTTTCCTGACAACAGGTTTGATACTGTTTCATTACTTGATATTGTGAAGGTAATAGAAAGAGTTAAGAGTGAGATAAAACCTGTTATTGTCTTTACTCATCATTGTGGTGATTTAAATATAGACCACCGAATAACGTTTAATGCTGTTTTAACTGCTTTTAGACCTCTCAAAGAAGAGACAGTGAAGGAGATATGCTCTTTTGAAGTTCCATCATCTACAGAATGGAATGTATCATCTTCTACTTGTTTTGTTCCAAATTATTTTATAGATGTCTCCGGTAGTTTTAAAACTAAAATAAAAGCTATGAAGGAATATAAATCAGAAATCAGAGATTTTCCACATCCCAGATCACCGGATGCTATTAAAATAATTGCAGAAAGAAGAGGGTTGCAGGTGGGGCTTGAACTATCAGAAGCGTTTGAAATTGTGAGATTGATCAGGTAAGGTTCAAGGAAGATTTATTTGATTTCCAATAAAATATAAGTGTTATGAAGTACGTAAAAAAGACCATGGTTATTCCTAAACTAACAGGTTTTTCATTGCCTATCTGGTTGCTTCTTAGGAGTGTTAGGAATTATAACATTTATTATATTGAAGTAAGTGGATATTTTGCTAAACGTTTACAGATAATTAATTATCTTGAAGGAAAGGGTATAAAATGGATTAAAAAGGAATATACGGATTGTTCTGACTACGAAAGGGTATTTTTTTTGGCTGCGGAGTTCGCAGATAGAATATTCAGCAGAGTAAATAAAGCCTGCATTATAAATGAAGTAAATAAGCGTTTTTCCATACAAGAGAACCACCAAAGAAAGATGAATGTTTTATGGAAGAAGAATATATATGAATCCATAGAACCATTCGCGCACCAATATGCGGCTGCAGAGTATTTAATTAAAAAGTTCAATTATCGCAGTGTAACCTTGATTGCCTATAATTCAATGGCACATCTTCTGAAGGACAAAACAAAAAGCAATATAAAAGTAGTTGTTTTCCCAGTCATTTCATTTCTGGGTGCTATTTTTGAAATTCTCAATAAGAGAGTTTCAATAAGACACTTGAAAAATTTCATAGGGAGAAAAAGGAAATCGAGTAAGACGCAAAATAATTCACAAGAGTACAATACAAAAAAAGTCGATGTTGAGAAGTTTAAAGTAGCGTTTTTCCCACACCAGGGAGTCTTTTATGGAAAATTGTTCATTAAAGATCACTTTTATAATGGAGATAGCGGATACCCGTTTTTTAAATCCAGGATCCTGCATATTTCCTTGAAAGAAAAGGCGCTAACCCATTTGCCTTCAATCGTTTGTTCTAATAAATACTATGCTGAGAATAATATTCCCCACATAGATTCGAGTTATTTAAGTTGCAACAACAGGAAGCTTTTAGCGGATTGCATTAAGCTTATGTCAAATATGCATTTAAATGTATTATACGATATCTATAAGTATGGGCTTAATTTCATGCTGATGGCATTGCGTGCCTCCTGTAAATTGAAGCTATATTGCTCTATTGTTTCACACCTGAAAAACCTGAAAGTAGCATTGGCTGGTTATGATGTTCTGTTTCCGTGTGAGCTATCAGTTGCCCTTTCCTTATCAGGCGTGAAGGTTTGTGCCAGTCAGGAGAGACTGATTCAAGCGTTTTATCCCCAGACTTATTTAATCTTCGATTATTATTTTGTTGCTGGCGAGGTTGTTGTGGAAAGGGGATTAAAGAATTCTCACATTGAGAAATGTATACCAGTAGGGCTTGTGAGAGTGGACAAGTTATTTGAATATGATAAAAAATATTTATTCGATGAAAAATATGACGTAATTAAGAAGACCAGGAAATTGGTTCTAGCATTGGATTATCATATGCATGAAAATGATTACGATGATATAACTCGTTCGGTTGCCAAGGTAAGTCAAACGAGACAATTTTATAATGATCTCATTAAGTTGGCGCTGGAATTACCTTCATTGCATATTGTTATCAAAGGAAAAAATACGGAATCATATAAAAGTATTTTTATAGCTGATATTGTTGAAAGAATAAATCATATCGAAAATATAAATGTAGAATTAGATCTGGAAAAATATAATCCTTACTATATCAGTGAGAAAGCGGATTTAACCATTGCGTGTCATACTTCATTGGCTGATGAACTATTGGCAGCAGGTAGAAAAGTGATATTCTATGAAATATCTGATTATATGGAAACTTACTTTGATTATGATAACTTGCCTATTGTAGTCAAAGATTACGAAGCTTTGCAATATCATGTTCAGAATTTCTTAAATGGCATTTACCTGAATGCAGAAAGAATTAGTAAACTAAGAAATGAGTTTTATAGTAATTGTTATCATGGAAATATTGGGAACCAAATCCAATCAACCTTAGGCCAGCTAATCAGAATTTTGTAATGACACTCCAGCCAATAGTTTAAATGATTAATATTTTAAAGAAGGACTATAAAATAATTTTCTGGTTTCTAAAACCATACAAATTAAGTGTATTTCTAATTTTCTTTTTTCTTTTAAATTATACTGTTTTAGAAGCGGTCAGTATTGGTGCATTTTATCCTATGTTAAATAATTTATTATATATATATTATAATAAGATAAATACAGAAG
>SDBV01013166.1_pt1 | contig 10551 bp, 11 predicted proteins | sample 2277081 | NCBI WGS metagenome assembly SDBV01 (sample SAMN10402039, study PRJNA504765) | marine sediment metagenome | isolation source: marine sediment core GS10_PC15, 223 cmbsf | place: Arctic Ocean: Southern Knipovich Ridge | collected 2010
ACAAGTTAAACATTTTGATGTTGATACTTCTATAGAAACTGATATATCCGAAGATTTTATATCTGCACCTATATTTACAGACACTGGTAGTGGAGAAGTAAATAATGCAAGAATAGTTTTAGATGCAGTGGAAGGAAAATATATAACACAGAGTCCTATAATTGATAGATTAGATAGAATTAGATTAATTGTAATAGATGGTTCTGGCGGAATTTATAATAAAGTATTTGATGTGAAAAGAGTTATACCTTCAGAAAGTGGTGGAGAAGGAACTAGACTCACTTTAATATTAGCAGGTATAGAACACCATTTACAATTATTTAATTATTCAAAAACTCATTTCTTCGAAGGTTCTAATGAAGTAGTGGTAGATATAGGAAATGTATATAATGTAAATAATGGTACAAAACAACCTACTCTTTTTGGACATGACAATACATCAGATAATCAATTACCAAAATCTTCATTTCAAACTAGTATTTTTGATTATGGTATAAGTGAAGAAAAAGGATATAATAGAATAGGTGAAGTATCAGATAAACAAGGTTCATCAGTAGATGCAGGAGGCTCTTTAGATTTCTTTGAATACTTTGTAGAATATGATAACACTCTATATGATAGAATGACATTAAAAATAAAATCTGCTGGTAGCACAGGAGGTATAACTTTAACAGATGACACAGATGTTAATATTGGAGAAACAGAAGGTGGTATAGATTCTATTACAGGCACTGTTATTAATGCATGGGGTGCAAATGATCAAGGCAGTTTACCAATAGAATTTTCAAAGTTTAAATCTAGAGAGCAAAGATTTCCATTTTTCCCTAGATGGAATAGTGCAGAAACATATCAAATAAATTCAAGAGTACAAGATGAAGGAATAACATATAAAGGTAAAACTGCAAATAATATAGGAAATACTCCAGCTTCAAATCCAGGAGATTGGACAATTGAAACAACTGCGAGTTATTATGGAAATGTAATACAGTATAGCCCATGGACTGTAGACAAAGCAAAATTATGGCAGGCTGCAGGTTGTGATTATCCTTCCACTACAGACCATTTCGGTGAAGGTTGTTGGGATGGTAACTTAGTAATTTGGGATGACCAAGAAGGTTCATTCAGAACAGATGTAGATACTAGGAAAAGTAATCCTTCAAATATTTCATTGGCATTATTATATGGTAATAATCAACCAAATGGATATTATAGAGGATTAAGAATTTTAGTAGAGACTCCTGCAGGAATATTAGCAACAGACCAATTTGGTACAGGTTCTGGTAGAGACAGAAATAATAGGTCTTATACAAATGCAGTAGTAGAATATATAGGTGGAGAATGGAGAGTAAAATATCCAGAACAGGTTGATATGCAATATTGTGTAATAGATGAAGGAGTACAATATCAAAATGTGGCGGGAACTATAATTGATGTATCAGGTAACAATGGCCAAAATGATACATGGCATCCATATGATATATTAGATAATCAGCCTGGAATTATAACAGATGCTTCATTTACTATAAATAATAATTCTGCTATAAGAGTACAATATAATTGGAATTGGGTTACTTCTATATTATCAGGTACAGGAAGCACAGATGAATTATCATATGCCACAGGTGCATGGATAAACTTTAGATTTCCATATCCTCATAATGATGAAAGAAGTATATCAGAAAATCCTGGAGATTTATACGGTGGAGGTACACAAGGTATTACTGTAAAAGAGCCAGCAACATTAGAACAACAAAATATGAATCTTACACATGATGGATTAAGAGGATTTAATCAAGGTTCTAGTAGTGAAGATTACGGTCCTATATCTGCATTAGAGTTTTGGACAAAACTTCATTATCAAAGTAGTGCACTAGGATTTACTTACACGACAATATTAGAAGGAAATTTCAATATGAGATGTTTCATATATGAAACATCTGATAATATTATATTTCAAGATTATGTTATAAGATTTAACAATCATTGGGAACCTGTAAAATTACCAATGTCTGGATTTCATGTATATAGAGGAAGAAAACCATTGGCAAATCTTGTTGCTACAATAATTCCACCAAAAAATCTAGAAGCACAAAATATATTTGAAGACAGAAATATAAAACAAATAGCAATATGCACAAAAGATAGTTATGATTCAGAAGGCAGATATAACCAAATAGGTACAAGATGGAATAATCCTATATTGGGTGGAGCCAATGCGGATCCATTCAGAAGAATAGATATGTATATTGATTCATGGAGATTTACAAAACCATTATTAGCAAACACAGGAATAGACAGTGTAAGAAATATAGAACCTGATTTCTTACAAAGACCTGATTTGGGTAACTATGACCAATTATTCAGTGATGCACAAGCAGAATTATTAAAAGCAAAATTTGAACATGTTGAATTTGATGTTAATAGTACAGGTAAATTTGATATACCATTTGCAGACCATTTCTTCTATTCAAATCCAAGAACTGTAAACTTTAGTGATAATGGTGCTAATACTGTTAAATTAGTAAATAAAGGTGCAGAATATTCTATCACAAAACCTGAAGGAGGAAAAGGTGGATTTCTAAGAAAAATGAGAGGAATAAGGAGATTTGAGTAGTAAGCCATTTACTAGAAAAACCACAACTGATGTTTTAAAAGAACTACAGGTAAATCAAAAGAAAATGTATGGTTTAGAAAGACAAAGATTTTCAGGCTTACTAAGTGCAGGGTTAACAGGTTCAGGAATAGCTGGAAGTGGTTCGCCTACTGAAGTAATAGATACGGGATTTTTAAAAACTGCCGGAGATTCTATGGTTGGACCGTTTGCTACAGCACCAACACTAATAACAATATCTGGTGGTGTTATAGATATAGGTAATTCTACTAGTAATTATTCATCTAATATAGTTATTACAGGTGAAGGTATCGTAGCAGATGAATTAGATACAATACTTAATGCTGGTTTTGCAGGACAATGGTTAATTTTACAAGCCAATGCAGTAACACCAATTACAATAAAACACCTTACTGATAATATAAGAATTCCTGGAGGGGCTGATTATATTCTTCAAGGTCAAGAGAATATTTTATTAAAATTTGATTCTATAACAAGTCAATGGGTTTTAGTAGCAAACTTTAGTGCTGCAGCAGGTGGTAGTGGATTTATCAATCCTGCTATAGCGGATTTGAAGATGAGAGGATTTAATGTCTTCCTAGATGCAGATGATGACACAGGATTTATTTCAACAATAGATAATGTAATTATTACAAAGATAGGTGGTGCAACAAAAATTCTTATGGACGCCACAGATATGGAGATAAACCTTAATTTAATTCCTGCCACATCTGGATTAGATATAGGGGCTGCTGGTACTAATGAACAATGGAGTGATGCAAGCATAGATAGAATATTATTTAGAAACAATACAACATTTACTTCAGGTCAAACAGCCATAGGTACAGAGAGTGGTGGAGAATTAGTATTAAATTCAGAAACTGCACAGCCAATACATATGCGCGTAGGTGGAGGTGATACAGCACAATTTACAGACTCTGCATTACATATGCAATCAGGGCATAATATAGTTCTACTTGATGGTGGAACTAATGCAACTATAACAAAATTATCAGGGTTGCCTCTTGATATAAGAGCTACCAATGGTATAAAATTAACTGGAGGGGCTGTAAGAGTAGTAGATGGAGATTTAAATATAGATGCTGGAAACTTAATTGTAGACAATGGTGCAACCACAACATTAACATTAGTATATGGCGCAGGAATATTAGACCACAAGATAGTATCAAATACAGGTGGTATGGAATATCAAGTAGGAACTAATGATGACCATGAGTTTAAAGTAACTGGTGTTATAGTTGGAGAATTTACTAATTTAGGATTAGGAATAGGAGATGGGTTATTTATAAGACCAAGATTAAATAGTAATGTTATAGGTATAAGAGTATTTGATGATAATACTTGGACTATAGGTCAATTCGGTTCAATTTTAATACCAAACCAAGTAACTACAACACAACCACCAACATCTGCAAATCTAGATAGTTGGTTTGGAAATGATGATGATGCTATTGGCTCAGTGAGTGATTTCACAGAGTCTACAGGCTCAGGCAGACACAGATTATGGACAAGAGCCAGAGGCGAGTGGCGAGGCATAGAAATGACTATATTTCCTGGTTAGTAAGGATTATATAGAGGCTTTATTTTTAATAAATCATTGCAAACACGTACTAATGAATTTGAGCAAGGTTATGCAGTAATGAGTCTTGGCCTTAATAATTTTGTTATAAATGCTATGGAAGCTGTAAAAGTAGAAGTAGAAAAAAGTGCAGAAATCATAAAAAAACTAACAGAAGCAAACAATTCAGTATTAAAAGAGAATAAAGAATTAAAGGAAAAATTGTCTCAATACCTACCTGAAGACACAGATGACAAACCATTAAAATCACAGTAACAAATATATACTCAATAATATCTATATTTTATCATGCCTGACTTTGTAAAAACATATTGTAAAGGATGTGGACTAAAAGAAGTCTTCATTAAAGAAAGCAAAGCTGGTAAAGAATATCCACAGAACCTAGACTACAGTTTTCATGTCATCCCTGTCAAAAACGAGTCAAGCGGTAAAACCGAATGGGTTCATATAGAAAGTAAGGAAATGGAAGAGTTAGTAAAAAGCGGTACAAACTGGACTGAATACGAATTGAAAAAGCCACACTATACAAAAGACCAAATGAAAAAATTAGACAAACCATTGACTTTAAAAACTTCTCCAGCAAAAGAGACTTCAGAGTCTTCTGCCACTCAGACAAAAGCTGATGTAATAGCAAAGTTTAGTGAATCTGCATTAATAGAAGTAGATGATAAAACAGTATTAGCTGAATGGGAAAAATGTATAAAAGGTTCATATCTATCTGCAAGTAAGATACATAAAGATGCAATTGGTGCAGAGAAAGATGAACGAATATCAACACAAGGATTTATGCAAAATTTTACCATCTTCTATGGCAATATGAAATTAGCCAAGTCTATTGATAAACTTGCTGAAGCTTTAAAAAAGGCAAACATATAAATAGCCTTCTTTCCTTACTTTTATTATTATGAAATTACAATTTAAAACTGATAAAGAATTGATAATGGGAGATATTATTAGAAAAGCAGATTCAGATGGTAAATTTGTATATAATATTTCAGATGTGACAGCAATAAAAATAGGCGACATAGATGGCTCCTAGAAAGAAAAAAGAAGATATTATTGATAATGGTGATGAAGAAGTAGCACATGTAGAGAAAGTTTTAGATGGTCCTAAACATGAACAATTTCTTTTAGGAAAATTAGAAGGTATAGGTCCTACTAGAAGTGGACGATTAGCAGAGAGCGGTGTTAAATTTTTACATGATTTATGTATTCACGACCCTCAAGATATTGCAAGAATTACAGGCTTAGACAAAGAACCAGCAGAAAAATTATGTCGTGCTGCAAAAAAACAATTAGAAGAGGCAGGTGAAATAAAGCCATCATATATGAGTGCTAGAGAAGAAATAGATCATAACAAAAAGTTAACAACTATACATAGTGGATGCAATGCATTAGACACTTTATTTGGTGGTGGAATAAGAGGTGAGAGCACATCAGAATTATATGGTGAGTTTGGTACTGGTAAAAGCCAATTTGTTTTTACTATGGCTGTACAAGCTATTAAAGACAAACATGAATGTATTTTTGTAGATTGTGAAAAAACATGGGATGTTGAAAGAGTATCACAAATAGCTATTGCAAGAAATTATTTTAAAACTGAAGATGAAGCCATAGATGCAATAGATAAATATGTCAAAGTCTATAGAGCCAGAGATGCCACAGAAGTTATGGATGTAATGAATAATTTAACAGAGATACTTATAGATAGAGATATCAAATTATTATTGGTAGATGGGGCTATTGGAAGATTTAGAGCAGAGTATATGGGTAGAGAAGAATTAAGTGTAAGACAAATGGCATTAAAACCATTAATGAATATATTAGGTAAAATTACTGATTACTTTCCAACTGCTGTAATATTCACTAATCAAGTTTTAGCAGACGCAGGTCAATTCTTTGGTGACCCTACTAAGCCAGTAGGTGGTCATATTGTAGGCCACGCTGCAACGTATAGAGTATATCTTAAGAAAGCAGGCTCTAAGTATATTGCAAGAATGATAGATAGTCCTCATCATGCCAAACAAGATGTAGAATATACATTAACAGAAGCAGGTGTGGTAGATGCAAAAGATGGTAAAGCCATAGATAATTTTACTAAGCAGAAAAAAATACAGACACCAAAAGAAGAAACACTAGTAGAGGATGAGCCACTTGGATCAGAGTCTAAAACCATAGAAAATAGTAATGCCTAAAGATAGAAGTTTTGCTCTCAAAAATATGAGAGAAAAGAAAAAAACAAAATATACAAAGTCTGAAAAAGCACTTTTTAAAGAATTAACAGAAAACTGTTTCCCTGATGAAATAATGATTAGTGAAGTATCTGATATAATGAAACAACAATATACACCATTACATCTATATTCTATAGAAGGTATCAGAGTAACAAATCCACCTCCTAAATTAGATATTGCAATTCCAGGTTTAATGATATGTATTAGAGTTATGGGTAAAATACATGAATCCAAGGTAGCAAGATTAAAAGATGGCCTTCAAAAGAGAGTTTTAGAAGGTAATGATTGGACTGTTATAGATGTATGGCAATGGGAAAGAGAAGACCTATGGTTGTAATGTATATATATATAAATATATATTTATATGTCATATATAATAGCTAACTTTATATTACTACCACATCTTACAACATCATATTGAGGAAATCAGACTATACTCCATTACGAATCTATGACATAAATACTTTCAATATAATGAAGGTAGTGGCATCTAATCAAGGAATGACATTATCTGAGTATATGTGGAATACTTTAGAAAAACAAACAAATTTCTTAGCATCAAAAAATCATTCAATATCTTCTTTTATGGATAAAGTAAAACAGCCAGAACCGCCAAACAATCTATTTGATATGAGAGGATGGAAAGAATATGTAAAAAGCCTAGATTGTTATAAGTGGAAAAAGTGTGATAAGTTATTTGGTGATTTAATAGATTTGTCTAATATGAGAAGATCGGAGTTGAAGAAACTTGGTAAGTTATAGTGAATTAAGAGCCAAAGGGCTTAATCTAATTCCATGTAGACCTAGGTCAAAATTACCTGCAATACCATGGAAGGAATTTCAAACTAGAAAATGTTCAGCACCTTTAGATGAAAAAGGCAATGCTGCAATAGTTTGTGGTCAAGTCAGTGGAGGTATAGCAGTAATTGATATAGATTCTCCTAGCTTAATTGAGAAAGTAATGAAAGACTTTGAATCTATTAAAGAAAATACGCTAGTAGTCCAAACAGGCTCAGGCGGGTATCATATCTATGTAAAACCAAGAAGTAGAGTAACCACATTAAGATTAACTAATAGAGATGGTGAACATATGGATATTCAGTGTGATAACACATATGTAATGGCTCCTGGAAGCATACATCCTAATGGTAACATATACAAAATAATTTCTAGTACAACAGAAATTAATGATATGGACCTAGATACTTGGATTAAAGGATTAAAATCTCATGGCTTTAATCCAGAAGGTAGTGGACTCAAGCCTATCTATGAGATATCAAAAGGAATTGGTTCAGGCGAAAGAAATAATTCAGCATTCAAGTATGTATGCCATTTGTTAAGTAAAGTCGAAATGACACCGGATCAAGCATGGTCTGAAACACTACAATGGAATAACAGAAACAAACCACCAATGGATGATTTAGAATTAAGGGCGGTGTATGAGTCTGCTTTAAAAAGAGTTGGCGTTAAAGAGAAGGAGCCTGAAAAAGAATTAATATTAAGAAGCAGACAAGATGCACATAAATATCTTAAGAAACATATAGGTGATAAATATGAATGGAGTACATTAGGTCCTGAAGATAGTTTTGTATTGAACGTAGATGATGAAAACATTCAACTTATATTGAAAAAATACCCAGCTAATTTCTTAGAGATTACAAAAGAAGTATTAAAAGACTATGGCATAAATAACAAATTAGAATTGACAATGGAGCCTAATATTAAATTACAGCAAATTAATCCATCATTAAAAGATGATATATTATGTTTTGATTGTGAGATTATAGCAGTTGAAGCCAGAAAAACATACACAAAAGAAGGTGATTTCAAATGTCCATCATGTGAACATATTGAGAAATTAGTGGCAAATCAATCCCATTTTATACCTGATACTCATTGCACATGTAAAAAGAAACCGGTATTAAAAATAGTAGAAGGTTATGATATGGATACTGATTATGTTCAATCTATGTATATACGAGAATCTATGGAAGATGCAAAAAATAGTACACCTTTAACATTTCATTCACAAATATTTGGTGATATAGTAGGCGAGGCATTTGTTGGCCAGAAGAAGAGAATTATTGGACAGTTCTATTCTATACCACATGGTAGATATAATGATGTAGTGATAAATTGTGTATCAATAGAAGATTTAGAAAATCTTAAAGTAACTCTACCAGATGAGGATGAACTTAATGAATGGAGAGAGTTAATTAAAAAACCTAATTTCTTTGATGAACTTACCAATATGTTTGCACCAGACGTTGTAGGCTATACAGACCCTAAGAAATTGTTATTACTAAGTCAAGCAGGAGCTGTCAAAACTAAGCACAGAATTAATAACATACACATTCTATTCCTAGGTGACCCTGGAACTGCAAAAACTACTTTGATTGAAAGAGCACAAGAAATAACATTTAAGAGTATATTTACATCAGGTAAAGGTAACAGTGCTGCAGGATTAACTGGAGGCTTAGATCGTCCAGGACCTAACATGCCTATGGTATTTCTCCCTGGAGCCTTAACATTGGCACATAAAGGCACAGCGTACATAGATGAAATAGATAAAATGTGGCCTCATGATAGATCAGCCATGCATACAGCAATGGCAAAAGGCTATATACCTATTAACAAAGTAAGCATACATGGAATTTTACCAGCAGATACTATAATAATTGCAACTGCTAATCCAAAAGGCGGTAAATGGGTAGATGGTAAAGGCATAATAGAACAAATTGATTTAGAAGAGCCGTTACTATCCAGATTTGATGTAATATGGTTATTCCAAAGTGTAGTAGATGAATATGTAGATAAGAAGATATCAAATAAGATTATGGATGAAATGAATCCAAATACAGAGTCTAATCAAGATTCACAGAAATTAATGAATTATATGAATTTTGTGAAGACAATTAATCCAGAATTAACAACTGAAGCAAAGAAAATGATTACAGATTATTATGTTAAAGTCAGAAAACTATCAAGTAACCAAGGCATGATACCAATAGACCCACGCAAAACAGAGGCTTTAGCTAGATTATCTATGGCTCACGCAAGACTCCATATGAGAAATACAGTACAGCCTATAGATGTTAATGAAGTTATAAGACTGTTTACAATGTCATTGGAAACTTTTGGTTTAGATCCAGAAACTGGTGAATCACAAGTTCCATTATTCAATCAGAAGAAATTAAATAAAGAGAATACTGTATGGGATTCTATAAGACAATTGCAAGGCGAAGAGGCAGATGACTTTGAATTAGATTTATTGGTAGAATTATTGGCAAAAAGTGATTACTTTACAAAAGATTCAGCCAAAGGTGAAATTGAAAAATGGGAAAAGAGTAGCAGACTTTTAAGAAATCCGGATGGAACTTACAGAACCTAATTTCCAAGTAAAGTATATATAATTGATAAAGAAAGGTATATTCTAATGTATGGACAATTAATTATCAATGCAGTATGTAATAAATGTGGCGAAAACATGCCTAAATTAAGAGATGATGGAGTATGGGATACTTCAATATGCAAATGTGGTAATTGGTATAATGTAACTCAAGCTTTAGCAAATGGTGGTAAACTGGTTGACTAACACTGCTCTTTTTACTAAAAAACAGCAACTAGAGCAAAGAAAGCTCAAAAAAGAGGAAAAACTAGGTAAAGATATAAATTGGGATGAGTTTCTAACTAGACAAATTAAAGAAGGTCATAATAATTGGAAGAATTACGCAAAGACAATGAGATAAAAAAGTGCATTTATGGTAAATGTGACCATGAAGTACGAGAGCATAAGGAAGGCTCCTGTTTTCATATAACACAAGATGATTTGGCAGACAAACAAACTACTAAAAAATACTGCCCCTGTGGATTAAGTGAAGGCAAAAACCATAGGTTATTTGATACAATAGGCTATATGGAGTCTACAGTAGAAGACCAAATGGTAACTAAAACTTGCACAAGATGCGATAATGATTTTCTTTTGAATACAGAAGAAACAGAATGTAAGTTCTGCCGTAGTTTATAGAAGTGATTATACTAGTTTTTGACTATTGCTCTTGATTGGCTGTCATCTGTTTTGATGTTCCCCTCATTTATTTAAATTT
>SDBV01013167.1_pt1 | contig 10551 bp, 9 predicted proteins | sample 2277081 | NCBI WGS metagenome assembly SDBV01 (sample SAMN10402039, study PRJNA504765) | marine sediment metagenome | isolation source: marine sediment core GS10_PC15, 223 cmbsf | place: Arctic Ocean: Southern Knipovich Ridge | collected 2010
ACCGGCGCTGGATGTTCTTCTTAGCGACCGTTACTATTACAAAGGGATCGGCCTGTTTCAGCGCGGCGATCAGCCCGCGTGGACCTTCCCCGAAAGAACGCCGTATTACCATCTTGTTTTTGATACGCTCAAAAAAATACACGAGATCACCGGCGACAAACGCATCCCGCCAATCCTTGACGACGTCTGCGAGCAGCTTTTCAGAGCGACCTTTGTTGCCGAAGACGGATTTAGATATTTCTCACACGGCGTTAACGTCAAAGTCGACAATGGCAAAATGGAGATCGTCAGCTACAACAAATATCCCACCTCTCCGGGAACTATCCTTGGCTATATGGATTTCTTCAATTGGTACCTGAAAAGGCATCCGGATCCTGCCAAAAAGAAAATACAAAACGAGCTTTATCAAACCGCCGCAGCCTATATGCGTGCCGACGGGACGCTTCCTATTGCTCTTAATCCCGGAAAAGATATCTTCGTTCTGGCACCAAGCAACCCGACGGGTTTTCTGCTTAGCAAGCTAAAGGGAAAGATCAAAAACTTTGAGATCGAAGAAACCCCAGCCATCCAGCGTAAGTTCAATAACCTTGTATGGTACGAGAAAGGCCAGTTCTATAATATCCTCAAAGACGGTGTAAGAGAGTTTGCCGGTTTTAAACTTGAAACAAAGGGCATCGTCCTGGGTATCGAAGAAACTATGGCACGGGTCGATTTTGACAGAGCCAAAGAATATGACAAAGACGAAAAAGTTGTTATTGAAATAATGGACGTCAAATACGACAAAGAAAAGACTTTTAAACCTTCAAAATAAAACCGCAATAAAAAAACTGTGTGCCGGCTTAGGGCGAATAATAATTCCAGTTTTGTTTTTGTCTTCTGTAATGCTGCTGCTTCCAGTATCGGGGTTTGACAGCATTGTCATTTTTATTTTCGTTCCAAAAAACTTTTACGGTTCCGCTTTCGTCCAGCGCTATCGCCTCTTCCCTGTAGTCGCCCTGAATATCGGCTGCGTATATCATTACAGCTTTGCCGTCAAATATCTTCTTAAACTCGCCGGTTATGGGATTAACTATGGCGCCGGCTCCATGTTTGTGTCTTTCCTTTGCCACTATTTCATCGGCAGCATCTCCGTCCCAATCGATCCTGCAAATATCCTCAAGGCCGTGGCCTGTCCACCATGCCGGCTTATTATCATTAACATAGTACTTACAGATGAGTTCTCCGGCAGAGTCGATGATCCAGGGACACTCCTCGTTTCGATCGAATGGTGCCTCCCTGCCTCTCGGACAAACTCCATCGCCGCCTGAAGAACGATTAAATATCTCAAGACCTGGCCTGCCGGGATCAAAATTGCCTACCGCCAGTTTATCGGGGTCCTCCCAATTCCACGGATTCAAACTCCTGAAAACGATCCTGTCGGAGTTGACAACATCGGTATGGCTGTTGCCTCCTCTTTGTTCGGCTATGGCTACCTCTAAAGGATAGCCGGGGACAATATCGGCAATTACTATGCTGTCAGCAGACCTATAAATACCGCCAAGATCCCAGCTGTTCATTCGTTTTCCGTCGTGATCGATCAAATTTGTCCCTGCCACTTCATCCAGGCCATCCCCGTCTAAGTCCGCTATGCGCAAAGGGCTGTGCTCGATACTCCTGAATTGATCGCTTTGCCATAATTCTTTACCGTCGTCGAGGCTAATTGCTTTTATCTTAGTCTGGCTATATTGAAGTATGGCGTCTCTGTCGCCGAGCCCCCGCAGGTTTGCTATTGCCATCGCCTGAACTTTTTCATAAGGCAAAACCTTTTCTTCGGCTCCTGTTGCTGCGTCAACGATCTTTATCCCCTTTTTGGTCAGATACGCAATTTCCTCTTTCCCATCTCCGTCGATGTCACCGGCAATAACGCTGACGTGATGGGTGTACTCCCACAATTTAATATCGCCGCTGCCGACCCATAGTTTGTTTCCGGTATGATCATACACGCCAATATGGCCTTTACTGGTGACCACAAAATCAAACAAACCGTTACCGCTTACATCATGTACAATTATTCCGCCGCGACCATCAGTCGGGATCGGCTGATCTAATTTAAAGACGAACGGGTTTTCTGTGTAACGACCCCAGGCTGAGCTATCCGATGCTTGAAAATCACCACCACAGCCGACCCCAGCCAGAATCAGCGAAACAAAAATCGCCCAAAAAAGTATCTTCTGTTTTCTGTCGATCCTTTTCATTTCTTCTCCTTACAAAATGAGTCGCTGTCATTGTACATTGTTTGTTATTTTAAAACTCCTATTTTGTTTTCATAGTTGCGCATAATTGGGTTTGTTTTGCATGACCGCATTTCGGCCTCGTTTTTGGCCCAAAATCAAGGTTTTTTGTCGAAATTGGGTTTGTTTTGCATAATTTTTATTTTTGGGTCTCCGTTTTTTACCGCTGAGGTCGCTGAGGGCGCAAAGATTACTAGCGTAAAGCGTACAGCGTATAGTACGCCTACGGCGTTTTCAGCCTCCGGCTGAACTTGGGCTTGATCTTCTGATCTGAACTTGGGCCTCTGCCCTGACGTGACCTGCTGGTCTGTGCTGCCTCTACTGAGACAGTTATATTATACACTATATATGCAATAAGGCAAATTGTTTTATGAATTTTTAACATTTTATTAAAAAAACTCTCATAACACCGGCCATTGGTTGGAGAAAGCTTTGTAGGTTACCTATTGCCCCAAAAAGGGAACCCGGTTCCCTTGATTGCGCCTTTAAAATTCTACGCCTTTTTGCGCCTTTATCCCCGATTCGTAGCCGTGCTTGATACACTTTATTTCGCTCACCGTATCTGCGATCTCGATAAGCCCCGCCGTCGCTCCTCTGCCGGTCATAACAACACAACTGTCCTGAGCCGCACCCTTGACGACCTCGATAACTTCATCTTCTTCGATAAGTCCCTTAGAAATCGCAACGCATATCTCGTCAAGAACGACTAGCTGAAACTCTTTTGAATCTATAATTTCCTTTGCAAGCAACAGCCCGTCTTTCGCCGCCTGCTTGTGTTTGTCAAATTCCGGGCTGCCAACTTTCGGTAAAAACCCGAGCCCCGTCTGAACGATATCTATATGCGACGCCTTTTCTATTGCGTCATGCTCCCCGCTGTCGGCACCTTTTACAAACTGTATCACCTTTACACGATGTCCGTGGCCGCTGGCTCGAACCGCCATCCCGATCGCCGCCGTCGTCTTACCCTTACCGTCACCGGTAAATATTAAAATTCTTGCTGTTTCACTCATTTAACAAACTCCGAAAAACAAAATGTTTTTCCATCAAAGCAGCCTTCCCGGCATAATGTCAGCGGCTTTAATATAGCATTGGCAATTGGTCACAGCCGCCCAGATTTTCTTGAACCAACATCGGCTCTGTTGTCCGGCACGCTCAAAAAACTAACACCAAAAAATTACAATGTCAAGATTTTTTAAAACCTCTAAAAAGACAGTATTTCATAATATCGGCTTTTTTGTGCGAAACTGAGCCTTCCGGCCCTCTAATATCCGGCTTTAACGGCTAAGATCAGGGCTGGCTGGCATGCCATAAAAAAAATTACAAAACTTAATTGACAGGGATTACGAGAACCGGTATATTGACGGTGTTGATAACCATTATCAATTGGATGCTTTGGATTTGGGCCTGGTTTTTGGACAGTATTTATGGATGCAGAACAGAAATTTGTTGAGTTTTTAAGCAAAAAAAGGCTTCGGCACACCGATCAGCGAACGCAGATAGCTAAGATATTCTTAAAAACCGAAAAGCACGTAACCACCCAGGAACTTTACAATATTGTCAAAAAGAGACACAAAAATATCGGCTATGCGACGGTATCGCGAACGCTTAAACTGCTTGACAAAGCGAGGCTTTGCAACGTCGTGGACCTCGGCGACGGGTTCAAACGCTTTGAACATAAGTACGGACACGTTCATCATGACCACTTGGTGTGCTCGGTTTGCGGAAGCTTTGTAGAGATATACAGCAAGCAGATCGAACTGTTACAAGATAAATTGATAAAGAAGCACGGCTATATCCAGCAGTCGCATCGACTTGAGATATTCGGCATCTGCCCAAAATGTCAGCCAAAAAGTAAAAAGAAGAAATAATAAAATTATAAGACAGTCAAGATGGCTGTTTTTCTTATAGAATATTATTGATAATGGTTATCAAGTCCGCAGTTTGACATTAGATGTTTTGAGGTTTGGGTGTTGAGCTTTTGAGATTTGAGATTTGAGATTTGAGATTTTGGGTGTTGGGTGTTGGGTGTTGAGGTTTGTTGAAAAGACTAATTAAGTTTTGTTGAAAAAACTTACAGCTTTGGGAGCTGTTTTTCTTATGGGCCGTTATTGATAATGGTTATCAAGTCCGCAGTTTAGTATTAGATGTTTTTAGTTTTTAGTTTTCAGCTTTCAGCTTTTAGTTTTTGGGTTTGAGGGTTTTAGTTTTTAGGTTTGGAGTTTGGAGTTTGGAGTTTGTTTTTATTGAAAGATACTAATTAATTTTTATTTTTAGAAGGAGTTAAAGTGTTATGGAGTTAAAGTCAAAAAAGATTTATGCAGTACTGTTGGTGGTTTTTGTAATTGGAGTTCTTTCTGTGCCAGCCGCCGCTGCGAACGATCCGCAGATGCAACTGCTTATCGAAAAAATCGACGGGCTTGCACAAAAAGTAAATAAGCTGGAAAAAGATAATGCTGTAATGGCAAAAGAGATCCAGCAGCTTACCCGGCAAAAAACCCAAAGTTTTACAATACAATCGAAATACGAAAAACAAATAAACGACCTAAGAGCCGACATCGATCAAATCGAAACATCCGGGCAGGGCAGCTATCCGTCCGTATTTGACAAGCTGCATATAGGCGGATATGCCGATATACATGCCAACTTCGGCGAAAGCCCCGATGGCGACATCCTTGATTTCCATCGGCTTGTGCTGGCACTCGGGTATGACTTTAATGACTGGATAAAATTCAGAAGTGAATTCGAGCTTGAACACGCGTTCGTCGCAGACGACAGCGGCGGCGAGTTCCTTATCGAACAGGCGTACGTAGACTTTATGCTTTCTGAAAAGTTTAACATCAGAGCAGGTAAGATACTTACGCCAATGGGCATCATCAACCAGACACACGAACCGGATACGTTCAACGGTGTTGAACGTCCATCATTCGCGAAACATATTATCCCTTCAACATGGTCCTCGGACGGTATCGGCATCTTCGGGAGCATCAATCCATCGCTGGACTATCAGGCGTATGTAGTTGGCGGTCTTGACGGATCGGGGTTTAGCAGCAGCGGCATCCGCGACGGCAGGATAAAAGAACGTACAAGCCTTAACGATGTTGCGTTCACCGGACGGCTTGACTATTACCCATTCGCACAAGTCAGCGGACGCAACAACGAATCGCTTCGGTTTGGGCTTAGCGCGTATGCAGGCGGACTCGATAACGGCAACAACGGTGACGACCCGGGGATCGACAGCACGATCGAGATGTATTCTGCGGACTTTGAATACTCAAAAAATAAATGGGACTTCCGCGGAGCAGTGGCGCACACTTTCCTTGATAACGTCGACAGCCTGCCGGCGGGTACCGCAGAAGAGATGTTCGGATGGTACCTTGAAGGTGCATATCATTTTATGCCTGAGGAATGGAAAAAAGGCAAGCTCGCAGAATCAGACGCTGTTGCCTTCTTAAGGTTTGACGTGTTCGATACGCAGCACAAAATGCCTTCCGGGGTAGCTGCCGATTCCAGCAAGGACCGCACGGAATGGACGACGGGTGTTAACTTTTATCTGACGCCGAACTTCGTGGTAAAGGCCGACTATCAGATGCGCGATAAAGGCGACGACAATAACCAGTTCAATCTTGGGCTTGGCTGGTCGTTTTAATAGTATTTAGTCAGTGGATACGGCCTTCCGTCTTCGTTGAAACTTTGACGCACAGGTTGGCTGAGGCTATTTTTCTTAGAGATGTATTATGACTTTTGAAATGAGGACGCTATTGATAATGATTATCAAGTCCGCAGTTGAGATTAGAGGTTTTTTGATTTTGAGTTCTTAATTTTGAGTTCCTGATTTTGAGTTCTTGATTTTGAGCTTTTGGGCTTAAGGTTAGGAGTTGAATTTGTGATTTGCAGTTTTTGCCTTTGTCTGAGACTATTTTTATTAGAGGTGTATTATGAATTTTGAAACGAGGACCATTTTTCTTGTACCGGCTGTTGTCCTTCTTCTTGGGACAATGGCTGCGTTTCTTGGTTGCGACGAATCGGCGGTGCAGGAAATGCCGGTATTATCAAATTACCCCGGAGCTAAACGGGCTCTATTATACGAAGATAAAAAGAACACTCTTTACGAGCTTAGCAACTCTGACATTAAGATCGGATATGTTATTGACTCGGAGGTGGTAAGCAGGTCGGGGCCTTTCCAGATAAGGGTAACCCTTAGCAACGATTACGTTGTTACTGAAGCAAAGGTCACTTCGTATCCGGCACAACGAGGCAGGCAGGTGCAGTTTCCGAGCTTTACCGATCAGTTCAAAGGCAAAGGGCCGGGGGACGCGATACGGCTTGGCCGTGATATCGATGCGATCTCGGGAGCTACAATATCATCGAGGGTGATGGCAGACGGCGTAAAAAAGTCTATCCAACTTGCCAGACGATACTGAATCAACCGGCGGGATTAAGCTTTTCAAACATTGACACATTCAAAAAGGATGGTATTTCAAAATATCGCTTTTTTTTGTGTAAAATAGATGCCTTTGACTCTATAATGCCACGGAGAATATAACTACACAACAATTAGAAAGGAAGAAACATGTTTTCAAAAAATTTGAAAGTGCTGATCTGTACGATAGCACTGACAGCTGTGCTGTTGTTCGCTGCGGGCTGTGAAGAGGAAAAGAAGCCGGTAACACAAACTGAAACAAAACAAGCGGCACCGGCTGAGAAGGTTGTTGAGAAAAAAGCCGAAGCACCGAAACCGGCGGCGAAACCGATAGCGGCGCCAAAAGCAGCCCCCGCCTCGGCTGGGCCTACACTTGTAAAAATGCAAACGAGCAAAGGTGACATCGTAATAGAGCTTAACGCCGAAAAGGCACCGATCACGGTTAAGAACTTTCTTAGCTACGTAAACGAAGGACACTACAACGGCAAAATATTTCATCGTGTGATCAGGAACTTTATGATTCAGGGCGGAAACTTCGATATAGGCATGAAACGGGCAGCAACCAAAGCAATGATCGTTAACGAAGCGAGTAACGGGCTTAAAAATGTGCGAGGTGCTATCGCGATGGCAAGGCTGCCCGGGAGAGCTGACAGCGCGACAGATCAGTTTTATATTAACCACGGCAACAATGCATCACTGGACTATGCAACCAGACCTCCGGCCTATGCGGTGTTTGGAAAAGTTATCGAAGGGATGGAAACCGTCGATGCCATCGCTTCGGTGCAAACCAGGCCCGGAGACGTACCGGTGACACCTGTAATAATAATTTCTGCAAAAGTGATAACGAAATAGAGAATTGGAAAAACAATGGCTGACAAAAAAGCAATACAGATAAAAATGCAAACAAACAAGGGCGAGATCGTGATCGAGATGAATAAAGAGAAGGCGCCGGTTACGGTTAAGAACTTTGTCGATTATGTCAAAGACGCCCATTACGACGGGCTTATCTTCCATCGCGTTATAAAGGGCTTTATGGTACAGGGCGGAAACTTTACACCGGATATGGAAAGAAGCAGCAACAACAAGCCTATCGTAAACGAAGCTGACAACGGGCTGAGCAATCTTCGCGGAACCATCGCGATGGCAAGAACCAACGATCCGAACAGTGCAACCGATCAGTTCTTCATCTCCGATAATGACAATCTGTTCCTTGACTGTGCACCGGGCAACCCCGGCTATGCAGTCTTCGGCAAGGTCATCGAAGGAATGGAAACCGTCGATGCCATCGCCGATGTAAAAACGGGCGATCAGGATGTTCCGGATGAGGCTGTGGTGATCGAATCAGCAGTTATCGTTAGCGCCGAATAGATAATCTCAAAACCTCAAACGTATCAGGAATAAACTGACTGGATTTTTCAACCGATTTATCTATAATATAGAGCAAGTATTTTTTTTGAGGTTATAACTTTCGATGGTTGCATCGCTAAACGGACAATCTGACGGAGAACTTCTGGCGCTTTACCAAAAAGGCGATGAAGAAGCCTTCAAAGAGATCGTCAGCAGGTACAAAAACCCGCTTTACGGGTTCTTGCGACGGTTTTTGAACCAGCAGGACCTCGTCGAAGATGTCTTTCAGGACACTTTTCTCCAATTATACATCAGCAAAGACTCCTTTGATCAGGGACGCCCTCTTCGGCCATGGCTGTTTACGATCGCTGCAAATAAGGCAAAAGATGCCCTTAGGAAGATACAAAGGCACTCCACGGTCAGTTTGGGGGCGATCGCAGATACCGGCGACGCGACTGTCGATGATGTCGTAAATATACTCACTTCCTACGAAATAACACCGGATCAGGAGGTCTCAGAAGACGAAACTAAGGCCCGGGTGAGGGAAATAATCGCCCAAATGCCGGAAAATTTGAAGGCAATTTTAATTTTAGCATATTTTGAGCAATTTTCTTACAAACAAATGGCTGAGATACTGAGTATACCTATTGGAACGGTTAAGAGCCGTCTCCACACAGCTGTTGTGCATTTTACCAGAAAGTGGAAATCGATTAACAGGAGCAGCGATAACCCATGAACAGCTTAAGCAAAGAAGAAAAAAACATTATCCTCGATTTTTATTTTCGGTGTGGGTCTACCGAAAGGATCAACCAGGCACGCGATATGATCGCCAGCGACCCGAGAGCTGCCGACCTTTATGCAAGCCTTGAAGACTCGTTGAAGTCTCTTGACAGCATTAAGTACGAACCGTGCCCCGACAATCTTGCCGAGCTTACGGTTGCACGCTTACGTCTGGCAGCTTCTTCGGAACAGGCTCGTCTGGAAAGTTTACTCGCCGAGGAACAACGCAGAACACAGCTATCGACCGGGCCGGAGGTTACTACAAAGAGAGGCTTCTGGCACAACATCGCAGAAGTCGCCGCTGTCGCAGCGGTATTCCTCGTCGTGATCGGGATCTATTTCCCCGCCACATCCAGCATGCGTCAGATCGCATGGCGAAACAAGTGCAACACCAACATGGCAAGCGTCAGCGCAGGCCTTGGCGCATTCGCGGGCGACCACAATGGAGCGCTTCCTGCTGTGGATATGAACCCGGGCTCGCCATGGTGGAAAGTAGGCGACCAGGGCAAAGAGAACCAGTCGAACACTCGACATGTATGGCTGTTGGTAAAAGGCGGTTATGTTAATCTCGATGATTTCATCTGCCCGGGACGCAAAGACACGCAGGCTAACCAATTCGATACAGCCAAAGCCGCAAGCTTAAACGACTTCCCAAATCGTCAGGCAATGAGCTACAGCTTTAAGTTTACGTCAAACAAAACCGCAAAGAAAAACGTCGGAAGCAAAACAGTTCTGCTCTCGGACCTTAACCCGGTTTTTGAAGAAGTATTGTCCAATAGCGGCGCCTGGAACAATACAAGCAACTTCACAAGGATACTGATTAACGAACAGTTGCTAAAGATGATGAGCACCAACCATAACAACAAAGGCCAGAACATCCTCTTAGGCGACGGAAGCTCGAGCTTTGAAAAGAGCAGGGTTATGTTTGGCGACGACATCTTTACCGTAAAAGGCAAAAGCGTTTACTCAGGATGTGAAGTGCCAAGCGACAACCAGGATATTTTCCTCGCACCATAAGAGAGTGCGAGTTTACCCTCTAATTGTTTTTGAAATGCCCGGACTTGTTAATAGCAGGCCCGGGCATTTCTTTTTAATCTCGTAAGCCCGGCCCGATCGATCGATGTGTTTTTAAATCGTTTGCCAAACTCCGCCTGGGTCATCTCTTTTATTTCGTCCAAACCTAAATACTGCTGTTCGATAACTACCTTGAAACTTTCATTAGCTTTGCATGGCGCGCCGCTGTCGTATGGACAGGCCAGCGTACACTCGTCACAGCCGAATAATTTGCCGTAGGTCCGGCCTGTTATCTCTGACGGATGTTCTATCGTTAAATAGCTGATACATTTGTTGGTGTCGAATCCATCGGCGCTTAACGCACCGGTCGGACAAGCTCGAATGCACTTGCTGCAATCGCTGCATCCGTCCTTGCAGGGTTTATCGGTCTGGAGTTCTAAGGTCGTTACTATCTCGCCGAGCAATAACTGTAGGCCCATCGCAGGGTTTATCAGCATGTGGTTTTTGCCGATAAATCCAAGCCCGGCTTCTTGTGCGAAGGCGCGTTCCAGAATCGGTACCGAGTCGACGCACGCCTTGAACTTAACATCGCTTTGGCCGGCGGCATCTTTGATAAACTCTGCAAGAGCGAACAGCCGATCCTTCATAAAACCGTGGTAATCTTCATAGATCGCAAAGTTGGCAACGGCGCCGAATCTGCCATCGGGTTTATCCTGCTCT
>SDBV01013168.1_pt1 | contig 10551 bp, 14 predicted proteins | sample 2277081 | NCBI WGS metagenome assembly SDBV01 (sample SAMN10402039, study PRJNA504765) | marine sediment metagenome | isolation source: marine sediment core GS10_PC15, 223 cmbsf | place: Arctic Ocean: Southern Knipovich Ridge | collected 2010
ATCTTAGTTCTTATTTCAATATTAATATTAGCTTTTTTTAACAAATATAAACTCTGTTTAATATCAAAAATAATATCTTTTGTTTGTTTAAAAAAAGTTTTTGATTTATTTATTTTTTCAAATAGTTTTTCTTGAAAAGGAGTATTAATATTAAGGATTAGATAATCAACCAATTTATTTTTTAGAATTTTTTTTAAACATAATGGCTTGGTTCCATTTGTATGTAATGATGTTCTTAAATTTAATTTTTTAGAAAATTTTAATAGTTCTACTAGCTCTGTTTTTTGTAAGCAAGGATCTCCTCCTTCGAAGGTTATAACATGTATGAAATTCATATTTCTTTTTATCTCTTCTTTTAAATCTTTAACATCTATCTGATATTCATTTTTAAACTCAATAAACTCTTTATTATAGAAACCGCATCTAAAATCACTGCCACTAAATAAAACAACAAAAGAAATTTTCCCAGGCCAATGTTCTGTTGACATTGGAATAAAATTTGCATACATGATTATTCCCCTTCATTATCATCTGCCTCTTTTTTATCTTTTTTTTTGAATATATCAGATAAAGTAGTGTTTTTCATTATTGTTTTAAAACTTATCCCTTTTTTTCTTGGTTGCATTTTAATAATCTAAAGAGCTTTTCTATATAAATATTTATGTTCATTAATAAATAATTAATTCCTATCTTGAATAAATTCCTTATTATTTTTTAAACAATATTCTGCTTTTTTTAATTCTGCTCCTAAATAAAGAGCATGATCTGTTTTAATATTGTTTTTTTCTGATATTTTGAGATATATCTCCATAACTGTTTTTCCTTCAAATATTTCCAAGATTTTATGTGTATCTGGGTGAGTATGCTCTACTATTATTTTATCTTTAACTTTTATTATATAATTTCCTCTTGGGTCGTAATAATCTAATTTAAATTTTCTAAATTTCTTTAGCATTTCTTCAATTTGTTTGTAATAATGTTTGTAAATTTGTGCAGAAGATGAAATCATTGTTATTATTCCTTCTTTTATTCCTAATGCAGAAGCAATTTCTTTTTGTATTGCTGACATTCCATATATATTTTCACACCATCCTTGTGCCATATCATGACTTCTCCAATATATTGTTAGATTAAGACGTTCATCTTGAATTAAAGGTTGAATTAATACTAAACAAGGAGAAGATTTATGTTTTCTCATTAATTCATCTTGTACATGCCATGTTATTCCTATACATGCTTTTGAATAAGGATCTCTTTTTAAAACTTCAATAATATCCTTTACTTGATTTATCTCACAGCAACCTTCTTTATAAGTTATATTTTCATCTAAAAAATTACCTTTTCCAAATTCAAAATCCTTGTATTCATCTGTATTAACTAGTTTTTTAATCAATTCTGGATTATCAAATAAATAAGCTCTTAACTTATTTCCATATGTATATGCTTTTCCTTCTGGAAGTAAAGGAGATAAAATTTCTTTTTGATAAGCTTCAATCTTTTCTTTTGTTAATGGAACCAAAAATGGATTAATCTCTAAGGAGAAATCTTGAGGATCATGAATAACTGCTACTAAATTATTTATTTCCTTAACCCATCTATCAGTATTTGCATTCATTAAATTATCCCTTCCATATCTATAGATTTGATGCATTATTTCAATCCATGTTAATGGAATGTTTTTTCCATGAACTACAATAGGTCCGCCTTCATAAGGGAAAGACTCCTCAGCTGGTTCATAATCAAATGTTATTGGCTGAGAGAAAGGTTGTTTTTTTTGTAAATTATTTAGTAATTGATTTATTTTTTTTATTTTTTCATCAAATGAAGCATTTGGCATTTCTTTATTTAAATCAATTAAGGTTATATTATCTTTAATTTTATTTATTTCTTCTTCTGGAATATTTTTGTCAAAATTTACTGCAGATTCAAATCCTGGAAGTTTTCTATCTTTGATTCCTTTTTCAAAAAATGTTCTTAATGCATTAGCTGCTGTTAGCTCTGCTTTATGATCTTCTCTGGACGAGTATTCTTCTCCAAGCATTATAATATATCTAATTTGAGGATTTGCTAATATATTCCTTATCATTCCTTCTAAACCAGATGGGGTGTAAAAGTTAGTTGCAATTGCTAAATTTTCTTTATCTAGTTTAGGGATTATTTCATCTCTTATTGTCCACAAAAAGGTTACAGCAACATTTGCTTCTTTTACTTCAGAATAAGCTATTCTGTCTTTAACTGCAACAGGCCATCCTTTAGAGCCGTCAGAAGTTGGAAGTGATTTTATTTTTTCTAACATTTTTAATAGGGATTGTAAATTGTTTATAAATAATATTGTAATTAAAGATATTTATTTAATTCAAATTTCTTAAACATTTCAACTTCTTTTTTATAAAAATCATCTAATTTATTATCATCTACTTTAATCCAGTCAAAATCTGTATGCTCTTCACTTAATTTAATGTTGTTGTGCAAAGGCTTACATAGAAATATCATCAATGTTATTGTTTGTTTATCATCTCTTGTGAAGTGTCTAACATTTAATGGCTTGATAATTTCAATATCTAGGTTAGTTTCTTCTTTTGTCTCTCTTTTAAGGCCAGAAAACGGATCTTCACCAATATCTAATCTTCCTCCTGGAATCTCCCATATTCCTGGTTTTTGAACATCATTTAATCTTCTTTTTATAACTAATAACTTGTTATTATCAATAATAAAAGATTTAACAGCTAAACGAGCATTCATTTTCTAAACTGCATTAAACTAGTTATTGTATCTTTTAATAATTTTCCGTCTTTTGCATCAATCTTTAGATTAATTAGTTTCATTGTGTTTGTTACATGAGATATATTGTATAGTTGTTTGTCCAGAACTTGTAGAATAATAAAATATCTAACTATTCCTTCGTTTTTGTATTTTTCATGAAGAATATTTTTAGCAAGTTTTAATACTTGGCCAATATCTAAAACTATCCCTTTAATCTTTAATTCTGTTATTTTTGATTCTGGCCTTTTGAAAATTTCTTCTGCTTTTGATTGCTTGACATTAGAATTAACAATAAAACTAGTTATTTTATCTGTTTTTTTATCATAAAAACCACAATGAAATTCGTCTAAATTATCTGAAGAAATAAAGATATGGGCTAGAAAGCAGTGTTTGTTTTTTATTTGCCAATCTTTAAAGATTTTACTTTCTTTGAGTTTTTTTAATTTTTCTTTAATTAACATTAATTTTATATATTTCTAGTATTATATTTAAATTTAATCAAAAATGAAGAAATATTGTCCTCCGCATACATATCCACATAGATTTCCCTGGCAAAAGAAAATAACTAATGAACCCTGTCATGTTCATAAAAATAAACTTAGATTTTTGTTTCATCATTTACATTGCTGGTTTCTTAGATGCCCTTATAGGAAGTGGAAATAACAAATATTTAAAAAATTAATAATAATCCTGATTATATGTTATCAAAACTAAAGATAAAGGACCTTGAAAGACAGGGTTATCGTATGGTAGGTAATCACAGCAGTATCAAGGTTTGTCTTTGGTGTAAGAAATCATTAAGAGATGAAGATTTCTGTTATAAAGAAAAATTCTATGGAATCAAAAGTCATAGATGTGTTCAGATGACCCCTGTTTTTATCTGTAATCAAAGATGTCAGTTTTGCTGGAGAGATATTGACTTTACTCCAACTAAATTTTCTGGAAAGGTTGATGATCCTAAATTTATTGTAGATGAATCTATTAAACAACAAAGAGAATATTTACAAGGTTTTAAGGGAAGTAAGAAAGTTAATATGAAGAAGTTTAATGAATCTTTAAATCCAAATCAATTTGCAATTTCTCTTTCAGGAGAACCAACTTTTTATCCAAAATTAGATGGATTAATCAAAGAGATAAAATCAAGAGGTTATACTGCTTTTTTAGTTAGTAATGGAACTAATCCAGAAATGTTAAATAAATTAATAAAAAATAAAGCAATGCCAACACAGATGTATATAACTCTTCCTTCTCCAAATGAAGAAATTTATAACAATGTTTGTAATCCTTTAAATGAATCTAATTGGAAGAATATCTTAAAATCTTTGAAATTATTAAATAAGTTTGATAGATCAACAATAAGATTAACATTAGTTAAAAATCTTAATATGTTAAATATCAAAGAATATGCTGAATTAATCAATATAGCAAAGCCAGAATTTGTTGAATGTAAAGCATATGTTAATGTTGGTTTTTCTAAAGAAAGGTTAAAAATAGAAAATATGCCAAGACATAATGAAATTAAAGAATTTACTAAAAAATTAAATAAATTGATTAATTATAAAGTTAAAGATGAAAAAATAGAATCAAGAGTTATTTTATTACAGAGAAATAATTCTTCCATTAATTCCAGGATTGATAATTAATGTCTTGCCTAATTTCTTTTGTTGGTTTTCATTTTCATGAAGATGGCCACAAACAACAAGTAATGGCTGATATTTTTTTATAAAATCAGTGAATGATTTATTTCCTGTATGCTCTTTCATAACTAAATCTAAATAACCATAAGGTGGTTGATGTATGATTAAAACTATCTTTTTATTTTTCTTAATTATTTTACTATTTTTTCTTGTAAATCTTTCAAAATTCTTATCTCTTAACGAAAATCCACCTCCACCATATCCAATAAACAAGATATCATTAATTTTTTTTATTTTTTTATGAAAAAAAATTATATTATCATAGAAAGTACATTCTTTTCTTAACATTGATTCTGATTCATGATTTCCATGCAAGATTAAAATTTTTTGTTTAATTTTACTAATTTTCTTTAATAAATAATCAAGATTTTGCTCAAAAACAGATATATCTCCTGCTTGGATTACTAAGTCAATATTTTTAGATTTTTTAATTACTTTATTTATTGAAGTTAAAGAACCATGATTGTCTGTAAAGATTAATAATTTCATAATAATTTAAGAATATAAAATCTTTATAAATTTAACTGGGATATTATAAAGATTTAAAACATACCTATAATTTTATACCATCTTTCTTTAATTCTTTTTTTATTGAATACTAATAAAATAATTAAAATAATTATTCCAATTATTGTTATGTATAGTAGATATTTATCAAATGTTTTAACCATTAATTCTCCAAATTTTGCTGTTAATAATGCTACAATAAAAAATCTTAATCCCCTTCCGATTATTGAAGCTATGATAAATCCTTTAATCTTAACTTTAAAGACACCAGCAGCTATAGTAAATACTTTATATGGGATTGGGGCAAAGGCAGCTATTAAAATTGCCCAATAGTCATATTTTTGAAATAAAGAATGAACTTTTCGAATCTTTTCTTCAGAAACAAATTTCTTTAGAATTACTATTTTGCCTGTATGGCCAATTAAATATCCTAATAAAGCTCCTAAAACACTTCCTAACATGCAAATTAAAGCAAATAACAAATAATTACTTGGATTTTGTAATGTCAAAACTACTAATAAAATATCTGGTGGGATAGGAAAAAAAGAAGATTCTATAAATGCTAATACAAACAATCCAGTCATTCCTAATGGAGCAAATGTTTGTGTTGTCCAATTGACTAGTTCTGTTATCATAGAACTGGGATATTGTATTATTATTTAATAATTTTTATTTTTTTCACTTTTTCCTTAACATATTCATCCTTAATCAAATCTTTAAATAAATCTTCAGTTTTTCTGTATTTTCTTTTAATATTTGTATAAACTCTGTTTTTTTTTAAAAATGTTTTTTTATGTTTTTTTTTAAATTGTTTAACATGTTTTTTTTGGTGTAGTGGTGGGCCTGTTCTTTCTTTAGACATTGAAAGTGTTTCTTTCTTTAGGATAAAGTAAAATATTGCTTTATTGTTCCATTTCCAATCAGAATGAATTAAATTAAAATCATTTAATAAAATATGTTTCTTAATATGACTTAATGTTTTTAATAAATTTCCACCTATGTCTTCTGTTTTGCCTTTTTTCGGATTGACTTTTAAGTATATGTTTTTAGATTTCTTATATTTTTTTTTATTTTCATTTATTTCATATTTTTTTTTAATAAAGAAGCTTTCATTTTGATTTTTTAGAAATTTCTTAGCTGCTTCTTTAAATATATTTATTCTCTCTTCACTCAAAGCTGCTGCTGCATTTCTCTCTAGTTGTATAGGATCAATAACTATTAATGGAGAGATTTTTGATCTGTTTAAGTTTCTTAATGCTTTTCCTTTATGATAACCATAAAAATCAATTACACTATATTTTTTCCATTTCTGCGAAGCTTTTAATAAATTCAAAAATCCTTTATAATTAATAATCAATATATCCAGGACATGACCTGAAAATCCTTTAATATAAGATTCAGCTCCATAAACTTTTATTGCTTTACAAAACTGCTTTGCTAATCTTATATCATCTGCATATTTAGGAAATTTTTTAACCCACTTAACATGTAATGGAGACATGTCTGTGACATTTTTTATTTGCTCTATTTTTTTTATATTTAAAACAGGAACAATCTCATAAACTAATTTATTTTTTATTTGATAATAATCTCTGCTTCCATGAACTAATTCTGGCTTAAATTTCTTTAATATCTTTCCTAGTAATTTAGAGATGTCTTTATCTTCATTAAATTTAACAAAAATATCTACATCATGATCATCTTTAAGAAAAGTTCCTTTAGCTATAGAACCCCCTTTAACTGCAACTGCCTTAATTTTCTTTAATTTAATCTCTTTATTAATTTTTTTTATAAATTCATCTACTTCTCTGATTATCTTCTTTTCTGGATATATTTGCTTTGATATTTTTTGTAATAGTTTCATATTAAAATATTATTTATAAGAATATATAAAATTAATGAAAAATGCAAAGCATTTTTCAAAATTTTATACTTGGAAATTGTATAAATTTCTTTTGTATAAACTTAATGAAAATAGAAACTTTAATAAATTGAATATGTCCAAATTCTATTAAAAAGAGGTAAAATGCCAGTTACTACATTACCATATCTAGAATATTTAACTTATTTAGCAGTAATATTATTAATCGGTGTAATATTTTCAATTATTTCTAATAAATTAAAAATACCAAATTTATTATTCTTAATTTTAACTGGAATTGGATTAAATCATATTTATTATCAAGGAGATAAGTTAATTCAATTTTCCCCATTATTTCTAACGAGTATTGCTGTCTTAGCTTTAGTTATGATTGTGTTTGATTCAACATCAAAATTTAAATTAAAAGAGGTTGATACATTATCTGTAAAGGCGTTAAAGTTAACTGGTTTTTTTATTTTTTTTAATATGATCTTCTTGACATTATCAACCTTATTTATAACAGGTATGTCTTTTGACTTACGTTCTGTCTTTTTAGCTTTGATCTTTGCAACTATAATGTCTGGTACAGATCCTGCAAGTGTTTTAATATTATTTAAGGGGAAAAAAAGAAATAGAATCACAGAACTATTACAAATAGAATCAATAGTTAATACACCTTTTGTTGTTTTATTGCCTTTTATTTTCCTTGACTTAATGAATTCTATTAAAATAGATATTCTCTCAAGATTTTTAGAGCAAATAATCCCTTTTTTAAAGCAAATTGTTACAGGAGTTGGAGCAGGAATTGTTATTGGTATTATTATTTTTAAGGTTATGAGAAAGAATTATTCAAAAACATTTTCACCGTTAGCTGTGTTTATTGCTGCCTTATTGACTTATATTTTAGCAGAGAATCTTGGTGGGAATGGTGTTTTAGCTGTAACTACACTAGGATTATTTTTCGGTAATGTGTATATAAAAGAAAAAACAGAATTAACTAAATTTTCCTCTACTTTAACTAATTCATTAGAAATTTTAGTTTTTGTTTTAGTTGGTTTTATTATTGATCTTCCTATAAGTTTAAATTTCTTTTTTACATCATTTATTTTATTTATTATCTATATCCTAATCAGATTTTTAGTTATTAATATCTTATTTAGAAAAAAAAATTATAAATATAAAGAAAAGATTTTTATGAGCCTTAATGTTACAAAAGGAATTGCTGTAGCAGTTGTTGCATTAATATTAGCAACATATAACATACAAGGATTTGCTCCAATAAACCATCTAATAATCTCGTTTATATTATATTCAGTAATATTATCTTCCATAATAATAAGATTTTCTAAATATTTTATAAAAATAGTAATTCAACCTGAGAAAATAAAATGATATTTTAGTGATTATGAAACAAAAAAGGTTTTAAAGGAATCAAGATAATATTTCTATATGAAAAAAATAATATTAGATACTAACTTTTTGTTAATTCCAGCACAGTTTAAAGTAGATATATTTTCAGAAATTGATAGGATAATTAAAGATAAATATCAGTTATTTGTTTTAAAAGGAACAATTAAAGAGTTGAATAAGATTATTGAAGAACAAAGAAGTAAATATAAATTAGCAGCAAAATTAGCTCTAAAATTAATAAAAGCAAAAGGTTTAAAAATACTCGATATTAACCAAAAACCAGTTGATAAAATATTAATTGATTTATCTAATGAGTATATAATCGCTACACAAGATAGAGAGTTAAAAAAAAAAATTAAGAGTAAAATTATATTAAGGAAAAAGCAATATTTGGTGTTACAAAATGTTTTATAAAACGGAAATAAAAGATCATATAAGGGTTCCTCCTAATCTATTTGATAAAAAAATAGAAGAAGCTGTTATACAAATGATCAAGGAAAAGTATGATGGTTTTATTTCAAAAGACCTGGGAGTTGTTATAGATGTTTCTGAAATTAAAGATATAAACGAAGGAACAATAATTCCAGGAGATGGTTCTGGATATTATGAGGTAAATTTTACATTATTAACATTTAAACCAGAACTTCAGGAAGTGGTTTTAGGAAAGATAAAAGACATAGCAGATTTTGGTGCTTTTATTAATCTGGGGCCAATAGAAGGGATGATTCATGTTTCACAGACAATGGATGATTTTGTAAGTTTTAGCAAAGATAAAGTTTTGTTAGGAAAAGAATCAAAAAAAAGTTTAAGAGTAAATGATCTTTGTAGGGCAAGGATAATTGCTATCTCATTTAAAGATGTAACAAATCATAAACTTGGATTAACTATGAGACAGCCTTATTTAGGAAAAGTAGATTGGTTTAAAGAAAAGGATACGAAAGAGAAAAAAACAATAAAACAAAAAACAAAAAAAAAAGAAACTAAAAATAAAAGTAAAAAATAAAAAATGGCAAAAAAAAAAGCATGTAAAAAATGTAAAATCTTTGTAGAAGGAGATAAATGTCCTATATGTCAAGGTAATCAGTTCTCTACTTTATGGCAAGGGAGAATACACATCTTAGATGCAAATAAATCAGAAATAGCCAAGAAAATAGGAATTAATGTTAAGGGAGAATATACAATTAAAGTAAGATGAAAATTAATATTCTTAGTGAAGAAAATAAAACATTATTGTCAAGAATAGAAATTAATGCAGAGATAGAATTTGAAGGAAAAACACCTTCTAAAGAAGAAGTTAGAAAAGAAATATCTAAATTAAAAAAAAAAAACGAAGAATTAATTATTGTGAAAAATATTTATACAAAGTTTGGTTTAAATAAAGCCAAGTCATTAATTTATATATATAAAAATAAAAAAGAGATGGAGAGAATAGAGCCTAAATTAAAAAAAGAAGAGAAAAAAGAAGAGTCTAAAGAAGAAAAGAAAGAAGAGAAAAAAGTAGAAAAACCTAAACAAGAAAATGGTAAAGGAAAAGGGAAAGAAGAAAAAGACAAGTAAAGTTTGGAAAAACTATAAAGTTGAACAAGGAAAATTAACTAAAGATAAAACCTGCCCTAAATGCGGCAGTCACGTATTTCTAGGAAAACATAAAGATAGATTATATTGTGGAAATTGTCATTATACTATTTTTGAGTCTTAATAAGGGTGTTAAATTTCTAATCTATTTTCTTATTATTTTAATAGTTTGATAATGTTTCAACTATTAAATTATGATTTTTCCAGTGGACATCAATGTCCAGTGGGGTTAAAACAACTAAATTCTTAAGATATAGCACCTATAAAAGACATAGTTTGCAGTGGACAAAGACGCGCATAGGGTATATAAAGGAAAAAATCATTTACATAGTTTCAATTAGAGATAATTTGGTGATTTAAAATGAATTTAAATAAAAATCAAGAAATAAAAATTAACGATTTTCCTCTTACTAAAATTTATATTTTTTTAAATAAATACATGAGAGAAAAGATTGTAGAATCATCTAAAGTAGCTCTAAATATTAGTAAGAATTATGATTTATCGGTTTGGTTAAACAAACAATCTTTAAAATACAAGTTAAATACCAAATATAATGGGGGAGATATATTTAATTTCAAAGCTGGAAAAAAACTAGATGTCAGAACTAATAAAATACATTTAAGAACTATGCCTGTTTGGGTCGTTTTAGAATTAGCTAAACTTTCTAAAATTTCTATAAATGAACTCCATAAAAACATTTTTGCATATAGATCAGATGGAGCTGGAAATCTAATATC
>SDBV01013169.1_pt1 | contig 10550 bp, 8 predicted proteins | sample 2277081 | NCBI WGS metagenome assembly SDBV01 (sample SAMN10402039, study PRJNA504765) | marine sediment metagenome | isolation source: marine sediment core GS10_PC15, 223 cmbsf | place: Arctic Ocean: Southern Knipovich Ridge | collected 2010
CCGTGAAGGTATTCGTCATTGCGAGGCACGAAGCAATCTCTCCGATTATAAAGGGATTGCTTCGGTCGCTGCGCTCCCTCGCAATGACGGTGAGTTTATAATTTCATTCACGGATTCAGGTAATCCCAATAAAAAGAGAACTATTCAAAAAACATTTTTAATTTATTTAAGGTTTCAAAAATTAATTTTATCTTTACCCTCAAAAATCATTCCGACCTGTCGGGATTAAATCTTAAAATTATGAAAAAAACAACAAGCATTATTTTAACATTATCACTAATTGCAAGCTTTGCTTTTAGCCAGAAAGTAAAACCTGATAAAGGTATCTTTAAAGTCTATCCTCACGACTCACTCTATTATTATAGTACTATTTTAAAAGATGTTCGTGCTTCTGAAGAAAAGAAAGAACCTGAAAAGACTCATAAGCGTTTTAAAATGGATATGACGAAGATGAAGTTACCTAATTCGGTTGATTTATATAAAGCAGAATGGCACAATAAGCCTGTATCGCAGGGCAATGCCGGTACCTGCTGGGCATTCTCTACTACATCTTTCTTTGAAACAGAATCTTATATGGTTACAAATCAGGAAGTAAGATTATCCGAAATTTATACTGTCTATTGGGAGTATATTGAAAAAGCCAGACGTTATGTAAAGGAAAGAGGAAATTCTCTTTTTGTAGAAGGTTCCGAAGCAAATGCTGTTACACGTATGTACAAAATGTATGGAATTGTCCCCTGGAATGTTTATAATGGTTTAAAACCGGGACAAAAATTCCATAGTCACGAAAAAATGTTTAAAGAAATGAATTCTTATTTAGAATCGCTTAAAATATCTAATGCCTGGAATGAACAGGAAGCATTATCCACGATTAAAGCAATTTTAAATCATTATTTAGGTGAGCCGCCAACTGAATTTGAAATTGAGGGTAAAAAATATACACCGAAACAATACCTCAAAGATGTGTTGAAATTAAAAATGGACGATTATGTTGATATTCTTTCGTATATGCAGGAACCATATTATGAAAAAGTTGAATATAAAGTACCCGACAACTGGTGGCATAATAAAGAATACTATAATGTTCCGTTAGATGTATTTATGGAAGCCCTAAAAAACGCTGTACATAAAGGATTTACTATTAGCATTGGCGGTGATGTATCCGAATCAGGTTTCAGCAGGGAACATCAGGTAGCAATGGTGCCAAGTTTTGATATACCATCTGAATATATTGATGAATATGCACGGCAGTTCCGTTTCTCAAACAAAACTACCACCGACGACCACGGTATGCACCTGGTAGGATGGTATGCTGATAAAGATGGTATTGAATGGTATTTAGTTAAAGATTCAAGTTCCGGCTCAAGAGACAATGATGAAAACGCTAAAGAATTTGGCTATTACTTTTTTCACGAAGATTATATAAAACTTAAAATTATGGACTTTGCTGTTCATAAAGATGCTGTTGAAGATATTTTGAAAAAATTTAAGTAATGCCTGAAAAAATTATAATTCTTGATTTCGGTTCACAATATACCCAATTGATTGCCCGCAGAATACGTGAATTAAATGTTTATTGCGAAATTTATCCTTATAATCAAATTCCTGAAATTGATTCAAACATTAAGGGTTTTATACTTTCAGGAAGTCCTTATTCCATCAGAGATAAAAATGCTCTTATACCTGACCTGACTAAAATTAAAGGTATATTTCCATTACTTGGGATTTGCTACGGAGCGCAATATTTAGCTCATTGTGCCGGTGGACTCGTATCACCTTCAAACCATAGAGAATATGGAAGAGCTAATTTAAAATTTTTAGATAATAATAATGAACTCTTTAAAAATATTTCACAGAACACACAGGTCTGGATGTCGCATGGTGATACTATTGAAAATTTACCTGAACATTATGAAATAATTGCAAGCACAGGCGAAGTAAAAATTGGTGCATTTAAGGTAAAAAACGAGATGACTTATGGAATTCAGTTTCATCCTGAAGTTTATCATACCACAGAAGGAAAAAAAATTCTACAAAATTTCGTAGTTGATATTTGCCAAGCCCAACAAAACTGGTCACCTGCTTCGTTTATTGAAACTACTATAAATAAATTAAAAGAACAATTAAGCAATCACAGGGTAGTATTAGGAGTATCAGGCGGTATTGACTCTACGGTTACTGCTGTTTTATTAAGTAAAGCTATTGGTGAAAATTTAATCTGTATTTTTGTTGATAACGGCTTATTGCGAAAAAATGAATATGAAAAAGTGCTTGCTTCTTATAAAAATATGGAGCTAAATGTAATTGGTGTTTCGGCAAAAGAAGAGTTCATAAGCAAATTAGCAGGAGTAACTGAGCCAGAGCAAAAAAGAAAAATTATCGGAAAAATTTTCATTGATGTATTTCAACGTGAAGCTAATAAATTAATTGATATAAAATTCCTTGCTCAGGGCACCATTTATCCTGATGTTATTGAATCCATTTCGGTAAAAGGACCTTCTGCTACAATTAAGTCGCACCATAATGTTGGGGGTTTACCCGGTAAAATGAAGCTAAAAATTGTTGAACCTCTTAAATTATTATTTAAAGACGAAGTACGTAAGGTAGGAAAATCTTTAGGAATAAGTGATGATTTTCTAAAACGACACCCATTCCCCGGACCCGGTCTGGCAATTAGAATAATAGGAAATATTACACCTGAAAAAGTAAAAATATTACAGCAGGTGGACGCTCTTTTTATTCAGGGCTTAAAACAATACAAATTATATGATGAGGTCTGGCAGGCAGGAGCCATCTTACTGCCAATTCAATCGGTTGGAGTAATGGGTGATGAACGGACTTATGAAAATGTTGTGGTATTACGTGCTGTAACATCAACTGATGGAATGACTGCCGATTGGTCTCATCTGCCTTATGATTTCTTAAGTAAGATTTCAAATGAAATTATTAACAAAGTAAAAGGAATCAACAGGGTAGTTTATGATATAAGCTCAAAGCCACCTGCTACTATTGAGTGGGAGTAGATAAAAACTTCAAAATCCAAATAACAAAATCCCTGACTGCACTGCGTTTCGGCAGGCAGTCAAAATAAATCCAATCATCAAAATCCCAAAACGTCAGAAGATAATAGAGCACAGTTAATCATAGAATCATCTCCAAATGTTCTCGTGTTGTAAACTCTATACAATATTTTTTATTAATAAATTTGAAATATCTTTGAAATTTTCAATATAAAAGTTATTTTGCTCAATTATAAAGTAAAACAAAATGACAACCTTTGAGCCGAAAAAAAATTACGAAAAAACTAGAAAAGATACAGGATATATTCCTCGTAAACAGGCTACTCAGAAAACTTACGACAAAATAGGTTTTAAATCCGGATTGGAGGTGCATCAGCAACTTAAAACAAAAGAAAAATTATTTTGTCATTGTCCTGCAGGTATATATAACGAGAGTATAGATTATGATGCCGAAATTATCAGGCATATGAGACCAACTCTCAGCGAATTAGGTGAATATGATGGTACAGCATTAATGGAATTTAAAACCAGAAAAGAAATTGTTTATCGTATAAAAAACGAAACTGCCTGTACTTACGAAGTAGATGATACACCACCTTTTAAGATAGATCGTGATGCCCTGGGAATAGCTTTAGAAATATCATTAATTTGTAATTTGAATATAGTAGGAGAAATACATATTACACGTAAACAATACCTGGATGGAAGTATTCCTACTGGTTTCCAACGAACTGCTATCTTAGGTGTTGAAGGTGAGATTACTTTAAGAAATAAAAAAGTAAGATTAATTCAACTAAGTATTGAAGAAGATTCCTGCCGTGAAATATCTGATATCCGGCATACAAGAGTTTATAAAACCGACCGTCTTGGAATGCCTTTAATAGAAACTGTTACTTACCCCGACATGGTTAACCCCGATGAAGTGATGGAAGCAGCAGACTATATCCGCTTTTTAAACAGAAGTACAGGCAAAGTACGAACCGGAATGGGAGCAGGAAGAGAAGATGTAAATGTCAGTTGTAAAGGTGGTACAAGAGTTGAAATAAAAGGGGTTGCTCATAATAAATGGATACCTGAACTAACACATAATGAATGTTTTCGTCAATGGGCATTATTAAACATTCGTGATATTTTAAAAAAACGCATTCCTGACTATAAAAAATGGAAAATCAATTATGCTCACCTTGATTTTGATGTATTTAGAATTACTTATAAGCCAATAGAAACTGCCAGGGAAAATGGGTATAAATTAATAGCTGTTAATCTACCCCAATTTAAAGGAATACTATCTCATTTTACCCAGCCCGGAAAAATGTTCTCTAATGAAATAAGTGATAGATTAAAAGTAATTGCTTGTATAGAAAAACCAAATATGATACATACAGAGCAATTTAATGAGATTATTACAAATGCAGATATTGAAGTTATTGCCCCAAAACTGAATTATGGTACAGAAGATGCAATAATTATTTTTTGGGCACCAGAAGAAGATATAAAAACAGCATTAGAAACTATTGAAGAAAGATGCCAGTTGGCTTTTGAGGGTGTGCCTAACGAAGCAAGAAAATCATTGGAAGATGGCACAACCATTTTTGAAAGGGTTCTGCCAGGTCCTGATAGAATGTATCCTGATACCGATTCTCCACCAATACCTCTTGAAGCTGAATATATTGATAAATTAAGAAAGAATCTCCCTGTTAGTGTTGCTGATAGATTTAAACAATTAAAAAAATGGGGTGTTCCTGAAGACACATATAATTATTTATTAAGAAAAAATTTGGTTCCACTTATTGAGAAAATATCAGAAAATTTAAAAATTAATCCGAAATTTACAGGTACATTTTTTGGACATCGTTTGAAGTTTGTTGAGGGACATTATACCCCATCTTCCGATTTTAAATATGCTCAGATATTTGACTTGTTTAAATACATTAAACAAAAGAAAATAGATACTGCTATAGCAAAAGAAATGCTGCCTGTTGTGTACCAATATCCTAAGATGGATTTTGATTCGGTTTTAACAAGCATAAAATTCAAAAAAAGGACAAAGAAAGAATTATTGGCTCATATCAGTTTTTTTAAAGAAAAGTATAATAGTATCGGTATTTCAAAAAATCATGAAAATGAAATTAATTGGATAATGGGACAGCTAAGGAATCAGGCGATAGGAAATATTGATTTGAAGGAGCTGAAAGAAGAAGTAGCCAGTAGGCAGTAGGCAGTAAGCAGTGAATGGAATGATTGTTATATTGTTAAATTGTTAAATTGTTATATGGTTGAATGGTTGAATGATTGGGTGTAGGATAACCCAATTAAAAAGAAGAAGACCTTCCAGAGTTTGAAAAACCTGGAAGAGTCTGAAAAATTTAAAGAAGGATTATACCATGTCTTTTGCATTGTTCAATCATATAAGATGACCAGATACTTGATTGAATTTCTCCTATATGTGCTTTTTTCAGAAAGAACATACATAGTCTTGACTGCCCGATACCTCCCCCAATAGATTGGGGCAACTCATCATTAAGTAAGCGTTTATGAAACATAAGCTCTTTTCTATCTTCATTTCCTGTTATTTCAAGCTGTTTAAGAAGAGATTTTTTATTCACTCTAATTCCCATTGATGAAATTTCATAAGCACATTTAAGTATTGGATTCCAAACAATAATATCACCATTAAGTCCTTTATAACCATTTTCTGTCGCTGTTATCCAGTCATCATAATCAGGTGCTCTTCCATCATGTGGCTTGCCGTCAGCAAGTTTACCTCCTAGCCCTATAATGAAAACAGCTCCATATTTTTCCGCTATCTTATCCTCTCTTTTTTCCGGTGTTAATTCAGGATACATTTCAAGAAGCTCCTCAGAATGAATAAAAGTAATGTGTTCAGGAAGTGCAGGGATAATTTCAGGATAATTTTCGTATAAATAAAACTCTGTTCTTTTTAAAACAGAATAAATTTTATAAACAATCTTTTTAAGAAAATTAATATTTCGTTCTTTGTTTGATATAACAATCTCCCAATCCCATTGATCAACATAAAGAGAGTGAAGATTGTCAAGCTCTTCATCAGGTCTGATTGCATTCATATCTGTATAGATCCCGTAACCATCAAAAATGTTATATTCTTCTAGTTTAATCCTTTTCCATTTTGCTAATGATTGTACTATTTCAGCAGTTAAACCGCCTATATCTTTTATTTTAAAAGAAACGGGCTTTTCTATTCCACTAAGATCATCATTAACACCCGTGCCTTTTTCTACAAATAACGGTGCAGTTACACGTCTCAGTTTAAGTTCTGTAGACAGGTTAAGCTGGAAGAAATCCTTAATCTGTTTAATCGCTTTTTCTGTTTGTTTCAGATTTAGAATTGCTTTATAGCCCTTCGGATATACTGATATTTTTGACATTGATATAAAAGTTTCAAATGTAACTATTCAGGCACAAATTTAGCAATAAGATTTATTCCATCTAAAACATTTTTTAAGTCTTTTTTGAAAAGTTTTCAATTCTTTGTAGCTTTGCTACGCATAAAATATATGATATATGAATTATTGCATGACTGCATTGTTGTATGATTGTTGAATGATGGGTGTCTAGTGTTGATTGCTATCCGCCTTAGTTAATGTCATTTGACCGCTAAATAGTTAAACTGACAAAGGCGGATAGCCATTTAACAATTTAACCATTTAAGAATAATATTCCTAATGAATAAAATATTTTTAATAACCATTAAAGAATTAATTTCACAAATCAATAATTAACAATATAATATGATTGAAGATTTTTTTCAGGGTTATAAAGGTGAATCGCTTAAGGTTCTTAAAAAATACAATACAAGAGTTTGGGGTCTGGCTGAAATAGAAACTACCAGGGGAAATTTTAAAGGAACAGTATTACCCCGTTCCGAGAATGATGATGACCAGCATATTGTTTTAAAAATAGCGACAGGTTATAATATTGGGCTTGATATAAAGACAATAAAGAATATGAAAGAAGTCGGCTATAAGAAAGCTAATTATAAAATACCTGAAAAAGAGTTTCCATATACCAAGGGTTTTCCGAATGTAAAATTATTTGGCACAGGCGGGACAATCGCTTCCCGGCTTGATTACCGGACAGGTGCTGTTATTCCTGCATTTTCTCCCGGTGAATTATATGGTGCAGTACCAGAGTTAGCTGATATATGTAATCTTACCACAGAAAAGCTGTTTGCCGTTTTTAGCGAAAACATGACACCACAACAATATAAAACCCTTGCAATTTCTATTGGAAAAGAAATTGAGAATGGTATTGACGGAATAATTATTGGGCATGGTACTGATACCCTGCATCATACAGCAGCAGCACTTACCTTTATGATACAGGATACACCCATACCAATAGTATTGGTAGGTTCTCAGCGTTCATCCGACAGACCTTCATCGGATGCTGCTTTAAATCTTATTCATGCAACTTATACTGCCGGACATTCTGATATTGCCGAAGTTATGATTTGTATGTTCGGACCTACTTCTGATGAATACGCCTTCTTACACAGAGGAACACGCGTACGAAAAATGCACTCCTCTTACCGTTCTGCATTCAGAACACTCGGTGATACACCTCTTGCAACTGTTGACCGTAAGGATGGAGTAAAAATGATTAAAAAAGATTATAACCACCGCAGGAAAGACAGGAAGGTGAAAATAATGCCTTACTTTGAGGAAAAAGTAACTATCATGTATTATTACCCGAATATGCAGCCCGATATTATTGATTCATTAGTTGATAATGGCTATAAAGGTATTGTTATTGCCGGCACAGGATTAGGTCATGTTAACAAACCGCTTTACCCTGCTATTGAACGTGCAGTTAAAAAAGGCGTATATTTTTACATGACCGTACAAACCCTGTGGGGATATGTTCACATGTTTGTATATGATACAGGACGTGATTTAATGTCTATCGGAATTGTTCCTGCAGAAAACATGCTCCCGGAAACTGCTTATATTAAGCTTGGCTGGGTATTAGGTCAGACAGACGATCCTAAAGAAGTAAAAAAACTTATGCTTACTCCCATAAATGATGAAATCACCAAACGTGAACCTTATAATGGTTATCTGGTATACCAGGGAGGCGTACCTGAAGTAAGCAAGTTTATTAAACATTTTCATAAATAAACTTATATTATTTCAAATGTTGAAATTGAAATTAAAGCCGCTTTTAGCGGGATATAAATCTTGCTAAATTAGATACAAGTAGGCAATCCAGACACTCGTGTCGGGACTGTCAATTTGTTTATATGATGAGAGATGACATCTCTTGTTGAAATAGGCTCAAATTGTATTTAATTAAGTAATTAGTTTTTTATTTTAAATTTTGTTAATAAAAAAGAGATGTCATCTCTTAAGCATAGACAATCCCGATGTATCGGGAGTAAGTTTGCTTTTTTAAGTGCCTAAATCAATTGACCACGTTAGATAATTTTTATCAAAAGATTAAATAATAATCTTTGAGCACTATCTAACAGAGTTAACACATCCGCCAGCTGGCGGATGAAAACCCAAATCCTATGGACATTCAAAATTTTCTTAAAAGTTTACTCCCCTGGTTTTTATCCGGCGGGATTAAAATAATTGTTATTTTAATTGCTGCTTTCTTAATTAATCTGTTTTTGAAAGTTTTTTTAAAAAAAGCGATTAAAAAACAGATTGATGATAAAATTGGTAAAACCAAAAGTAAAAGAACCCAAACCGTGATTAGTATTTTTGGAGGAACTTTAAAATTTATAATCTGGATCATTGCCCTTTTGATGATTCTTCCGGAATTTGGAATAAATATTGCTCCGATCTTAGCCGGGTTAGGGCTGTTAGGATTTGCTGTTGGTATGGCTGCCAAAGATATAATCTCTGATTTTATATCCGGTCTTTTTATTCTTTTGGAAGGTCAGTATCATATTGGAGATAAAGTAAAAGTTTCGGGTATTGAAGGCGAAATAAAAGAGATTACTTTGCGCAGAACAATCATTAAAGATGAAGCCGGTCTTTTCCATTCAATTCCCAATAGTCAAATAAAAATAGTAGCTAAAAAATCTGAAATATAGACACGAATTTCACGAATTAACACTAAATTAAAAAAAAACTAAAAAATAATTTTCTGAATATTTATAATTTCTATTTATATTTGTATCGTTAAAAGTATAAAAAAACGTTCTTTAAAATTCACCCTGTGAAATTAAAATGTTGCCCTTTTTTGTTTTATGTCATTCTGAACGAAGTGAAGAATCTATTAACCCGCCTTTTGAACCTCAAGTCAACAAAAATTAATTAAAAATGAAAAAAAATTAATATTTGCTTGAAAAATAATTTTTCTTATATTTGCAATTGCTAAAAGCAAAAAAAGTTTACCATTGTGTATAAATAATAAAATTAAAATAAAATGAATCTTGATAAATCAGTTAATACCGTCAAAAAATATTTTTTGCTTATTCAAAATCTATCTGAGGATGATAAAATTAGATTAATTGCAGAAATTTCAAATTCTATTGTAAATAGTAAAAAAAACACAGAGATATTTGAAAATAAAAGTAACATTGAAGAAAAAACTGCAGATGATTTTATTAATCTTTTAAATAACAGCCCAAAAATATCCTTAAAAGAAGATAATATTACACGTGAATGGATTCACAAAAAAGAAGATGAAAATGATTTGTATAGATAGTAATATATTGATTTATGCGTTTAATATTGATTCAAAGTTTTATGAGAAAGCAAAGAATGTGCTTGCTAAAGAAGTTAAAGATAATGGAATCGCAATTTGTGATATATCATTGATTGAATTTTTTCAGGTAATAACTAACAAAAATAAATTAGAAAAAGCATTAACAAGTGAAGAGGCAAAGAAAATTATTCAGGATATTATTAAAAATAGAGATATTAAAATATTATACACAAACAGTGAAATAATCCATCAATCTTTTTCAACAGTTGATAAATACAAAATAGAAAAATATATTATTTATGACCATATTATTGCAAACATCTGCAAGTATTATAGTATAAAAAATTTATATAGTGTAAATATAAAAGATTTTAAAAAATATAAGTTTCTTAAAACCGTAATGCCGTTTAAATAAAATAATTTTGATTTAATGCAATAGGCAACCGACTAGGTGGGAAACTATTATAGAAATAAACGAAATTCGATTATACAGATGTTAGTCTTAACCTCTCAACTTTTTACCCACACTCAACAATCCCAATATCCCCCTCACTCAACCCATACAACTCATTCACCCCGTTAGATATTTAGATTGAAACACTGTTTTTTTGTTTAACAGATTATCTAATGGGGTAAACCAAATCATCAATCCTGTTTTATGCATGTTCTATGGCTCTTTGCAGTTGCTTTTGCCGGGTTTCCCATTACACCTGACAGGTTTTCTAAACATTTGATTAACAGCCCTTCAAAATATTGCAAAATGTATCACGACTTTTCAAGTCGTGAGTGACCCAAAGAGTCGCTCTACAAATTACTACAATCATATCTGCC
>SDBV01013170.1_pt1 | contig 10550 bp, 26 predicted proteins | sample 2277081 | NCBI WGS metagenome assembly SDBV01 (sample SAMN10402039, study PRJNA504765) | marine sediment metagenome | isolation source: marine sediment core GS10_PC15, 223 cmbsf | place: Arctic Ocean: Southern Knipovich Ridge | collected 2010
GGCTGTCGGGTCTGACGCTCGGCTGGAGTTCTCACAGGGTATTGATTTCTCCATTGAGGGTCAGGCGGTACTCGGCCCACTGGTTACATCAACTACAATCAATGCGGTCTCGTCACCCAGTGCTATAGTTAACGCAGGCTTTGAGACAGATGTTTCTCCCACGGGAGGCTTCGGGTGGATTGAAGATTCTGGCGTTTGGGATCGAAGTAGTGTACAAAAACAGGCTGATACATACTCATGGAGAAATGCCACCGTTGTTGCGGGTGAGTATATTTATCAAGACCTCACGGGCTATATTGGCGGGGGGGAGTACACATTTACCTGTTATAGATACAGTGCAAACGCTACTGATACTGTTAAGATTGGTATAGATGATGGACTTACTGTCACCTATAGCACCGCATCGGGTAGCGTAGCATGGGTTCAACTCAGTGTGGCGAAGACGATTGCCGCAGGCGCAACCAGACTAAGATTAATAATTGAAATAGCCGTTGCGGGGGCAGGGAATACCGTATATTTCGATACTGCCGCTATTTCAATGACGGCAGAGGGCACCTTCACCCCGACAAACTTTATTGATTTCCAATCCGCCACCTATTGCTATGGCGACAAGGGTATATTAAAATTCAACGGCACTACATGGGATTACGTGAACAGGTTTTCCAACCCGATAGATGCCATTGTGGTGAGTGATTCTACCGATGAATATCTCGTAGTCTCCTCAGCTCTCAGTGCTACCTACTCTGTTGACGGGTCTACTTGGCTTAATCACATAACATGGGTTTCCCCTGACAGCACCGATGATTTTGGTAACTGGACTAATGAGGCTAACGCTATTGACGATAACACGGGTACTTACGCCACGTTCGGGGCTGCCACAGAATATATGGAACTCATACTGACGGCCTCTGTAACCACTGATATGATTTGTATATATGCCAGTGATGGTGCGTCAGGCGACTTGAATGTTAACTGCGACTTTTATTATGAAGGGGCATGGCATGACGTATACGATGGCGAGGTTGCGGGGGCGGAATGGGTAATACTAACCAACGCAGGGGGTATCAAAGAGGTGTCGAAGGCAAGGGTTGAATCAAGTGACGGGGGTACTTGTCGTCTCTGGGAGTTTGACTTTGAAGCCCACTTCCACGGCTATATGGCTGAGTTTGAGTATTGGTTATACGGTATCCACCCCGATGGGTCACATATCCACTATTCAACGGCTAAGGATATAGACGATTACGCAGGCGGTTTTACAATAACGGGAAACCTCGGTACTATCTATGATTTTTTTGACGGTAAGTTATTAGCCGATGGGACACCCGTTCTGTACGTCTGCGGGACTGAGGGGTTATTCTCTGTTGACACAACCAACGAATTAGTCTATCAGCAAGAGGTGTCCTACCCACCGATAACCAATGCGGGCAACAAGGGGATGTACTGGAACGCCAATGTATGGGTGAGTACGGGGTACGGCATAATAAAGATAGGCCCCAGTACGGCAACTTATGTCGGGCCGGACCAGGATGACGGCTTACCCGCCACCTATCAGGGTAAGGTATACGACTTCGCCACGGTTAATAACTGGCTGGTATATTGTGTGAACGGGGGTACAACCGATAAGAGTTCAATCCTTAAACGCAATTCATCGCTGGGCGGGAACTTACAGGTTTATACATCGGCAACCAATAAGCCGATAGCGTGTGTTCACCATTCCCCTTCTTCTCTCTACACCAATGGCAGGTTATGGTTCGGGGAAGCGGCAGTTATCAAGTACATGATGTTTCCCGATACTTCGTCTAATGTCAAGCAGATTGCGACCTACCAGTACGTTGATGACTCAGGCTACGGTACGTTCCCCATATTCAGGAGTATGGCGGCTATCAGTAAGACGGCGTTAGGGGTAGCGGCAGTAACCAAGAGTTGTGATGCCACTGAGAAAATAGAGGTTTACTACGGGCTGAACGGTGCGGCGGCAACCACATTACTGGGTACGTTCACATCATCACCCTTGCCTACTAAACTTACCTTCAATAGCGGATTGGGAACCGTGTTCTATACCATACAGTTTGCCGTTAAACTATACAGGGATGCCACAAACACCAACAGTCCCGAACTGGAGAGCCTGTTGTTTTACTACATCCCCACTCCAACTACTATCAACGGCTGGATATTCAGGATACTGGCTATTGATGATAACGCTGCCGCAACCATAGCTGAGTTCGAGGCAATACGGGATACCAATACACTAGTGGCTTTCTACCCCACGGGAGACACTGGTAAGACTTCGTACAATGTCAAGTTAACCCAAATGCCCCTAAAATTTTATGTGGAGAATCAGGGAGATAAAGAGGGGTTCATTGAGGTGGACGTGCAAGAAATCTTTAACGGGTAAGCGGCATGACGACTCAGCAGATGATGTCGGACATAGAAAAAATCGTCTATGACTGGTTGGTGGAGCGTGGAATACAATTCAGGTTCCAGACATCTTTTTCTGGGGGTCACTTTGAGTTAGGCGGTACAGTTGTGGACTTTTTACTTGATGACCTGAACCTTGCCTGGCGAGTACAGGGCGAGTTCTGGCACAGGGGAGTCGTTGTAGAGGGTAAGGATTTTATACAGAAAGAACTGCTGGCTGGGTTGGGTTGGCAGGTGGTTGACCTTTGGGGAGACGATATTAAAAGCAAGCCGGACGAAACAATGGGCAAGGCCCTGCTAGGACAGGAAGTATTAAGGTAGGAGACACGCCATGAAACACAAAGAACTAGACAAGAAAACGCCACAATGGTTCATAACTTGGAATGACAGATTCTTTCGTCCAGTTGATTCACGGTCGAAAAGAAACGAGAAACTAATCTTTGTTATTATTGCTGGTGTCTTCGGGCTTAACTTGGGGGATAAAGTAAATATCGACACCGTTTCTATCACAGAGTTCTTTGTGGCAATGCTACAGGCTGTGGGGAACATAGGTGGCTAAGTCCTATGAAGAACTGGAGCAGGAGAACTATGAGATACGCATGTTGTTACTCGATAATCAGAACTGGCGTGATGACGGCAAAGAACTGGATAAGAGACTTGAGGAACTAATTAAAAAGGTTATGCCCCTGGCGGTCTTATCAAAAGAAGGAATGCCCACACAAGAATAAGAACCATAAACATAACAGTCATTCTCCCTCCCATGCTACACTAGTTCGGTCTCCGGCATAGGGTATTTCACCTTTACTTCGTATTCGTTCTTACCTTTCCTTTACGTCACATGCACCGTAACCCACTTCTACTCTGGTGATTTTCTTAAAACCTTCTCCTCGACAATCGGGACATTCCATAACGTCCTCCTAATTAAGTTTCACCATCTTTTGTAATCTAATATCCAGATACTCAGCCGTTGTCGTCAGGGGACACATATCCAGTTCGTATCTTGCTTCTATAATCCACTTGGTGTTCCACTTACGCTGATCTTCCAAGACCAACTTATTGAGTGCGATGACCCACACTTCGGGTTTCACTTCACCACCTGCGGTCTTTTCATGGGTACGAATATCTCCGCAGTAGCCCACGCATAATACGCCTTCCTAGTGTTGAAATGCATATCCACACCCTCACGGTTTATCGTAGTCAGGTCGAGTACGTTCCCGTCAGACAACACCATATACCTCAACCCATCACCATACGTCTCCAGTGGGTCATAGGGGTCTCCGTTCTTTCGTTTCGGTAGTTGGGTACTAGATTTCAATATATCTCCTTAATAGTCTCTGGAGCTAGCGGGGAGGAATCGAACCCCCGACCGGCGGTTTACAAAACCGCTACTCTACCATCTGAGCTACGCTAGCCTTTTATTAATAGTCTCTCGCCCACCCTCTGACTTCTTGAAAATCTAGGTATACTCTAGAAGTCGTGAGACTTATTTCCCTGCCCTTTCGGGCTACCTGCTGTCTTTATTATATCATACCCTGTTTAATTATAATTTCACCTCCGTATCCTCCAACGCCCATCTTGTGCCACAAATACAACAATCATATACTTGGTTGCAATTAATCTGTAGCTGAAGAGTTCTTCTAGAACATTTTTTACAGGAACGATAGGTTAATAAGTAGCCGTCCCTTAAACCCGATGCTTTCTTTTCTAACTTTTCAATACGCTTATTAAATTTCTTGAATAATCTGCTTAACATTATTACTCCTTATACCATACACCTCGGTGTCACATGCACATAACATACTGGACAAACCAAGCAAGACTTCCAACCCAAGTCCGGGTGCTTGAACTGCCCGTTAATGGGTGTTACTGTTTTCTGACATTTATTGCAATAGTATTCCTTCACTAAATCACCCAACGTCTTCATATCAACCTCTCAGTAGCTCCATAACCAGCCTTGAGCATCTTATTTTTAGTGCTCATTTCGGTATGGTGAAAGAAGTCTCTCTGTGGGAGAAAGTCGGGCAACTCCCTATCCACCCTTATCACTACGCCTCTGTCAGATAATCTTTTTAATATTGTCCCAGCGTCCCAAACAGCCATATCCTTTGTCATTTTGATTGATGGGTAACGCATCATTCGTTCAGTTGATAAATATCCCAGTATATCTTCTTGTTTAGTCATGCCTTACCCCCCTTCTGTTTTTTGTTACTCAGCCATAAAGGACTAAACCATCCAGTGAGTAGTATCCATAGTGGACTACGACCCTTTCGGTGTAACACCCAGAAACTCACTGGTATCATAACCACCCACGAAATTATGTCCCCCAATGTCTCGGCTGTTTCTATTGTTCCCATACTCGCACCACCCAGAATGAGAAAACCAGTGTATACACCCACGAAAAAACAGGTTACTAATGATACTAGGCATACCAGCACCCATGTCAAGTTAAGATGTCTTTCGTACCAGTTCATGTTCTACCCCCTTTTCTTTCACTTCAATACCTGGGTATGGTTAACACCTGTTATGCCCCTTAGTGGCGATTCTACGGGTTCTGGGATGCGGTATACCGCTTCGTCCAGATGCAGGCTTTCTATGAGGGAATATATCTCATCTTGCTTTTTAAGAATCTGCTGGAGTTCTTGCAGTTCTGCTTCACCCAGGCATCTGTCAGCGAAATCCCTTAACGCACTGCCAATGGTGGCGTAGTAGCCCAGTGTCTCCCACCATACCTCGCCCTTGTGTATGCCCTTCTCGGCAATGCGTCTCTTGGATAGTGTAATGTTCATGGAGTCCGATTCAATTTTATGATTCTTTCCTAGTAACATTTACCTCTCCTCCTTAAAGACTTGTTGTATTGCTCTGAATAGTGCTATGGCAGGGTCTTTATCCATCATAGTTTTTGAAGTGCCTAATATTTGAGCCACCGCACCAACATTCTTATTTTTCTCCTGCGATATTGACCAATAGCCTAACTTCGGCACAGCATACTTGAGCAGATTTTCTAGCGTGATAGGCGGTGGCTCATTCAGGAGAGGTATCACACTCCCCTCTGGCGCAAACTTAATATCGGAAATGGGGGGCAACCAACGCCTAATTCCATCAGTGAAATATCTCGCATGTTCAAAAATCCACCCACACTTCTCCCAAAACTCTTGAACCTCCACGGTTGTTAATTCTGTTAGTTCCATTTACCTCTCCCTGATTTCTATTATTAACTTCTCCATAAGTTCAGAAGCAATATCGCCAGCATCCTGTAGCAGTATAAGCGGACAGTCATGTTTTATAAGGGGACAAGCCTGACCGCACACTATGTCTTTATCATACAGGGCGTAGGCTAGTTTACATATTTCAGGGTTCAATGCTAGTCTGATTCTGTCGTCTGCTTTACTCATAAATAATCTCCAGTCCCCAACCTACTGCTGCGTCATGTTCTATCTGGGCTCCCTTGGACGAGAGCCAATTACTCATCATGTAGATCGCATCGCACCTCTTCAGTATTGCGAGGTCTCCGTTAATAAACTTAGCCCATTCCCCGTCAGGGTTGTCACGGTCTCTCACACCCTCACCACCCAGAAAAGCCGTGTTAGAGTGCGGGCAAATACACGCCCACCCGCTGTCCCAAAGCCTGTGAGCCACGACACGGGCATCATGGATATTAAGATATGTTTCCCAGTCTGATTTGCCAAGGTAAGCCCCCGCTACGTAAATCACGTTCATTGTATCAAGCCCTCCAGTCTACCCACTAAGTCCTCTACGGTTTCACATAACTCACTATCCAGTATAAACCGACTACTTGCCCTATCCTCTAGTCGCCAAAGTAACAGGTGGATAGCCTCATGCTTGGCATGCTTGGCTACGTTCCTGTGTTCTAGTTCCTCGCCAGAACTATCTAATCTTACCGTAGCTACCATACCTTTCTGGTTGACAGTTATATTAGCGTAGGCATCTATGGGTTCGTACTTGAAATAAACCGTATAGCCAGTAAGCCCGAATTTAATCTGCCACTTCTTAAACTCTTTTTTAAAGATGGTGAAATCAGCTTCCTTGCTTCTCATTACACTCCCCCAATAATCGCTGTAGCTCTTTGTTCTTGCCCTCCAATGCCCGTATCTTTCTCTCAAGGACAATTATCTGCTTATGCCCCAAGTCACTAACGAGTTGAAGGTTCTCAATCCTGTTGTCATCCTTGATGCGGTTTTTATGGTGGACCAACTCCCACCCGTGAAGGTTGCGACTCAGGCTTTTCGCCATAACTAAGCGGTGCTCACGAACGCATCCGATATGATTTGTCATTGAGTAAAAGAAATCATCGGTAGGAAGTTTTATCCACACATACCCGAAGTAGTCTGTACGCTTACCGCCCTTCCAATTACCAGATTTCTCCATTCGATATGTTGATGAACAAGTACTACAAATAGTGAAATCTGGTATCCCCCAAGTCGTTTTCACCCATCGTTCCTTCCCGCACTTCGAACAGGCTTGCCAAATATACTTATGCCACCTAACCTTATCTATCTCGTACCCATACCGCACTTCATTCGATTGGGGTAATACCGCAGCAAAGTCTTTATTCATATCTCTCCTTATTCTAACACTACAATGTGGGTTTTGTCAAGTCCTTTTCTTTATAGAGCATGCTGGATAGTTACCAAAATAGTGCTTATACAATTCTAACCCCATAATACAGGTCATGTCAACCCATTTCTGACAGGGGTACTTGTGCCTTACGTCATTATTGGGGGGCAGGTTGCTCCCACTATCATAGTCTGTACAGGTATCCTGAATGGGGCATAGTTTTTTCTTCATACTCTTTTCTTTCCACCTGAGCCGTACACGACACCTGCGTACATAAATTTGCGATTTATTACTTGGCATTGTTCTACCCAGAACCTATCCTTGGTAAAGTGAATCAGCGAGAACCCCTGTTGCCAGTTGGGGTTCGTAACATAGTCTGGTGTCAGATCACAGAGACACCCGTCCTCCCACCACCCATAAATACCGAATCGGTTACGCTTATAGTAACTACCCAACCTGTGTGAGTGTCCGTGTATGCCTGACCCGCCGTGCTTATCGCTCATCCCCTTAGCGGTATACCCTGCGTGCGCCCGTATTAAATCCCCATGAGTCACCATGAGTACACCGTTTATAAGTACACCCTCCTCGTAATTTACGCACTCTACCCCACTATCCCTGAGTTTGTATAGTTCTATAATTTGCAGACAGTCCAGCGATTCCAGTTCGGCATCGTTTTTCCATAAGTGCCTACGTAATCTGTCCTCATGGTTGCCTAATTCAAATATCATTCTCGCATTAGGGACTAACTCACGATGCCTTGCGAACATACCCGCTGTCAGATTGAGTTCCTCTTGGAGTTTCCCCTTACGCTTAGGACTCTTATCAAACTTTGATAGCCCGTAGAAGTCACTCATGTCACCAGGATATAGAATCATGTCAGGCTTTAACTCGCCCAAGAATAACTCCACCTCCCTCAGAACCCTTTGGTCATGGAAGGGGTGATGGGTGTCCCCGATAACTACTGCTGTACCACTAAACTTTATATCCATACATTCTCCCCTATAGAACCAGACCGTAGCTTCTTCCTCCCGAAGCCCCATTTCCCCCTATCCACCCTCTGTCTTAGCCGTGAACATATCCTGCACTTTCTCTTTCCCTCAGATATAAAGGTGTTTTCATCGTTGTAAGGATGCCCCCTAGGGCAATGTGTTTTGGCGCGCTCCCAAGCACCCACCTCACCACGGCTAGAGTTGATTTGATGGACAACAGCCTCTAAGTGTTCCGGATTAACACAGAGGCGATTGCGACAAAGGTGGTCTAGTTCTAAACCCTCTGGTATCTCGCCAATAAATAGGTTATACGAAAACTTATGCGCCCGTAGCATTTTACCGTTAAACCAAAACCGGCCATAGCCTGCACGATTTGGCAAGTCGAGCCATTGCCAACAACCACTATCTACAATAGACACCTTGCACCAAAACCTATCAATCGCATCCATACCATATATTCTATTGTCTGGTCTTCTCATTTCTTAATCCCCCATTTTTTCTTCTGGTACTCCCACTGGTTTCTAGGGAACACTCCCAGAGTAACTGTTTCGCTGTCCTCCAAATCTATCGCGTCATTATCCTCTATCCAATCAATTACTTCCTGCCTACCCTTCTCCACGCCCTTATCCATACCCCTTAGATAATCATCTGGTAATGTCATTAGAACCATCCTGTTAGTATCAGTACACCAGCAACAATCACAACTATAAGCCCGACTAACAACATATAAACACCCCATGCCCTGATAACCTCAATCAGCATTGTCTCCTCCTATACTGTGTTGGTTAAATCGAAAACTCCCTGCGAGCATCTTTTAGCGGCGATTTCACAGTAGCGTTCTTCTATCTCTATGCCTATGCACTTGCGGTTTAACTTTCTTGATGCCTCTAGCGTTGTACCGCTACCCATAAATGGGTCAATAACAATATCAGTGTCTTTTACCGAGCCACGCAACAAAATCATTTGCCATATATCAATAGGCTTACTACAGGGGTGGTTCTTAATCTTAGTTAATTCGGTTTTTATTATAGTGTCTGGTCGCCTGCCTAAACCGTTAGCTAAGTATGGGTCTCCGCCATAAGCCAATATAGGTTGCCAGCAACAAAACCCCCATTTACCACTACCGCTGCCTGCTGGTGTAACCCACGACAATATCCACGCAGGCTTAGGGTATAACCCTATATTGGCAACTCCACAAGTTATTAAAGCTCTTTCAGTCTTGCTTATTATTAGCGGCATAGTGTCCATCACAAGTAATCGTAAGTTCTCCTCTGTATCTTTATATTCCCCGTATTCAGTGTTATTACCATACGGCGGGTCGGTCAGCACCAAGTCCACCTTCGGTAACTCAGGTAGTATGTCTCGGCAATCACCGTGATATATCGTTACATATTCGTCTTGATAGTAGGGTTTATTCAATTCCCCACCTCCTGTTCAAATTCTCCGCCAGCTCGAACTGTTCATGTTGTGTGAATTTAGGCAAGCCATTGATAGAACTATTAGGGTGGTCTGCCCTGTAATGACATACCGGACACAGTACAAGTATATTCCAGGCTTCGTTCTTACATTTCTCGTACCCTTGAGACCTCTTGATAATATGATGCGGGCTAAGTCCCCAACGCCAGTTACAACGCTTGCCCTTAATCTCGCATACACCCAAAGCCCTATGATCCAACAGGTCAAAGAACAGTTCGTTACTTGCTAGCTGGAATTCATCACGTTTTTTAGTCATCTAACGCCCACATAAAAGAGATTACGGCACCGACTATACTCACAAAAGCTAAAAACCATAGATGTGTCGTAAGAAACCTCATATCGGAGTGCATTACCACAAAATAAAAAAGAATAAAACCGAATAAAAATCTAAATACAAATCTCATGGTAAGGCAATCCAAAACTATTGATGCCAATGCGGGGGCTTTAGCCCACAGGTATCTCCTGAGACGGTCTTTAAAAGTTTTCATATTATCTCCGAATAATTATTTTCATAACTCCCCCTTATACTATTTCTCCGCCAATGCAAAGCAGATAGCTCCAGTAAGTAGGTATGCATAAAACACCGTCATGGTAGTGTCACGGGTTACGTTAGGAATCCCCGCAAAGTATATAATTACCCCTAGACCGAGCATGGTGAACCCCAGGACAACGCAAAGTGGTTTCATAATATTATCTCCGATACATCTACTTACTTAACAGTACAGATATCCCGTATTTCTCTTTAAGCCATGCCAGCTTGGTCCTCGTGTCACGGGTTAGAACGCCCTTTGTGTCCTCATATATTTTACGCCTCTCGCCGTTCATGTCTTTATACTTGAAGTCGGCAGCGTAAGTTATCTTAGGTTTCTCGCACAGCACAAATTTTACCTGATATTCAAGGTCGGATATTTCACCCGCCAACTGTAACAGGTGTAGTTCCTCGCCACGCCGACACTCAGCCTTGCTGGAAAAAGTCCTGTCGCAAAGAGCCGAGTAAGTTCGTTTTGCATGGTATTTATTAGCCATTACTATCTCCTGTTATATGGGTAACTACTCGCCCAATACCTTTCTGCATTTAGTGCAAAACCAAAT
>SDBV01013171.1_pt1 | contig 10550 bp, 7 predicted proteins | sample 2277081 | NCBI WGS metagenome assembly SDBV01 (sample SAMN10402039, study PRJNA504765) | marine sediment metagenome | isolation source: marine sediment core GS10_PC15, 223 cmbsf | place: Arctic Ocean: Southern Knipovich Ridge | collected 2010
ATGATTGTCAATTAAATTTTATTTATTATAATAATTAAGGAAAGGTATCGGAGTTAAACATTTAACAAATGTTAAGACCCGATTACTTGTAAAATAAGTGTAGGGTATAGCGTCTCTCTTTTTGTGAGAAAGGCCAGCTTGTCTGGTTCGAAGATCAAAAAGAGAGACGTTATACCCGATATATTGTCAAATGTCAAGATTTCTTAATGCCTTCTTTAGGGTACCTGATACCTTTCCTTAATATAAATGAAAGACCTTAAAGATAAATATTTTTTTATTATTGATTTTTTTATGCCGGAAAATGAAAATATCTGTTTAAAAGAGTTTAAAATTGTCAATAAAAAAGATAATATTGATCTTCTTAATTACTTTATTTATCCAATTGAATATAAAGGGTTCTTTAACAGTAATTTTTATATTCTTCTGGAGCGTGAGGATTTTCTCTTCCAGGATAAACAGGCTTTCCTGAATGAAATAAATGAATACCTTTCCAGGGGAGCAAAAAATATATATTCCCTTAACTTTAAGAACCTGGATATCAGGATAAACGCATATATAGATGAATTTGATCCTCCTGACAATTATCTCCTGTTAAGATATGAACTTACCGGTTCATTTAACGGTTTACCTGATTTTAAATTGATCATAACCTCTGAATTTTTAAATTCTTTTATTAACGGCCTCTTGAAAGAAAGAGGGCCAAAAGAAAAAAAAGAGATATCTGATATTTTATCCTATTTAAAATTAAGGTTATACCGTGACAGTATAACCTCATTCTGGGATTTGAAAAACTTTGTAAAAGAATTAAAGACTAAAGATATACAGAACCTGTTAAACCTCCTGCTGAAAAGCAACATTGTTGAAGAGACTATGCTGGCAGGATTCATTGCAGGATTCAGCCATTTAAAGATCAGGGCAAAACTGATTAATAACCTTTCAAAAAATATCAGGGCAGATATCCGGAATAACCTTACATTTATCCAATCCGACAGGAGATGGATCAAAGAGTCTTCATATTTAATAAGAACCGGTATTGAAAAACTGCTATTTAACAACCAGTTGGATATCTCCCATCTGAATTATATTCTTCAGATAAAGGAAAGGATCAAGAAAGAAAGATACTTAAAAATCTTTCAGGACAGATCCTATGAAGATTACTTATTGGATGCATATACCAATGATCTGATCGAAAAGATCAAATTAAGAGTGGAAAGGAAGACTATTCTGATAAGTTTAAAAAACTGCGCCCAAAAGAGTGTAAAATATTTCCTGGAAAAATTAAGTAAAAACGCGGGAGATGAATTTAAAGAGGATATGGCTTTCTATGCAGAGCAGATAAGTAAGGAAGAGAATGTTTTTAAAGAAAGGATAAAAGTGATAGAAGCATTAAAAGACCTGATCTATGAAAAAAAAGCAGACGATATCATAGTTTTTAAAAGTATTATTCTTAATTTAAATTCCCTGAACCTGAATCTTTTAATAGAAGAAACAGGAGTGATCAAATTTGTCCAGGCAACTATTAACGAAAAAAAAGAAATAAAAAAACATATACTTTATTCAATAAAAGGAATAGTGAGGGATCTCTTTCTTGACCTTTACAGCGGCAAGGTAAGGTTCAAACAGGGATTCGGGGAGGCCGCTATTAACAGAATAAAAAAAAAGATATTAAAAACATATTATTTTTTAAAAGACAACGGTAAGATGATATAAGGTCAATGGGGTCGGGTCTTTTCACTTGACATTTGAAACAAATGTCAAGTGAAAAGACCCGACCCCCATTACTCTGCTTCTTTTAATTCCTTTTTATATTTTTCAGATGTTTCTTCCTCGGCCTTCTTTCTAAACTTTAGTAATTCTTCTGTCTCTTTTATTTTTACATTTGCACTTTCCAGATCAGGATCTTTTAATAATGCTTCCTTCCATAATTCTATGGCTTTATCATAATCTTCATTAACAAAATAATAAATACCCTTGTAATAAAGTCTATCAGCCAGCATCCTTTTCTCATCACTGATCTCACCGGGATATTTCATACTTAAAGTAAAATTAAAGGTATCCCCCAGAACAGAAGCAGGAGCATAAGATATATCTATTTTAATTATCTTTCTGTCAAAAGGAAACTTCCCGCCCAATCCCACAGTATAAGAATCAATCTTATATCCAAAAAACCTGTACCCTGCCCTTACAAAAAAATTATCATGGGCCAGCGCCCATTCACTGCCGACGTTAAGCCTTATCCTGTTATCCAGCGGGATATGCAGATCAACTGAAAGCAATACCGGTTCAAATAAATTAGAAGAGAAACCGAACTTATAAATAAAAGGAACACTATAGCCTATAATATCAGTACCCATACTCCAAATTTCCATTAAAAACCCAATATCCAGAGTCCTGCCAAGAAGTTTTTTCCCGAAAAGAGAAAACCCGGGAATTCTATGTGTATATAAAAGTCCAACATTTAATGTTACAGCACCATCAGAAGTATTATCAAAAACCTCTCTTATATATCTGAATGACAGGCCTGCTTTTAAATGCTCCTGTATATTTTGAGCATAACCCAATGTGAAAGCATAATTATTAAATACTACATTATTATCTTTCACCCCTCCCCAGTCATCATAACTTTTAAATAAAGGCAGATGAAGGTAATTGAGAGAAAAACCAATAGTGCTGTGATATCCGAAAAATCCCTTAAAAAAAGACTTGGTAAATCCAAAAAATTCATAATCAACATCCCCGAACCATTCAACATGAGAAAAAGAGAGTTCCAGGTCCCTCCTTTTTGCGATCCCCGCAACATTTCCGAACAGAGCATACGGGTCATCAGCAATAGATGTATATGCTTCTCCCATCCCAACCAGCCTGCTGCCGATTGGGATCTTTAAAAAAGGTGCGCTTGTCCTTCCCGCATCACTTGCTGCATATAGCCTGACAGATAAAGTACATAATAAAATAAATAATGCTGTTTTTTTCATCTTTTCACAAATAATATTTTTTTCATTACCCTGTTTTCAGCTGTATTAATAACAACAAAATATAATCCGGCTGATACTTCAAAACCATTATCATTATTACCTGACCAGGATTCATAATACTTCCCGATACCCATCATCTCATTCTTTAATACTTTGATTATTTCACCTCTTAAATTAAAAACAGTTATATTAACAAATGAGGCCCTGTATAAACAATAAATGACCCTTGCAGGAGTATCCCGCAGGTCGCCCACATTGTTAAGAATAATATTACATTCATCCCCATCTGGCGGCTGTGATTTATAATTACTCACAAAATAACTAAAAGGAAGAGTACCTGAATAATAATTATTATCCCCATCAGCCTTAATAATAAATCTGACCTCTGCACCTGCTTTTATTTCAGGATCAAGCACAGGTATTACTGCTCTGTATATATTTCCAACTTTCTTAATATTTACCATTCTGTTTTTGGTAACTGTTCCCGAGGGTGCTGAGCCATCAGGGTCAGCTCCTACATCATAGTAAAGATATGCTGTGGAAGGATCAATTTCAAATACCATGTCAACTGTCACGTCAAGATTCCCTAAAAGCCCGGTCCCGTCAAACTGGTTTGAATATACCGTATGTATTCCGTCAAAAGCAGAAAATACAGTAATATTCTGGATCCGGATACTGTTTGAATAACCCATAGCTAAAGGATAAGGATAAGGAGCAGGTGAACTCTTATTGGAAATAGAAAAAGAATATGATCCTATCGGAGTATTGGATTTAACAGATATGTTGACCCAGAACTGTATATTGCTGCCGGATGCCAAAGAAGCAATATTTGACATAAATGCTAAAGGAGTATTTGAATTGGATGTAATACTTATACTTCCGAAATTCGTATCAAAAAAAGAAGAAAGGTCGATCCCATTTGTTTCATCAATACTCCCAACATTCCAGAGTGTAAAAAGAACGTGATTTGTTATTCCCGGAGTTATACTCAGATCAGCACCTGGGGAGAGAAAAAGATCTAATTTATAATAATCAGTTACCATTGATACATTAGTAGATTTCCCGTAACTTCTATCCAGATTTGACCATGAATACTCAACTTTATTGGTTAAAGCCATATTCTTAGCCTGCAGGCCCATTAAACTCAGAAAAAGCATAAAAACTGTAATAAAGATCTTCCATTTAATCATTTTATCTTTACCTTATATTCAATAACACCTGTACCGCTAACAGGTATAATATTGGGCGATGAGAAACGGATTTTTTTCACACGGTCATCCCAGCCGGATGGAATACTTAAAAATATCTGGGAACCGACATCATTGTAGAAATCTATATCGAAATTTGCGGCATATCCATTTGTAACAAAATCATTAGTCAGCATGAGATAGTTTGTATTAGGAAGAGGTAAGGTATCAATAATTGTAAGGTCCCGGCCGGAACTTGTTCCGGAATTTGAAAAGAATATCTGGTATGTTATTTCACTGCCTGACATTACTGAATTATTACTATAAACCAAATTTGTTACTAATATTATATTTTTTCTTAAATAAATATCAGGAAATTCAATCTTAAATTTACATGTTCTTTTAACATTAGTCCACCCGCCATAATAAGTAGGGCCTAAATTAGAATAATAAGCTACATTAGTAGCAGTCAGATAAGCTATAAAATCAACTGATGCCCATGCATAAGGTTCAGCATTGATGGAAGCAGTAAGAAAAACATAGTATTGCCGATCCTTATCCGGTGCCAAAGCATTGGTCACTTTATATGAAAAGGAACTGAAATTATAGCTGTTTGTGCTGAATATAATATTGGATGTAATATCCTCTTTATCCACTTCCACCAGGCTGATGGTCCAGTCTCCTGTTTTTATCCCAACATTGGTATTATAATTAGTTAAAACTATATATAGATTGGTCTCTGTAATATTACCCCTATTGGTTATGGAAAATAAGTAAGAACTAGTCTGGCCCTGTGAACCGTCTTGTGTATTTGTATTGCTTGAAATTTCAATTATGCCGTGTATCTCAGCAACTGTGACTGAGACAAAATCAGATTCACTACCAGATATATAATTACTTGCTGAAAATACAGCCCTGTTGGTTATAGAAATACTCGCACCCGTACCTTTTGCAGAAAGATTTACACTAATGGCAAGAAATATAATGAAGAAAAAAAAAAGATTTTGTTTTTTTTTGTAAGGCCATCGTCATTTTTATAAATCATTATTAATAAATCCTGAATAACTCCCCCTTACAGGATTTATACTGCTGTCTATCCTTATATAAAAAGAAACAGCAGTAACTAATACTGCTGTTTCTTTTTATATTTATATTCAATAATTTTATTTTATCCTAACTACAATCTGTATCAAGTCATTTGCACCGGCAGGTAATCTATCATTGGTTCCACTAAATGTAACAAATGTTATAGTATTTCCATTTGTACCGGCATTAGAAAAATAAGTACCATCAACGGCAGAAACATACTCAACATATTGAGTCGCAAATGTATCAACGATCGCAACATTCGTTGCATTAGCCCCTCCTACATTACTTACATAAATATTATAAGTAATATATGCACCTGGTTCTCCCTTTGTATTATCACCAAGATACAGACCTGACGGATGAGTTATACTGGAAATAGTTTTAGATATTCTTAACACCGGCCCCTGAACGATAACTGTTAAAAATCCTGCCTCGTTTGTTAAAGGTGCTGCAAAAGCTGAATGCTGTAAATAAATAATGGGGTCAGCATTCGTTGCAGAATAATTAGTCGCAATACCAAGATCCCCACCATACCATGTAGTTGTGTCAGAACCCATATAAGCTCTAGCTGTTGCAGTAGTTAAATTCGATACCTTAACTAATAAACTGAACCACGCGTCATCTGCACATGGTGCACTGTTTGAAATAATAAGCTGGAATGTTCCTGGATTATCAGGGGCTATATTGTTAACAGTGTCATTAACAAAACGCCACGTAAAATTACCGCCAAGATAATTAGTATTTGACGCAACTACACTTGCAGTAAAACTTGCCTGGGCATTACCCCTGTTTGTAACAGTAATGTCAAATTGAAAAATTCCCGGAAAAACAATAGTTGATCCGGCTGATGCGGCCGGACTAACAGTTAATTCACCACCATACATTGTTGCAGTTGTAACACCGGTATTAGTATCCTGAACAGCAGTCGGGACATTTCCGGCAGTAAACTTAGCAATATTTGTCAATCCCTGCAAAGCAGCTGTCTGGCTATATCCATTTGACACTGCAAATACAAATAAAAACAGTATAAATAAAATTAAATAATATTTTTTCATTTTTAGTACCTCCGTACTCTATAAAAATCTTGGAACAATTATTATTGTCCTATATATATAATTATAATACATTCATAAAAAAAATCAACTTTTTTTCAAAAAATATAATTAACAGGATTTATAAAAATCACCTTTTTATCTAATTAAAACCGGCTTTATCTGTAGTTTTTTTATTGTATCAGGAATTATTATGACCTCCAGCAGCCTTAAATTTACATACTGAGGAAATTTGCTGGTATATTTTCTTTTTTTACAAGTTGCTCTTATATATCTACATTTTTTATTGACTTTGATTCTGCTTACTACATAAGGAGACCCAACAGAAAAATCATATTTTATTTTTTTATCAATTCCTGCATGTTTTTTAATCATGACCCATTTTTTATTATCTCTGCTGATCTCCACTTTAAAATCAGTTGAGTAGATCAGCGCCCACCATATAAATTCAATCTTCTTAACAGGAATAACTTTTTTCAGGTCAAATATTAATTTCTGGTCTTTGGAATTAATATTCCCTGACATAACTGAGCCATTCATGTAAGAGAAATCCCAATCAACAAGCCGGCAGCCGGAACCTTTCTCTAATTTCGGGCCCAGGCTTTCACCTGTATATTTAAAATCCCCTGTAATCTCGGATTTAGCACCTATATTTTCAGGCAGAAGTTTAACATTCAATAATTTTGATCTTTTTTTATTATTAAATTTATCTATAATTTCTATTTTATAATAAAATAAAGTTTCCGGTTTTAGGTCTTTAAATTCAATCCTGTGATCTTTATTAAAATTTAAATATTTTTTCTTTTTTAAACTTTTACCGGAATAACCAAAATAAATATCATATTTTGTCTCTATATTGCCGGTAAAATCAAGAATGAAACTGTCATGTTTTATATTTCCTGCCTTGATCCGGGTAATAAGCGGCAGGGGGATACCTTTTGTTTTTACCTTTATTGGAGAAGAATATTTTACATTTTCATTACAATCTTTGGCAATACCGATAATATAGTATTCCGTACCTTTTAATAAACCTGTAATATTAACAACATTTTCAGTTGAATAATTAACAAGCACAGGGCCGTCATGAAGGCTGTTCAAAGAAAGCCCGTATTTAAATAAACTCATTGCTTCTATGTCGGTCCTGAGCTTTAATTTTACTGAATGCTCATATCTGTTTAATACTTTTAATTCTGCTTTGTTGACCTTCAGTTTATCATTGATCTCTATTTTTATCTCTGAAATTCTTATATCTTTTTTATCATTATTTTGAAAAATCAATCTGATAAATCTTGCTGCTTTATTATAAATAGAATATTCCACCATTCTAATGTTAGAATCAATCTTTTTAAATCTTTTTTTAGGTTCAGCCTTATTCCAATGAAAGAGATCAGGACTGAATTCAATAATAGTGTTTTTTGGGGAATAATCCTTAATATAATAGATCATTATTTTTTTTATATATCTATGATTATCCAGAGAAAGGATACATCCTGGATCTCTCCCTTTTTTATACTCAAATTCAGTATAATTTTTTTTATCTATAATATTATCAAATAATGATTTTGACCCGCTTATATCCCCTAATACTTTTATATTCAAGGATTTAGCAGCATGGATATTAAATATGATCAGTAGCAAAATAAATGCTAAAGCGGTATATAATGCCTTCTTTTTCAAGTAGTTCTCCCATACGTCCAATCTATTATCTTTTATATACTATACTATTATATAAATTATCGGCGGAAAGTCAACAAAATATTAATATAATCTATTATTAATCAATAGTTATTAAAGATATAAAAAAAGTATTTATTCCTTCCTTATCTCATACAGTCCTGTCAATAAGAATAGTATAAATATTACAATAATATATATATTCACGGGATCCATATACCAGCTTTTTTGAACGTTTCTTTCTTCTTTCTGTAATCTCTTTTTTTGTAATGGAACAGTCTTTTTATTATTTATAATTTTTTTAAGACTACTAATATCCTTTTGAACCGATTTGGGTTTATCTGAATGCACAGCAATTTGATTGATCTTATCTATATAATTTATTATTAAATAATTTTCCGGCTCAATTTTTAAGATATCAGCAAAAATTTGTTCTGCAGATCCATATTCTTTATTTGAAAAATGGGTAATTCCTTTTGTGATCATATTATTGATCTCTTCTTCATTCTTATCTTTAATCTGCAATAATAAGGTCTGTTTTATTAATTCTCCGGCATCTTGATTATCCGGCTGAAGGGATAATATATTCCGGGACATTTCTATTGCTTTATCATATTTTTTTGTACTTTGATATATTCCCACAACTTGAAGATATTTTTCAATGATAAGATCTTTTTTAACCAAGAACTTCATCTCTTCAGGAAGTTTCCCTTTCGGATAAATATTTGTAAACTTAATAAATTCTCTGCCCAAATACTGTCTGTAGCGAATCCGGTTAATTGTATTAAGATAATTTACAGCAAGCATATTGTTCTCATCTAATTTTAAAACATTAGTAAAAATATTCTGTGCAGATTCATACTCTTTATTTGAGAAAAATGTAATGCCCTTTACCAAAAGCTTATCAACCTTTTCCATTTCTATTCCAGGCTTTTCCTTATTTAAATAAAGAAGGGCTTGTTTTAGAAGATTTTGTACATCCTGATTATTAAGATCAATTATTAATAATCTCTTACATATACTTACTGCTTCATCATATTTTTTTTCATTAATATTTTCAGATGCTATCCGGAGATATTTATCAATCATAATATATTTTTCTGAATTAAAGATCATGTTATTCGCTTCTGCATATTTTGGATAGATATTAGTTGCCTGTATAAAGTACTTTTTTGCTTCAGGATACTGGTTATTATTATAAAATTTCATGCCTTTAATATAAGAACTTTTTGCCTTATAAACATTTTGATAAGATTTAAATATCATTTCTTTTAATTCTTTATTAATAGTTTTAGTTTTAATTAAAGGTTCCCATTCTTTCACTGCTTTTTCATATTTTTTTTGGATATAATATTTTTTCCCTTTTTCAAAATAAGATTTAGACTGTTTTTTTGTTAATTTACCTGCAACAAGAGAAGAGCCTGAAGACAAATTTAATAAAAGTATAACATTAAATATTATTATATTTTTTAATGTAATCAATTTCACAATATCATCCTATCCTCGTCATTCACTCTACAATTAATTTATAAAAGTAATCCGGCATTTAATTAACTATATATATAACAGCAATTTTTATGCCAAAACAGCATTAAATAATAATCATAAAAATATATTTCTTCACCTGCTTTGGCATATTTCTTGCAAATATTTATATATGATAAAACAAGGTATGAAACATAAAACCCAAAAGCTTTTAAGGTTCTATGCCGAAAATAATAATAGAATTATGATCTGTTTTACATGAACTGATTGAAAATAAAAAAATGAAAATTTTAAAAATATTAATTCTTACAGCTATACTAATGATCAGCATAACACTTTTTCTTAATGCAAGCGGAAGTGAGTTTGCAGGGACAACTGCCGGTAAATTAATGGCAATAGAAGTTGATGCCCGTATAAATGCTTTAGGCGGTGCATATTGCGGGTATGTCTATGATCTCGTAGGATATGACCAGAATATTGCAGGAGTTGCTGAACTCAATGAAAAACAGCTAATGCTGGGTTACTCAGACTGGCTGGCTGACACATCAATTCAGTATATTGCTTTTGGAATGCCAATAACAGGGCTTCCTGCTATTGAAAGAGCAGTACTTGCTACCAGCTTTAAATTCCTGAGTGTACCGGATTTTGCCAACAAAAACCAGTGGGGAGAAGATTCCGGGCTGATTGGTATGAATAACTATATTTTTTCATTAGGTTTTTCACGGAAACATAATGACCATATAAAATACGGTTTTAATTTCAAGCTGAACCGTGAATCTTATACCCTGGATAACAATGACCTGATGAAATTCACATCACTTGGCCTGGACCTTAGCGCACAATATAAATTCAAAGCTTTTCAAATGCCTTTCGTTAAAAAGAAACATATTGTCCAGGGCCTTCAAGTCGGCCTTTCTATACAGAATATTCCAATGACTTCAGCAGGATATGGCATGCCTGCAAAAATCAAAACCGGAGTTGTATTCCCGTTCGTAAAAAGCTTTGTATTCTTATTTGATATAAATAAAGATATATATACATTTGGAAGCTTATTTGACGGTGATTACAGATTTAATATGGGATTGGAA
>SDBV01013172.1_pt1 | contig 10549 bp, 8 predicted proteins | sample 2277081 | NCBI WGS metagenome assembly SDBV01 (sample SAMN10402039, study PRJNA504765) | marine sediment metagenome | isolation source: marine sediment core GS10_PC15, 223 cmbsf | place: Arctic Ocean: Southern Knipovich Ridge | collected 2010
AGAGTTTCGGCCTGCGGAGCGATACGATCGCTCCGTGGGGGACATCCTGCGCCACATCATCAATCTTGAGCAAGGTTGGATTCACTACGTGGTCCGTCGCGAAATCGATGAATGGCCGCCGGAGAACGACGGCCGTCTGGTTACGGTGAGCGCGATCGAGGCCGAGATCATCCGTACGCACGAAGAAACAGAAGCTTATTTGGGGACGCTACCGATTGAGGACTTCAATCGCATTGTTCAGGTGCCGGGGGACGGCACTCCAAAATTGGGCTGGATCATCTGGCACGTCCTTGAGCAACAAATTCATCATCGGGGAGAGCTGTTCCTCTGCCTCAGCTTGCTGGGAAAGGATCGCCCCAAGACCGATCGCCCAGGCTAATCCTCAATTAAAAACCATGCAGAAAACAAAAAGGGGCCAGCGGCCCCTTTTTGGATGGTGAGCTATATGCAAGGCTACGCGGAAGGCTCCGCCACTTCTTCATGTATGGGCAGCCATACCGTAATCTTTGAGCCCTTCCCTTCACGCCCAGAGCTTTCGACCGTGATACGACCTCCGTGCAGCTCAGCAATTTCCTTGCAGATCGCCAAGCCGAGACCAGTGCCTGCCTCCCCCGAGCTTTCCCCCGCATGGCCACGATAGAAGCGGTCGAATATCAGGGGTTGCTCCTCGGGGAGGATGCCCATGCCGCTGTCCTCAACAACTGCAGTAACCCAGTCCTTATTCTTGCGCTTAGGCACGGTAGAACGCACCGTGATATGCCCTCCTTCAGGTGTGTAATGCATGGCATTGGTAAGCAGGTTGGTAAAGACCTGGCTCATCAGTCGCTTATCGACATAAACCTCCGGAAGAGTAGTGTCCGATTCCATGAACAACTCGAGTCCACGGGAGGCAGCCAGGCTGCGACGATCTTCGACCAGCGCCAGCAGCAGTTCGCCGACGTCGACCTGCTCCGGATTGAATGGAGTGGCGCCTGCCTCAAGCCGAGAGAGCGAGAGTAGGTCGTCGATGAGATTAGCCAATCGCTCGCTTTCGCGCGTCAAGGTTTCCAGGTAGCGCTCAATCTTGGCCTTATCTTCGGTGGTTTCCAATAGGTCCAGATACAGTCGAATGTTGGTCAACGGGGTTCGCAGTTCATGTGAAACATCGGAGACAAACTGGGACTTGAGCCGATCCACCTCTTTCAGCGCGCTGATGTCATGCTCCACGCCAACCAGATTGATCGTTTGTCCCCCCACATCTACTACTGACTGAACCGTAACGACGGCCTCATAAGTGGATCCGTCTTTGCGCTTGTTGACCAATTCGCCGGTCCATGTCTCGCCGCTCAGGATGGTGTCCCACATCGAATCGTAGAATTCTGGGGTGTGGTGGCCGCTCTTGATGACCTTGGGCGTCTGGCCCACCACTTCGCTAAACTCGTAGCCGTTCAGCCGTTCCCAAGCAGCATTGACGAATTCGATGCTGCCTTCCGGGTTCATAACGAACACCGCGTCGCCAACGTTGGCAAGGATGGCCGTTAGCCGATCGCGTTGAGCTTTGACCGCCGCTTCCAGCGCTTTTCGCTCGGAAATATCGAAAACCAGTATGCTGACTCCCTGAGGCTCATCCTGCTCGTCCATGATCAGGCTGACCGCGACGATGGCCGGGATACGGACATCGTTGCGACTGAGGAAAACCGTGTCATAGACCTCGCGCGCCGGTCGTTCTCCACGCAGCCGAGCCTGGTAGGTTTCGATGATCTCCGGGCCCACGTCTCTTGGCATACAGACGGTGACCGGTTGTCCAAGGAGCTCGTCCACCTTGTACTCAAGCATGTCCGCAAAGGCCTGATTCACATAGACAAAACGAGCCTCTAGATCGGCCTGGAATATTCCGCCCACCGCGGTCTCTACCAGGGCCCGGTAGCGTGCTTCTGATAATGCCAGGTCGCGTGTGCGCTCGTTGACCTCGATTTCAAGGCGCTGTGCCTGCGACATGATTTGACCGTACAGATGCGCGTTTTCAAGAGCAACTGCAGCCTGAGCCGCGAAGGCGATCAAAATATCCAAATCGCTCTGCAAGAAAGGACGCTCAGTGCTGACGCGACGGACGGTCATCACGCCCATCGTCCGCTGGCGTACCTTGAGCGGGGCCATAATCAGTGTTTCGGCCTCTTCCTTGAGAGTACCAGGAACCTGCATTCCCCGCGGATCGTCGTACGGATGGTTGGTTAGCAGCGGCTCGCCACTCTCCATGACATGTCCTACCAGGCCCTCTCCCGGCTTAAGCTCTATTGCCTGAAATGCATCGGCTGCTTCGTCCAATGCGATGACGCACCGCAACACGTCCGCATCGGGGTCGTGAAGGTGAATGCGGCTGCCATCTGCTTGCAGTAGATCCTTCGCCTTCTCGGCAATCAGGTTGAGCACCGTCTCCTGATCCAGAGAGGCGGATACGGAGCGCGCGGTCTGGATCAGCGCCTGCGCTTCTTCGGCACGTTGATTGGCTTCTGAAAGCAGTCGCGCGTTGTGAACCGCTATTGCGGCCATTGTGGCTACTGCCTGCGCCCGTTCCATCTGAATCTCTGCAAACGCTCGATCTTTTTCCTTGATGAAGAGTCCCATCGTCCCGATCGGCTCGTCGCCCATGATCAAGGGAAATCCCATGAAGGAATGCACACCCGCCTCGACCCAATGTGGAAGGGCGCTCGGATGGTGGGAATACTCGTGGAGCAAGATCGGCTTTCGGGTTTCGATGAGTCGCCAGGCCAGTCCCTCGCCCTTAGGCGTGGTTTCGCGCTTCAAAGAGCTTGGAACCCCGATAAGGTAGGGATAGGACAAGGAATTACCATCGGCTGAGATCAACCCAATGGCACCGGCATCGGCCTGCACGACCTCAACCGCCAGATCCAGTACCCGCTTCAGGACATCGGAAAGGTCGAGCGAGCTTGCCACGGCTTCGATCACCTGGTTGCGCAGCTTCTCGCGCTCAAGGGCCTCGCGCATCAGCGTTCGAGTACGTACGTGCCCCAGGGCAATCGCGATGTGATCGGCGAGCGCCTCAACCATCGTGATATCGTCCGGAGTGAGCCAACTTGCAGTGACGTTTATTGTGCCGATCGGACGGTCTTCGAGGAGCAGTGGCGCTATGACAACCGGTTGGGATCCCATCACCTTCATGATCTTAGGCAAGAGGGATCTCAAGCCCTCCGGGATTATCTGGGCGATCGTGTCGCTATTGTCGGTTTCAAATACAGGGGCACGATCTTCGAGAGCCCGGCGGTAGGCGTCAACTTCCTGAGGGTCGAATCGGAAGCCATCTACCGACAAACCCGTCAGCTTCTTGAGCTGGCGTTCTATCGTGCGGTTGAGCGCACGACTTTGCAGTACTAGCTGCCCGTCGTGATCCAGTAGAGCAACCGTCCCCCGCACATCGAGCCGCCGGAGTTCACTGCTTACGGCGTGAAGGAGGTCTTCCTCACTGGAAGCGGCCTGGCGCGCAACACCGGCAGCGGCTTTAAGTGCGGCTGCCCATACGTCGCGAGTATCGTGATTGGGTTCTTTGACTTCGACGGCCACTGTCGGAGCCTCGATTGGGGATCGGCGAGTCTAGCACGGAAGCCAGCACGGTGCAGGTTCCCTTTACACCATATGCCCCAGACGGTAGACTCGCCCCTGATCTTATAGTCCCATAGTCTTTGTTTCCGAACCTTTCGCCGGATCAACCAGTACAAGGTTCCGACAACTAATGGAGTAGATGCCAATGTCGCTAATTCAAAGTTGGAAAGAAGTCATCGATACGGCCAACCTGTCCCCTGACAAGGATATGGATATCGTCAGCAAGTGGCTGATCATTACGCGCGCGGCCGTATTCACCATGACGGCGACCTCCGGCCTAATCGGTGGGCTGCTGGCAGCGGCGGTCGCCGAAAACCCCGACTGGCTGAACTTCGGGCTGGCTTTTTTCGGATTAATCATCGCGCACGCCGCAAATAACATGAACAATGACTATTTCGACATGGAAGGCGGCGTGGACACGGACGACTATGCCCGGGTTCTGTATGCACCGCACCCGGTGCTCGGAGGTTTGGTTTCGAAGAAGAGGCTCGGCACAGCGGTGTTCCTGGCAAATGTGCTGAACCTTGTAATACTGATCGTGCTCATCGCACGGGCCGGTTGGCCGACCTTGGTGTTTGCGCTGGCCGGGCTTTTCATCAGCTTCTTCTACGTCGCACCGCCGCTGAAGCTGAAGCACCATGGTCTGGGCGAGCCGGGAGTGTTTCTGGTCTGGGGACCGCTCATGATTGGCGGAACCTACTTTGTGACGGCCGGGTCCATGCCCACAGTCGGAGTATGGCTGGCGACCATTCCGTACGCGATTGCCGTGACCACGGTCTTGATGGGAAAACACATCGACAAGCTCGACGCAGACAAACAAAAAGGTATTCGTACCCTGCCCGTGATCCTGGGAGAGAAGGCCTCGCTTCGGATCAACATGGGGTTGATGGTGAGTTTCTATGTAGTGGTCCTGGCGCTGGTGCTGACGGGTACTCTAGGGGTGTGGCTGTTGCTGGTAGCGCTGGCGTTGCCCAGGCTCAGGATGGTGCTTCAACTCTATCGAGAGCCTAAGCCCAGTGAACCGCCCGAGGGCTACACAGTATGGCCGTTGTGGTACGTCAGCTGGGCCTTCTACCACAATAAGCGAGCCGGGCTGCTCTTCGTGGCCGGCCTGGCCCTCAATTTATTGATTCCCCTGAGCTTTTAGATTCCCCCGCTGACGTTAGGAGCCAGAGCCTCGCGCATCCACTGCGGAAGACGACGTGGTTTCCCCGAATCCAGATCCACCGTAAGCCAGTGAGATTCTGCTCTCGCAAGCTGCTCCCCGTCTGAAACCCGGGTAATGGAGGAATACCGAACCGCGCTGGCTTGCCGCAGCGACGTAAGCCAGGTTTTGATTTGTAGTTCTTCATCCGGCATCGCAGGCTGCAGATACTCAATTCGGTTGCGCTTCATGGCCCAGCCCAACCCCGCTTCAGAGGAGTTGGCATGGGTGACGCCGTAGACCAGGCCGGCTTCAATTGCCGCTTCCTGCGTGTAGGAAAGATAGGAGGCATTGTTGAGGTGCCCAAAAGGGTCGACATCTCGCCACTCGACTCGGCGTTTCCAGATGACAGCGCCAGCCGGGGCCGGCGCGGGATCCGGAAACGGCTCTCGCACCAGTCGTGCCGGAGGATCCTCGGCGGTAGACAGCGCATCGAAGATTTCGGAGGGGATGCTCGCCGGCGCCTGGCGCTCGATATCAAGGAATACATAATCCGAGCGGGCTTCAGCCACCAGCTCGTTATCGAGCCGAAACTCGAACGCTCTGCGGGCAATCGCTCGCCGAGCACTGGGAATGTAGGTGGTCACTGCGAGTTCCTGCCCATAGCTCACCGGCCGCATGTACTCAATAAAGGAATCCCGCGCCACCCACGCGCGATTTAATTCTTCATAATACGAATATCCGAATCCAGCCGCGATCGAATGCCGCCATGCACTTTCCTGAGCCAGTCTCAAATAGGCGGTGTTGTTCAGAACTCCGTAGGCATCGCACTCGTCATGCCGAATGATGTACGTTTCAATGTGTTTTTGGGTCATAAATGTATCGCACCGATCAAAAGTGCAGACATGGAATCCCGGATGCCGCTGGCATGAGCTTACAACCATCCCTGCTCTTGATACCAGGCTATGGTTTGGCTCAACCGTTCGCTCAGGGAGTGCGAGGGAGAAAATCCGAGCTGATGGGCAGACTTATCGGGTGAACAGGTGAACGATCCAGCCGCGAATGAGCGAACCTTGTCTAGATTGACGATGCCCGGCGATTGGCCGCGGATCCGGGCCCAAGCTTCTGAAGCCCCCGCCATAATCCAGGCGAACCCGATCGGCAAGCTGAAGATGCGGATCCGATTTTGCGTTATGGCCTGCGCGACATTGCCAACTACTTCCCCCAATGTCAATCGCTCCTTGTCTGCCGCGTAGTAGAGCCCCAGACCAGTAGGTTCAGCCGCGCGCTCATCAGGCTGAACGCGTTCCCCTTTCTCCGCAGCAAGGACGAGCAAATCGGCAAGATCGCGGGCGTGGATCAGGTTCAGGATAGTGGTATGCGCGCGCGGCACCGTGTACAGGTCGAGCCCGTCGACCCGAAAGGCCTTTACGACTTCGAGGGTCTCTCGATCACGCTCACCAAACACCGCCGAGGCACGGACGATGGTGATTGGCACAACTGCTGCGAATTCATTGATTGCACGTTCGCCGGCCAGCTTGCTTCGCCCGTAGTTGCTCACAGGATCGGATCGATCTTCCTCTTTACGGAGGTGCCCAGGGTTATCGGGCCCGGCCGCCTCCAGCGATGAGAGCAGCACAAGAACGGGAGGCTTCTCAAGGCGTGCGCAGGATGCGGCCACATTGCGTGGGCCGGCCTCGTTTACCAAATTGAGCTGCTTTAGTGAGCGGGCTTCGAGCGCCCCAGCAAGGTGGTAGACAACGTCGATGTCTTCGACCGCTGCATCGAGAGAGGCCGGATCCGTGACGTCGCCAAGGCGCAGCTCGAGTAACTCTATGGGTAGGCCGGATGTATCAGAAGTGGGTCGAACGAGGCAGGCGACCTGGTCGCCTTTTTCTACGAGCGCTTCGACCAGGTGCGAGCCAACAAAGCCCGACGCGCCAGTGACGAGGACACGGTCACTCAATCAGTTCCAGCTCCCGGCCGACCTCGCCGAGGATGTTGAGCGCACGATCGATATGCTCATCAGTATGCGTAGACATGTAACTGGTCCGGAGCAGGCACAGGTCGGGTGGCACAGCGGGAGCGATCACCGCATTGGTATATAAGCCTGCATCGAAGCACATCTTCCAGGCCACGAGGGTCTTATCCCGCTCGCCGATAATGATGGGAATGATGGGGGTTGTGCTGGGCCCCATCCGAAAGCCCATCTCATCGAGTCCGGATCGCATGCGCTCCGTCACTTCCCATAGCCGATCTATGCGCTCTGGCTCGTTCTCCATGATCTCGAGCGCGGCTAGAACCGCGGCGACGTTCGAAGCTGGCATCGAGGCACTGAACATGAAGGATCGCGCGTGATGCTGGATATAGTCCATGACATCCGCCTCACCAGCGATGAAGCCTCCCAGCGACGCGAAGGATTTGCTGAAGGTACCCATAATCAGATCGACATCCTCGGTGACGCCAAAGTGAGCCGATGTTCCGCGACCGCCGCCCATCACGCCAATGCTGTGTGCATCGTCGACCATTAGACGAGCGCCATGCTTTTTGACGATCGGGATAATCTCGGGGAGAGGAGCCAGGTCGCCACCCATGCTGTATACGCCGTCAACGACGACCAGCACTGCTGTATCATCATCGATCTTTCCAAGCACCCGATCGAGATGGTCCATATCGTTATGGGTAAAGCGTCGGACCTCGCCTAAGGCCAGCATAGCGCCATCGACGATGCTGGCGTGGTCGTCCTTATCGAGCACAACTACGTCACCCCGTTCTATCAACGCGGATATGGTGCCCAGATTGACCTGATAACCGGTGCTGAAGACCAGCGCGGCCTCCATGCCCACGTACTCCGCCAGCCGTTCCTCGGCTTCCTGATGCAGCGCAAGCGTGCCGTTGAGGAATCGGGAACCCGTACAGCTGGTACCGTAGCGCTTGACGGCTTCGATTGCGGCCTCCCGCACGCGCGGATCGGTGGTCAGTCCGAGGTAGTTGTTGGAACCGATCATGAGGATCTTGCGACCCTCGACGACTACCTCGGTTCCCTCCGTATCTTGCAAGGGCAAGAAGTACGGATAGAGCCCCATCTCCCTCGCCAGATCCGCTTCCGTCCAGTTATAGGCTTTGTCGAAGATATCCATTCAAAGCACGCCTCCGTCCCATGTTGAGGATAAGTTGCTACCTACGGATTGTCAAACCCTGGCCGCTTAAGCCAAAATGGGCGGGCGCTTGACACCGTACAGCCGATTTCTATAATGCCTCTCGTTCGACAGGCGGGGGGCGCACGTCGTTGTGAGGAGAGGTACGCATGATTGATATCCAGCTAATCCGAAAAGATCCCGAAGCGGTCAAGCAAGCGATCGCTACGCTGGGGACCGAAGCGCCGATCGACGAGATCGTTGATCTGGATCGGAGACGGCGGGAAGTGCTCCAAAAGCTCGAGAGTTTGCGGCAGGAACGAAATCAGAATTCTGAGAAAATCGGCCGCATGAAGGCGGGGGATGAACGACAAGCGCTGATCGACGCCATGGGCAGCGTAAATGAGGGCATCAAGGAACTGGAGACCGATCTGCGCAGGAACGATGACGAGCTGCAGGGATTGATGTTTCAAGTGCCCAATCTTCCGCATGTAAGTGTGCCGATCGGAGCGGATGAGAGCGAAAACGCCGTGCTGAAAGAGGAAGGCAAGCTGCGTGAACCCGACTTCGAGCAGCAGCCCCACTGGGATCTGGGCCCACAGCTTGGGATTCTGGACTTTGAGCGCGGGGTCAAACTATCGGGCAGCCGGTTCTACGTGCTTATAGGAGCCGGAGCCAGGCTTCAGCGTGCGCTGATCCAGTGGATGCTCGACCTGCATGTGACGCAGCATGGCTATACCGAAATCTATCCTCCTTCGATCGTCAAGGAGCAATGCATGTGGGGTGCGGGCCAGCTTCCTAAGTTTGCTGACAACATCTACCGCGATGCCGAGGACGACCTGTGGCTAATTGGCACGGCCGAGATTCCGCTCACAAATCTACATCGTGACGAAATTCTGGATGTGGAGCAGCTGCCGCTGAGCTACGTGGCCCATACCCCTTGTTTTCGGCGAGAGAAGTTTTCCGGCGGCCGGGATGTACGGGGAATCAAGCGCGGCCATCAGTTCGACAAGGTCGAGATGTACAAATTGACAACGCCGGAGGATTCCTACGAAGCCCTGGATCAGATTCTGGAAGACGCGGCCGATGTGTGCAGAGCACTGGAGATCCCATACCGAGTAGTCGAAATGGTGACCGCGGATTTAGGATTTACAGCGGCAAAGAAATATGACCTTGAGCTCTGGGCTCCGGGATCGGGAGAGTGGTTGGAAGTGAGTTCCGTTAGCAACTGCGAAGCCTTCCAGGCGCGCAGAACCGGGATCCGCTATAGACGGGAAAAAGGGGCCAAGCCTGAATTTCTGCACACACTGAACGGTTCTGGCCTTGCCCTCCCGCGCACGTTGATCGCGGTCATGGAGAACTATCAGCAGGCAGACGGCAGCATCGTCGTTCCGGAAGTGCTGCGCCCATGGATGGGCGGCGCGGAACGAATCACCTCTGAAGACTAGTGGACATCCTCTGGACCATTCTGGCCGGCATGCTCATGTTGGCCGGCATGGTTGGGATCTTCATCCCGTTCTTCCCAGACTTGCTGCTGATTTGGGCCGCGGCTCTTGGCTACGGCCTGCTGGTTGATTGGGGAGAGTCGGGCCCCTGGTTGTTTGGGCTCATTACCTTGCTCGCGGTGGTGGGAATTCTGGCCGAAACCTACGTTGGGGGAGCGGGGGCTCGAATAGCGGGGGCATCCTACAAGGCCATATTCGCAGGCCTCATAATGGGCACGATCGGTCTGTTCGTCTTTCCGCCATTCGGATTCATTATTGGCTTGCTGCTCGGGACCTTCGTCGTTGAATACATACGTATGCGCGATTGGCGCCAGGCGGGTCGAGCCATGCTTGGAATAGGACTTGGCTACGGTGTTTCGTTCGGCGTGAAACTGGTCTTCGGGGCTCTGATGATCGGTGCGTGGCTGGCGTGGGTGATTACGGCCTGAAGAACACCATTCCTACTCCCAGGCGTTCGAGCCCTACTTCGGCTAGATGCACGACCACGGCCGATGTGTCATTTAATGCTGCGAACAGGGTTGGAATGGCATCTGGATCCCCGGTCTGTCCCAGGGCACGCGCGGCCTCAATTCTCACTTGAGGCACATCCGATTTCATCGCTTGTGACAACGGCGGAATCGCATCTGAGCCAGCCGAAGCTAGTGCTCCCGAGGCCAGCCTGGCAAGCAGGCGATCTTCATCTCCTAGGGTCTCAATCAGACGTGGCACAGCATCCGGGACCGGATGTTGGCGCAGCCCGGCGGCCGCACATTGGCGCACGGTTGCATCTTCATCGCTGAGCGATTCGATCAGCGCTTTGTTGGCGCGCGGGTCATCGATACTCGAGAGAGCCATTATTGCCCACCAACGCTGATCGGGCTCGGGGGAAGCTAATAGGTTTAAGAGGAACTTAAGTGCGGGTTCGCCGTGCTGAGGAATCTGGGAGAGCGCCCGCGCCGCGCGGGCTTCGTCTTCTGAGGATAATTCGCTGATTAATGTATCGAGCTCACTCACTATCGCTCTGGGGGTGGAACCGGCAGGTCCTCCTCGGAGACTGAGATCCACTTATCTCCCTCGTCGATCAACATGACAGGGATGTCGTCCAGGATCGGATACTTTCGGCCGCAATAGTCGGCGTCTTCCTGACACACCAGCCAGGTATCTTTTACTAACACCAGCATTCCATC
>SDBV01013173.1_pt1 | contig 10549 bp, 5 predicted proteins | sample 2277081 | NCBI WGS metagenome assembly SDBV01 (sample SAMN10402039, study PRJNA504765) | marine sediment metagenome | isolation source: marine sediment core GS10_PC15, 223 cmbsf | place: Arctic Ocean: Southern Knipovich Ridge | collected 2010
ATTTTAAATTAAAAATATAATTATATTTTTTTATTTTTATTATTATAATTTTGTTATATTTGCAAAATCTAATTTTAAAAAATTAGAGCAAAAATGGAAAAAATATCTATTGACGGAAGTCAGAAGTTACCAACAATCAATTTTGACCAGGATAAAGGTTTAATTGAGATAAGAGGAAAGTCAATTCCTGAAAATCCAAAAGATTTTTATCAACCTTTAATAGATTGGGTAGAAGAATACTCTGGTAACCCCAGTAAAATTACAACTGTAAATATTAAATTGGAATATTTTAACACCAGTTCATCTAAATGGATATTAAATATATTTAAAAGAATTGTACCAATTTATAAAGATGGTAAGGATGTTGTAATAAATTGGTATTACGACGAAAACGATGAAGATATTTATGAAAGCGGCGAAGACTACCAGTCAATAGTTAAAATACCTTTTAATATTATTGAAACATAAATTGTCAAGTAAAAAGTAAAAAGCAAAGCCCTGTTGAACGTGTCCTGCCGTGCCCTGTTGTATAACAGGGTCGTATGACGGGATAACGGGGTAAAAATTACGGATTAATCTATTAATTGTAAGAAACTAAAATTATTGCCACCGACAATTTCCAAAAAGAAGTCAGAAAACTTCAAAAAAAATACAAATCCCTTCTATCAGAATTAGACGAGTGTAATAATTAAATTTGTAGAAAAATTGAAAGTTTTTTTTAAAAACTAAAGTTAATAGTATTAATATGACATAAAATATAGTTTTTCAAAGATTCCTAATATTAATAATTATACATTATAAATAGACTCTAACAATGGGTGGTTTTTTTGGAATTATCTCTAAAGTAGATTGCGTAAAAGATTTGTTTTACGGAACTGACTATAATTCTCATTTAGGTACCAAAAGAGGAGGATTAGCAGTATTAAACTCCGAAGGTTTTACAAGGGCAATACATAATATTGAGAATTCTTATTTCAGAACAAAATTTGAATCTGAACTTCCGGAATTCTATGGTAACAGCGGTATTGGAGTTATCAGTGACACTGAGGCACAGCCAATTATTGTAAACTCACATCTTGGAAAATTCGGAATTGTTACTGTTAGTAAGATATGTAATATAGAAGAACTTTCAGATCGCTCTCTTAGCCAACGCAAACATTTTTCCGAAACAAGCTCTGGTGAAACAAACCCATCGGAACTTATTGCCATGTTGATTAATGAAGAAGAATCATTTGAAAAAGGTATTGAAAATGTTTACGAAAGAGTAAAAGGGTCCTGTTCTATGCTTCTTCTGACAAAAAATGGTATTTATGCAGCAAGGGATAAATTAGGAAGGACACCGATTATTATTGGCAAATCTACCAGAGGCGGAAAAGGTGCATACTCTGCAAGCTCAGAAACCTCTGCTTTCCAAAATGTCGGTTTTGAAGTTGAAAAATATCTTGGTCCTGGTGAAATTGTTTTTATTACGGCAGATGGCTATGAACAACGCAAGAAACCTTATGAAAAGATGCAGGTATGTGCTTTCCTATGGGTTTATTATGGTTATCCAAGCTCTTGTTATGAAGATATAAATGTTGAAGAATGCCGTTATCGTTGTGGGGCAGCTTTAGCAAGAAATGACGATATTGAGGTTGATTTTGTTTCTGGAATACCCGACTCAGGTATTGGACATGCAATAGGATATTCTAATCATAAACAAATCCCTTATAAACGCCCTTATGTTAAATATACACCTACATGGCCAAGGAGTTTTATGCCACAAAACCAGGAAATGAGAGAACTTGTGGCTAAAATGAAGCTTATTCCTAATAAAACATTAATTGATGGAAAAAAGATTGTCTTTTGTGAAGATTCTATTGTCAGGGGCACACAATTAATGGATAATATTAAGATATTATTCGACATTGGTGCAAAAGAAATACATATGAGAGCGGCTTGTCCAACACTAATATTTTCCTGTGAATTTCTTAATTTTTCTACATCGCGTTCAGTCATGGACCTTGCAGGAAGAAAAGCAATTAAAGAAATTGAGGGCAGTGATGATAAATTTCTTGATGAATATGCCGACCACAACTCAGAAAAAAACAAAGAAATGATTGAAAAAATCAGGCAACGCCTGGGAGTAACAACTTTGAAATACCAAAAATTAACTGACCTTGTTGAAGCAATAGGGCTGCCAAAAGAAAAACTATGTACACATTGCTGGGATAATTCCAGCTATTTTTAATTATTAAAAGTTGTATATGAATTCGTAAAATTAAACTGTTGATATACATTGATATACGTTGAAATTCGTTGATATTTCTATGTATATCCATTGAATATCCATTGAATATCTATCAATATCCAAAATCTTTATATCCTTATACCTATCACAACAACATCATCCAGCTGCTCAAGATTAACTAAGCCCACGCTGAACGCAGGCATTAGTTTTATTCTCGTTGTGTTTAATAATGTGGTTGTTTTCAGCTACAAGAATATAGCTAACGCTATTTCATAATATGTCTATTCAATTTACTCTATTTCATATTGACCTAAATTTAGCAAGTTTATTTTTTAGCCACAGATTTACCCCGTAGGATAATCTAATAATTAATTGCTACATTATTTATAAAATAACGATATCCAACGGGGTGAACACGGATAAAACACGAATATTTTATATATTTAGTTTCTTTGCGTGCTTTGCGACTTTGCGAGATCTATTTTTGTTCCGAATTCCCGGCATTTTTTAACGGAAATCTAACCAAAATCCATCCTATCAATAAGAAAATAAATAAGCTTACAATAAATGAAGGTTCTTTAAAGAATGCGAACAATTTAATTTCTGCAAATGCAAAACCTGCAAATAATAATCCTATTAACGCTTCACCGGCAATAAGTCCGGCTGCCAATAATATTCCAGTATTTTCAACATTTGCTTTTTGAGCTTCGTTGTAATTTCTTTTCTTATTATAGTATTGAACTATTCCTTTAAATAAACCGCCGATAAAAATTGCAAAGGTCGTTCCCAAAGGAAGATACATACCAACACTAACAAGCATAGGGCTTTTAACCTGCATTAAAATAAATCCTATTCCCATCAGAATACCCACAAAAATCAAAATCCATTCCATCTCTCCTGAGACAATACCTTTAGAAAGGATTGCCATCAGGCTTGCCTGGGGTGCAGGTAATTCTTCGCCACCAAAACCTATACCTCCGCTTTTAATATCTCCTTCGTGCAAAAGCACTAATACAAAGAACATAACAGCTGCTGATAAAATAACACCAATAATATCACCTATTTGCATTCGCCAGGGAGTTCCACCTAATAAATGACCTGCTTTTAAATCCTGTAACATCTCACCGGCAACAGCAGCAGCTACACAAACAACCGCAGCAACACCTAATACTGCTGCAACACCTTGAACTCCTTTCATTCCTAATGCAACCATTAATATAGCAGCAATAACTAAAGTAGAAATAGTCAATCCGCTAATCGGGTTATTGCTTGAACCGATAATTCCAACTAAATAACCTGATACTGCTGCAAAGAAAAACCCTGCAATAACCATAACCAGTGTAGCTACTAATGCAGCGACAATATCCTGGGCGAAATAATTATAAATAAAGAAAGTGCCAATAGCAACACCTAAAATGCCAATCATAATCCACGTAAAGCTTATATCTTTATCAATTCTTTGAGTGGTAACTTCTCCTGTTGCAGCTTTTTTTACATCGCTGATTGAACGGGCAATACCAGTACTCAAGCTTTTTCTCATAGACCAGAGTGTATAAGCAGCGCCCATCAACATACCGCCTATAGCGATAGGACGGACATATTTGCCCCATACTTCAACGATAGAAGCGAGCCAGTCAATCTCAACACCGCTTGCAATATTTTCATAATTGATAAAGAAAGCAACTATTGGTGCTAACAATCCCCAGGCAAGAATACCACCACTAAAGTTTAGTCCGGCTAATTTAGGTCCTATAATATATCCAACACCGAGATAAGCAGGGCTAACTCCAGGGGAACGAAGCAAAATACCTCCGCCTTTAGCAAAGCTTATAACTTTTTGCCAGCTTACTGCAAACAATTTGAACTTACCGAGTGTATAAATTATACCACCCAATCCCATTGCACCAAAAAGGAATTTAGAACCACCACCACTCCTGCGTCCTGATTTATGGATTTCAGCCGCAGCTAATGACTCGGGAAATGGTAGTTCCACGTCTTCAACCATTACTCTACGCAATAGAGCTACGAACATAATTCCCATTATTCCACCTGCTATTAAAATAAAAGTTGAAATCATATAATGCCCCGGGGTGAAAAAGGGATCCCAGATACCAGCTACAAAAAATGCAGGTAAAGTAAAAATTGCACCTGCTGCTACCGATTCACCAATTGAACCTACTGTTCGGGCAAAGTTCTCCTCTAAAATAGAACCTTTCATAGCTTTTATCAAAGCCATCCCGATTACTGCTGCTGGATAGGTTGCAGCTATTGTCATACCGGCTTTTAAGCCTAAATACGCATTTGCAGCACCAAGAACTACACACATTATAAGACCTATAATCAGCGCCTTAACGGTGAACTCTGTCATCTTTGTTTCTGAGGAAACAAATGGTATGAATTTTTTTTGTTCTGACATAATAAAACAATTAAAAATTAAAAAAGCGAATAACAATAATATTTTTGAATATTCAAAAAATATTTTTCATAAAAATAAATAAATAAACCAAAAACAATCCTAAATTCAAGTAATTAATGCAACTTTTTAGAGGAAACTAAATTAATAATATTTTTCAAGACAAAGGAGAAAGAAATTATCTTTCCCCTCGTCCTGATGGTTAAAGTTTAAATTTTTTTATTAACAAAAAAGCACTCATTTTGAGTGCTTTTTAATTTCGTGTAGGTCCTATTGCTTAACAAATTTTGCACTGTAAAATTCTTCGTTTGTATCTATCTTTATTAAATAAAGTCCATTGGGCAATGAAGAAAGGTCAAGTGTAACAAGCTTATGAGCGTATATATTGTTTATTCTTTTTGTGTAAACTTTTTTGCCCGTTATGTTATGAATTGTAATATCAGCCCATAATGAATTAACTGAACTGAGTTCAATGTTTAACGTCCCTGATGTGATTGTCGGGAATATTCTGAACTTACCTGTATTTGTTATATTATTAACCCCACTTGTTCCACTGCCGACAGGTAAATCGCAGTAACATCCTTTTGCATCTGTAATATAATCTGTTGCATAGTAGCTTAATTTGCCAAATCCAAAGTTTGTGCTGATACCCGAAGGCATAGTAAATTCAATTTCAAATTCGCCGTTAATAATAATTGTTGTATCTTCATACAGCACGTAATCCTGTGTATTAAAGATAAATGGGGAATAACTGTCATTTCCTAATGTTGTATCTTCTATTTCTATATCATAAACTTTATAATAGAGTGTCCCGTTAAAATTGCTATATATATTTCCTGTTGAATCTTCAATATAGCCATTAACTGTTACTAAATTTCCGGGAAAAATGGTATCAGTAAAAAACGAAATATCTGTGCCGTTTATTAGTGTTGTGATAATATTATATTCAGGATATGCCAGCATAAGTGCAGGGTCGCCTAATAAAGCAAAATATCGTTTTCCTGAACCTGAATTTATTTTTGTAAGTCGTATCAGCTCACCTAAGCGATAATATTCATCATTTATGTTTCTGCTAAATGCAAAATCGTAAAATGCTTTATTTAATGCAAAATTACTGCTGGAATATGTCAAACGGGTTGGGACAATTGAACCTATTCCACCACCATTAGGATTTAAAATAATATGTTCACCTCCGCTAACAGTCCCGGGATTATCAAAACGACCGAACTCGGCTGTTGCTGTATAAAATAAAGGTGGATTATCAATATTATTCCAATTCTGGATATCTGATATATCAAGAACATTTTCATGAGCCCACTGAAATTCACTTCCACATCCGGTATAGTTTATTATTAAAGCACCTTTTTCAACCTGGTTATTTATAGCATTTTCTACATCAGGATAGTGGTATCCGGCAGAGTCTAAGATCTGAACATAATTGTCTAAATATATTTTATTGATATTGTAACACGGATACATTGTATCAATCTTCTCAGCAAGATCATCTGCCTGTGCCATATGTTGATTTCCATCTTCATCATCTCCAATAAAACAAAGCTCATTTCGCCAGTTTCTCAAAGTTGCTGCATTAGTAGAATAATGAATAATTTTATCAACAACAGCTTGTGCTTCAGTTGTTGTTTTTGCTGGAATTCTGCCAATACCAATATCCAGTAAGCCGGATACTTCTCCTTCACCATCATCTAATAGTCCAAAGAAATCATCTGTTACAAACGAATTTATAGGACTTAGTGAATTTAAAGATTGATAAGAAGGCACTAAATTTGTATTATTATCTATCCTGTCTTTATAGTCGTAAGAAGCATCGCCGAAGAGCAGGAGATATTTTGGCTTTTCAGAAACGGTTGCAGCCCTGTCGTAAAACATTTTTACAAAATCCCTGATTGCGGAAATGTCTTGAGCACCTGATGAAAATTCGTTGTATATCTCATCAACAGTTACAACGTGTACATTAAATCCATCGTGATTTATATGGTGATTTGCCAGGTTGTTTGCTTCGTTCAGTAAAGATGAATGACAAACTATCAGCATTTCTGCCTGTGAAAGTCCGTGAAGGTTCTGGTTTGCAACTGTTTCAATGAATACAGGTGATAGAAACGCTATTGTATCAAAAGCTATAAATTCTCTCAAACTGTCAGTATTTAAAACAAATGATAATTCATCTACTGAAACAGGTCCTGATGGCATCTGTTCTTTTACATTTAGCGGCTCGGTTACTTCCCATATATTTATTGAATCAGGAACATTTGAAATAGTAAATTCTGAAATATTTCCTGCTCCAACACTTTGAATATCCCTGAAATTCACTTGTGAGCCGAACATTATTAAATTCCGCATTGCATTTAAAGTAATGTAATTTAACCAGCCAACAGATGAAGATGTACTTTTATTATACAATATATTTACCGAAATATTATCAGAAGACGAAGTAAAAGAAAATGTGGTAGAACTGCCAGCAGCATAAGTATATCCACTTAAATTAACATTTGAAACACTAATGTTTTGAGGGGGTTGAATATTTACTTCTATATCAAATGAGCTAATTTCTGCAGAACGAGCATAAACAGAGGCAGTTAATATAACAGGAGTGGAGGTTTCAAGATTTGGAAACGAAAAATTAAAATTGTAAGATAAAGTATCGTCAAAGATTTCTCCCAACCAGAGCCTTCCTGATTTGAGCAGATTAACATTCTCGCTTTCGTGAAACAAATAATCATCAAAAGTAGTAATATATTGATTTGGCGGGCTAATTTCAGAATTTTGCAGTTGAATTCTTTTGCCTGCACCAAGGTCGGTTGTAAGGAAATAATAAGTGTAGCCGGAATAATAATTTACCTGATGCCCAAATAAATCATCAATAGAATTATATTCCCATTTTACAGGCGATTCGCCATAAAAAAGGACATAGTCGTTAAGATTAAACACACTATCATTTTCACCAATGACTTTAATAGCATTTTCAACAAGGTCATCGTAACGAAAATCGGAATTTAACATTGACAACATTCCTGCACCATTTCCATAAATCCTTATGTTTTTCGGATTTATTGAATTTACATCAATACCTATATTTACAAGGTCGGTATAAGTGAGCTTGTAAATGCCTGTTTCATTAACAGCAATCTTATACCAATTCCCGGTTGATAGGACAGAATTGGTAGTAGTTTGCGAGAAAGAATAAAACGAGGCAAGAAGAAGAAATAAACTTATTAATTTTTTCATTGGTTTAAATTTTAGACACGAATTTCACGAATTAACACGAATAAAAAAAAATCAGTGAAATTAGTGGTTAATTACTTTTAGACACGAATTTCACGAATTAACACGAATAATTAATAAATTAAATAAAAATTAGTGAAATTAGTGGTTAATTACTTTTTACTTTTTACTTTCCATTTGTTTATATCACTAACGGAAAGATTAAGACTATATTTTACTTTAAACTTTTTTTATTAATAAAATAGATTCCTCACTCTGTTCGGAATGACAGTTAACCAGTAACCAACATCCGATTTTCGATTCCCAATTTCCAATATCTATGAATATCCATAGAATATCTATTGTATTTTAACACTACCATCCAATATCCATTCACCAATCATCAATTATTATCTTCCCAAATGCTTTATTCCTTTAAAAATAATTGATAAATCGTTCAGGAGCTTGTAATCTTTAGCATAGAGCATATTTATTCTTTCTATAACATCATTTGGTATATTTTTTTTGTTGGAAGTGTCAAGCGGTGTTAATATTCCTTTTTTTATTTCAGGTAAATTAGCTGTATTAATACCAGGTTTGATATAATAACCCACCCAGGAGTGTAGTCCGAATAAAACTTTAAAAATATTTTTTATAAAACCACGGAAGTTTTTTACAATAAAAATTATAACAGGGCTAAGGATTAATAATAATAATGATACTATGATGTCAAGCAAACGTTTGTTCTGTTTATTAATGTCTTTTGCTATTGAGTTAATATTTATAACATATAAATCGCCGGTTGTATTAATTGAGTCGCTTCCGATTATGGATAAGCTTTCGGGGTGGGCGATTTTATAGTTAACCTGGACATCTGATAGTTTCAGCATATTTTTTATAATATTTTGTGCAGAAATGCTTTTAGCACAAAAAATAATTTCCTCAACTTTATTAATTTTTACAATTTCTCTTAGCTGTTCAATTTTACCAATAAAATATTTTGATTTGTCATCAGTAACCGGACTTACAAATCCTATTAAATCGGGCTTTATTTCAGTTTTTTTTAGTAATGAATTAACCTTTAATGCTTCATCGGTTTTACCGACAATAATAATTTTTTTTCTGGTGTTTAAACTTAGTTTATAATCTTTAAGATCAAAAAGATGTAGAATAATTCGAATAGCAGTTAATGAGATAATAGCCCATGCGGCACCTATTAATATTAAAGCCCTTGAAAAGCGTAAATTTTCAGGTAATAATGCATAAATAATTAATATTAATAAAGTTCCGGAAACTAATCCTTTAATAAGGTTACTAATTTTGACAGGTCTTTTGTATCCACCAATAAGATAGATAGATATTAGCCAGATTAGGAGATAAGCAGGGACAACGAGAAGCAGGTATTCGTCTGGATAGACACCGCCCTCAGGAAATTTATAATGTTCCCAGTATGGTTTTATGAAAAAATAACCAATAAAAATAGTTACTGCATCAAGAACAGGCAGGAAAAAATTTCTGATAAAGCGTTTTACAATGGATAAAAAGGCACGAAAGTAAACTGCGGTATTAATAAGAAATGAAAAGAGCTTCGCATTTTTCCTGGAAAAATGTTTTTTAGCAAAAATTATCATTGCATTATAAAAAAGCAGCACATAATTAATGCTTCCTTTTTTTGTGCTTTCTCCTTTATAATGGATGATAGTTGTTTTTGGGAAATAATAATTTTTATATCCTGCTTTTAGTATGCGGTATGACAGATCGATGTCTTCGCCATACATAAAATATTTTTCATCAAAAATACCTGTTTTTTCTAATGTTTTTTTTCTAATAAGCATAAAAGCACCCGACAATACTTCAACCTGGTGAATTTCTTCTTTGTTTAAATATCCTAAATGATATTTATTGAAAGTTTTGGATTTGGGAAAAAGTTTTGATAGTCCAAATATTTTGTAAAATGCAACAGTAGGAGTAGGTAAAGCCCGTTTTGATTCAGGAAGGAAATTTCCTTTACCATCAATCATTTTAACACCCAGGACACCTGCATCAGGGTGATGAGCCATAAAGTCAATAATTTTCTCAAAGGTGTCCTCTTCAACAATAGTATCAGGATTTAGTATTAAGATGTATTCGCCTTTAGCTAATTTTATTGCCTGATTGTTAGCACGGGCAAAGCCAATGTTTTTTTTATTTTCAATCAGATGGATATCAGGAAATTTTTCGCGCATCATTGTGCATGAACCGTCAACCGAATTATTATCAACTACAAAAATCTCTGCATTATGAATATTTTTTAAAGCTTTTTGAACAGAATATAAACACTGCTCAAGGAAATGCTTAACGTTGTAGTTTACTATGATTATTGATAGTTTCATTATTAAAAGTCATTAATAATTTTGTAAAATTTAACTATTGATATTTATAATTAACGTTGTAAATGAATTTGTAAAATAAAACTATTGATATATTTAAAAGTTATTAATGTATTCGTAACATTAAACTGTTGATATTTATTAAAAGTTGTTAATGTGTTCGTAACATTAAACTGTTGATATTTTTTAATAGTAGTTAATATATTTGTAACATTGAACTATTGATATTTTTTTAAAGCTGTTAATATATTTGTGACATTAATTTATTGATATACGTTGAAATTCTTAGATATTTCTATGAATATCTATAAATATCTA
>SDBV01013174.1_pt1 | contig 10549 bp, 9 predicted proteins | sample 2277081 | NCBI WGS metagenome assembly SDBV01 (sample SAMN10402039, study PRJNA504765) | marine sediment metagenome | isolation source: marine sediment core GS10_PC15, 223 cmbsf | place: Arctic Ocean: Southern Knipovich Ridge | collected 2010
GATCCGAAACGGTGTAGTCCTCCTTGCCGCGCCTGGCGACGAGCTTCAGATCGGCATCGAAGTCCTCCCACACCAGCAGAACCAGGGTCATGGGATCCGAGAAATTCCGGGTGCGCTTGAGGCCCCCATACAAGAGTCCCCATACAAGAGTCCTAGTCATTAGATCCCCCTTTCCGTTGTATATCACCTCACCTCTGGCTCCTGAGCACGAACACTTTGGGTCAGTATTCGTTGACGATGTCGAAGTCCGCGGGGTGTCCGGCGGGGATGCGCATGAAACCCACCGGGTTGTCCCTGACGGGCTCACGAACGATATCGCACGCGCCGCCGCCGTTGCCGCCCTTGCAGCGCAATGTCTCCAGCCAATGGTAGCGAAGCACCACGTCCTCTTTCGGATCGGTTCCGGTCACGGAGATGAGGTTCATGGAGGCTTTCACCTGCCCGGATCCCCGCGCGAAGAAATTCACCGGCATTCTGGACTCGAAGATCACGTGATGGCCGATCTCGGCCACCTTTGTGAGCAAGTTCGGGGAATCGTAGAAACGCTTGAACGTAACCGACGCGATCACGTACCTGACGGCGTACGTCTCCAGAAAGCGCCGTAGCTCGCCTTTGGGCGGCGTGCCGATGGGATATCTTCGAAAGAAGTTCGCGGCGGAATGCTGCATGTTCCGCAAACGGAACCCACCGAGCACCTGCATGTCCGTCTTCCAGGCCAGCATCTCACCGAGGGTCCAGTTCTCCACCGCCACGCGCCCGTCGTACCCCTTGTGATTTTCCAGCCACCACGCCAGGAGAAGGAAATCCTCGTGGATCGGCTCGTGCGCAAAGCTCTTGTGCTCCGGATATCCGATGTTTCCGAACCCGATCATGTCAGTGACGCGCGGCTTCTCGTCCACGAGTTCGGCCGCCTTCGGCACGGCGTCCGGGATGAAATAGAGCGCGTCTCGAATCAGCCTGGGCGCCGCCACAAGCAGGATAACCACCCCGAGCAGGCGCACGGTAAGGGGCAGCCCGGCCAGGGCACGGGTCTCCACGATCCGTTGCACCAGGTGCGCGGCGGGGATCACGGACAGGAAGATCAACGGCGCCGCGAAACGATACGGCTGAACCTGCTGTCCGAAACGAAAATACCCCCCCACATAAGTCATGATGACAAGCGAGATCAGGCCCACCGCAAACGCGAGGAACCGCCTGTCCTTGTCCTTCTTCCAGTAGAACAGGGTGATCGCCGCAGCCGCCAGGGATATGAACCTGAAGCCACTGCGCATACCGGCGCCGCCGGTGACCGACCGATCGCTCACCAGACCGAAGTAGTCGGTGAACAGGTGACTGAGCGTGCTCGCGCCCAGGTAACCCGAATCCAGGATGTAGTGCCAGAAACGTATCGCGACGGCCAGCCAATACCAGTTAACAGCGATGGTAACGACCACCACCCCCGCGATGGACAGGTGTTGCTCAATCTTGAGCGAGCGAAATCGACTCGCGTACAGCGCGACCATGGGCAAGGCCAACATGAAGAAGATGTAGGGATGAATCAGATGACCCAATGCCATCACCACCGCCAGCAGGATCACGCGCCATCGGCGCCGGTCCGCGAGGTAATTGTAGAAGAGGGCCAGGGGCAACAGGAAGAGGAAGCTGGCAAGGGCGTAGGCTGTCATCCCCTCCCACCAGGCCCAGTGGATGAAGCCGTCAAAAAACCAGACGGCCAGGCCCAGGGACATGGCGACGAGCGCCGACGACCTGTTCAGGCCGAACATCCGCGCGCAGAAGAAAATGACGATGGGGCACATGAGGTGTGCGAAGAGCACAAAAAGGTTGAAGGCCAGCCCCTTTGGCAATCCCATCTTCCACAGGGCGAAGGTCCACAGCTCCCAGGCCTTGTTGTCCGCGTCGAAAATGGTGCCGTTGGGATATCCCGCGAGCATCTGGGGATCGTAGGCCCAGCTCTTACCCCACCCGTCCAGGGCCTCCGTCACCCTGTAGGCCTGCTCCACGTGGGTATCCAGATCGCGACCGGAGAGCGGCAGATCGCCGAAGATCACATGGGGCGGCTCGAAATAGAACACGAGCAGCACGTAGACCAGGAGCACCAGCGCGAGGGAAAGCCAAAAGACGTACTTGCTCTTCCCAAAAAGCGCTCTTGAGATCTTGTCGCGATCAATCATTCTCCGGTGGCCCCGGTTCCTCCGTTTTATCGCCGATATTTGTACCAACAGAAACAAGAGCGTATCAACAGACCGGACCGACCGAAACAAACTTGTGGACTTTTAGCCTCCCATAAAAAAGACTTGAATCGCAATACGGGCACAACCATCAACGAGATCGACATGCGCAGACTGTTCGGCCTTCATCTTCTGGCCAATCACTTTCCCGCCCTGCACGGGATGCGGGTCATCGCCATCGTGTCCGTGCTTCAGATCCACGTGACGATCGTCCTGCGCCGGGGCAATCTGATCCCGCCCACCAACATGACCGCCCTGTCCAGAAACATCTTTTTCGGGATGGATCTCTTTTTCATCCTGAGCGGGTTCCTCATCGGATCGATCCTTTTGTACAACTACGAAAAGAAAACAGGCTTAAAGGGAGTCGCCCGGTTCTACGCCAGACGGCTCTTTCGCACGGTCCCGCTTTACTGGTTCACGTTGATCCTGCTCATGGTCATCCCCCCGCTCATCTTCCCGGCCCTCGCGGGCCGCGAGGTCGCCGCGTGGCGCGACTTCCTCTACATCACCAACTACGGGCACAACATCCAACAAACGTCCATCGCATTCTGGGGCTGGTCCCTGTGCGTGGAGGAGCACTTCTACCTGGCGGTACCTGCGGTCATGATCGCGCTCATGAAGATCTCATCATCGCGGGGAAGGCTCGCGATCCTGGTCGGCGCATGGCTCGCCGCCTTCGGCCTGCGCATGTGGATCTTCTTCTCCCACGAAGGGTTCTGGACCAAACAGGATCTCTTCGAGCAGATGTACATACCCACCCACGCCCGGCTGGACATCCTCATCGCGGGCATATTTCTGGCGTACGTCCAGCGGTATCACGGCGCGACTGTCAAGCGATGGATCGAGCGCCGCCGGATTCGCGCGGCCGGGTACACTATCTCCCTACTTTGCCTGGCGATGCTTTTATACCCCCGCTTTTTCGGTCGCGACCTCGAGCCGTTTTTGCGCGTGCTCGGGTGGGGAACCATCACCAGCATCATGTACATCCCGCTCGTTCTCATCATGATCAACGGCAGGGACCTGACGCACCGATTCCTCGGTCTTCCGCTATTCAGGCGGATAGCTACCCTCGGATACGGCATCTACCTGGTGCACATCCCCGTCTGCGTACCGCTTGTTCCCCTGGCGCGCTACGCCATTTTTGAGCTTCACCTGTCGACCACTCTCGTATGGGCCGTGATGCTCACGTTGCTGGTGCTCATGTCCATCGCCGTGTCATACGTGCTTCACCTGCTCGTCGAAAGACCCATGCTCGCCCTGAGGGACAAGGTCGCACCTTCGGATAGAAAGCGTGCGTGAAAAGGGATGTCGTCTCATTGCGCAAACATCTCGCCCAGAACCTGGATCACTTCGCCGATCGCTCGTTTTCCAAGACGACCCAGCTTCTTGACCAGGCGACTCGAATCAACGGTGCGAATCTGGTCCAGGACAACCTGACCGGACTTGCCCTGGAATCGACAGGAAACCCGTGTCGGATATACACGACCCCTGGTGGTCATCGGCGCCACTATCACTGTCCGGATATGGTGATTCATCTCATCGGGCGACACCACCAAACAAGGGCGAGTTTTCTTGATCTCACTGCCCACGGTCGGGTCGAGGTTGACCAGGTACACCTCAAAGCGATTGATCACCACTCCCATTCCTCTTTGTCCCAACTGGAGATCTGAATCGCCTCGGACTCCTTAAGATTGTCATCGCCGGCTGCCGCCATCGAATGAAATGCGTCACCCCATCCAGATCGGGGTGCATGGGCCGATCTGATGACCAGGGTGTTGCCAATGACTTCGATCTCGACTTCCTCGGTGATTCCAGTCTGCTCGATGAGGGGCTTGGGAATGCGGATCCCCTGGGAGTTGCCGATTTTCGCAATACGGGACTTCATTTCTATTCAACCTCCTTAACGTAACTACATTGTAATTACACTCGAAGCATCTGTCAAATGGGTTAGCAGGAAAAAGCCACGTTACCTCACTCTCATTTTGTAATCTTTTTTCTTTGCGTTGTCATACGGCTCTTTGGCCTGGACCACTATCCTACAGAAAGTCGCTGCGCAGCGATTAGGCAGACAACAACACGACGCGGCTCTTTGAGCCTGTCTTAATAAGGAGTTGAAAATGAAACGCACACATTTGGTAACAGCCGTTGTTTCGTTGATGGTCTTTGCATTTGCGTTGAACGTCGAAGCAGGTTCCAGGCGCGGTCATCGGGGTCACAAGGACAAAGGAGAGATGATGGCGAGACTTTGCGACAATCTCGACTTGACCGACGATCAGCAGGCTAAAGTGGAGAAGCTGACAGTGGAGACGAAAAGCGAAACAAAGGCCCTTCGCCAGAAGCTTCGCGAAATGAGAAAAGAAATGCACTGGCTCTGGAACGCCGAGAATCCCAACGAAGACGCCATCATGACCAATATCGAGGAGATGAGCGCCGTCAAACTGGAGCTGAAAAAGATTGGAGCGGAGCTTCGGTTGGACATCTACGCCCTGCTCACCCCCGAGCAGAAGGCCAAGGCCGTCGAGTTGAAGGAACAGCACCGGGAACGCCGCAAGGGAATGAAGGGAAAGCGCGGCCGCGGTTACGCCAAAGGCGAGAAGTCGTTTCGAGACGGTCCCACCACCAAAGTGGCCCGGTAGAGTTCTCCTGCGAGTTTTCGAGCGGCAGTCATTCCCTACTCAACAAGAACCCCAGTCTCAATTTCTCTCTAAGAAAAATGATTCTGACACCCTAAAAGTATCTCAAAAAAGAGCACCTCAAAAGGGTTTTTCATTGCGTCATATTAACATATTTGTTATGTATCTACTATGAAATTTGAGAAACTGCTGCAGATCATCAGGGGTGAACCGGTCTTTACCACCGGGCTGTTGCTGGCCGGTGAGTCGAGCCCGTCCTCTATCCGCGCCCAACTCTCCCGCTGGGCGCGTGAGGGCAGGATCGTCAAGCTGAAACGGGGATGCTACGCCCTGGCGGCGCCGTATACGGACAGTGCCCCGTCGCCTTTCGTTATTGCGAACGCCGTCGGACCGGCCTCTTACGTGAGCTGCCAGTCGGCGCTTGCCTGGTACGGTCTGGTCCCCGAGCATGTTCCCTCGGTCGTCTCCGTCACCTCGGGCCGCACCAGGACGGTCGGCAACCGGTTTGGGACCTTCATCTACAGGCACTTGAAACCCTCTCTTCTCTGGGGGTTCGTTCATGTAGAGTTACCTGGTAAAAAGAGCGCGCGAATGGCCCTCCCCGAGAAGGCGCTGCTCGACCTGATCTACCTGGAGCCGTCCGCAGACAGCGCCAATTACCTCGAAGAGCTCAGGCTGCAGAATACCGAGCAGATCGACAATCAGATGCTGGTCTCCTTTGCCCGGCGTTGGGGTAAACCAAAGTTGATGAGAGCGGCGCAAAGGCTTAACTCCGCTTTCGACCGGGTGGAGGAGCCACTTCAATGAAGGAGGAACTTCGCCGGATCATTCATGAAACGGCAACCAGCCTTGCGGCTCAGAACGGGGTCCGGGAGTATCTGCAGGCGAGGATCCTCGGCCTCATGCAGGAGGCGGGAGCGATGATCCCCCTCGCCTTCTGCGGCGGTACCGCCCTTCGCTTCCTATACTCGCTGCCGAGGTTCTCCGAAGACCTGGATTTCTCTCTGGAGAGGAGCCGCTCCGATTTCGACCTCGAATCGTGTCTCGCCAGGGTCCGTAGCGGCCTCGTGAGAGAGGGATACGACATCGAGCTGAAGAACAGGACGGTTTCCGCAGTTCACGGCACGACATTCAGGTTCACGGGATTGCCCTTCGAGTTGGGCCTGTCACCCCGCCAAACGCAGATCCTCTCCATCAAGGTCGAGGTCGACACGAACCCGCCGGAAGGATCGGGGCTCGATGTCAGTATCGTCCGCAGGCATGTCCTCCTGCGGCTCCAGCACCACGATCGTGCGTCCCTTCTCGCCGGGAAACTGCATGCGATCCTCGTGAGAGGGTATGCCAAAGGTCGGGATTACTACGACCTGATGTGGTACGTAAGCGATCCTGGATGGCCGAAGCCTAACATGGTCCTCCTTAGGAACGCCCTCCTTCAAACGGGATGGGATATTGAGAGGGTACATTCTATGGACATCGGCTCGATGCTGGTAGAGAGGTTCACGGATGTGGATTGGTCGGCGGTCCGCAGAGACATTGCACCGTTCCTGGAAAGACCGGCGGAGGCGGAGCTGCTCAACGAGCGAGACATGCTCGGACTATTGCGCAATTTCCTGAGAAGGACATAACACTCTCTAAATCAAAATCACGCACAACCCCATGAAACTCGCGATGAGCACGCCCACTGCGATCCTCGGGTGAGGTTTGATGAGCCGGTGGCTCAGTCCCCAGCACGCGGCAAAGGCGATCACGAAAACAACCAGGGTCTTGAGGTAGATGGAGATCGACAGCGACTGCAGGAGATACTGCAGGCCGATCACAAAGGGCAGGTGGATGAGATAGATGTCGTAGGCGGCATCCCCCAGGCTCCGCCGAACAGCGGATGGGCGATTGAGAAATCGGTGACACAGGGTGATGAAGAAACCCGTGAAGGCAAGGCCTGTGAAAGATCGCAGAACGCCGTTCATGACGACCCCGAGCCACCGAGGCATGTCCGGATTGCTCTTCATGGCGGCGATGAGCCCCAGATTGGAGACAAACAACAAGGTCGCGGCCAACCCCCAAATCCAGAACACGCCCGGCAGGGTGCGACCCTCGAACCATCTTCGCGAATACGCGTATGCCCCCAGCGCGAACAAGCCGATATAAATGGGCGCCCGGGTAAGTTGGAAGACGAGGAACGGGCCGATCCTCATCCATGTGCGCGGTACGGTGCACATGCCGAAGACACTGACCAGCAACGCCGTCACGAGACCGAACACTATCATGGTCAACAGAATCCGACGCGATCCCGGCGCATCATCCACTGGCGGCGTGCGAAGCCTTTTCAATACCGGAATATGGGTTACCGAATACAGGGCGAAGAACACGATGAGCAACGAAATGAACCACAGGTGCCACTGGGAGATGTGATCGATGTACTTCGCCTCGGTGGATCTCCCCGCCAGGAAGGTAATGCTCATATCACCGGCGGTCCTCAGCTGGCCCAGCCAGAACTCGAAGAGGCCCATTGGCGCTTCGTGCATCCTCACATGGCGCACATACGAGACTATCGGGTTGGAGAACACGGTGATGAGCACCAGAGGTATTCCCAGGCGTCCGAGCTTGCCGATCATGAAGGTACCGGGCCCATGCCGCCTCATGGACGGAACCGCAAAAACGCCCGCGACAAAGAACATTACCGGCATCATATAGACGTCCAGTATGCTGAGGAGAACGTTCAACGCGAAGCTCTTTTGCAACTCCGTCACCGGCCACCACCGGGCATGATTGGAGTAGGCCATGGAGGCGTGAAACAGAACGACGCCCATGATCATCAGGTAGCGCACTCCGTCGAAGTAATGTTGCCGGCCCGAGGTGGTAGGCTCCGCCGTCATGGAAGCGCCCCCTTCGAGAAATCCTCGCGCGCAAACAGCACTTCCATTGTGGAGGTGCGCATCACCGGGCGATAGCATTCGGAGATCCTGTCCTCGAACCGCATGACTGCGTCGAGGGGCTGATCGGCGAGGGACGGAAGCGCCCACCTGAAATTCCATACCCTCCAGGGTGGCGGATCGACCATCCTCACGATGGCCGCGGCGTCCTGGCGCTCGACCACCTCGGTCAACTCGCAAAGGGTGGTCATGTGCACCTCGCTCGCTCGCTTCGCGTCACCTGGAAGCATGGCGCTGAATGTCCCGAGCTCGGTCCCGGGGATGACTTCCCTGCCCGCCTCCACGGCCACGATGGTCGCCGGAGTGAGCAGCGGACCGTCCGGCGCCTCGTCACGAATGAACGCGGCTATCTCCTTCACTTCGGTGGAGGCGCCCTCGATGACCTCGACGGGCAGGTACAAGAACACTGCCATCGCGGGAAGCAACCACGCCACGTGGCGGATGGGAGTTCTCTCGCCATCGCCGATCGTCCAGAAGGAGATCGCTCCCGCAGCCGCGGCCACCGGAACCCCCGCCGCGATGTAGACACCCCATGCGGACGACGGGATCATGGGCGTAACGAGCCCCGTGACGGCGGCGCCGATCAGCATGAGCTCGGGCCACTTGCGCATGGATATAAGCCTGGGCACCCCGAAAAGCCCAACCACGGCGACGCAGATCACCCCGGGAGAAACGTTCCACCACTGCATCAACTGGGCGACGGGATTGCGCTCGAACGCCGCTTCCATGTGGTAGCTCCAGATGTGAAATATGAAGTTTCCCGGCGCTGATAAGAAAAACGGAAGGAACGCGGAGACACCCACACCCAGACAGATTCCCAGGATCTTGAGGCGACTTTTCAATCCGTCGACGCTCAACATGAGCGCGGGGGTGAGCACCACCACAACCGGCGCGCAGGACAGCCTGCATCCGATGGCCAGGGTTCCGGCGATCGCAAACACGACCGCGCGCTTCACGGGCGGCCCCCGCCATAAAGCCGCGGCCATGGACAGGGTCAGGAAAGCTCCGGCCGGCCCACACCACACACCGAGGGTCTGCAGGGACACCCAGCGCGGAGACGCCGCCAACAGGAAACCTGCGACGATCCCGGGCTCCCACCGTCCCAGCCGATGCCGGAGAAAGACCATCAGGATCACCAGGGTCAACGCTCCCCACGAGGCGTTCAGGGTTCTGTGGCTGTCCATGGAGAACCCCACGATCTTCAGGACGAGACCGTTCACGTAGGGCATAAGCGGTGTCTGGGTATAGGCAAAATCCCGATAAGGGATCTTGCCCTCGTACACAGATCGCGCCGCGAGGGTGTAGAAGCTCTCGTCCGGCGCCATCATGGCGGTGTGATGGAAGTGCACGCAAAATCCCAGATAAACGCCAAGCACGACCAGGACGCCGAACAGGGCGGGAGCCCAGTTCTTGACGAGCATTATTCGCGGGTGAATCCTCACCTGGAACCCCTGCGCCTGTTTCGAACGACGATGCCCCCCATAAAAATCAGGCATGCGGCCCATGCGAAGAGGCTTACCCAGTTGGCTGTCCTCTCCCACCATGGCCTGACGTAGAGCAACTCGGTCACTCCGTCCCTCGCCTCCACGGTGATCAGGATCTCCCGCGCGTTCGGCAACACGCCCCGGCGCTCGACCTCGATCTCATCTCCCTCATGGTAGGCTCTCCAGGGATAGAAATACGCAATGGGATAACGGATGCGCGATGACGAATCAGAACCCGACACCCGGACCACCACCCGCTCGTCCGAGAAATGCTCCACGGATATCGTACCGGGACCCTCGAGTCTGACAGGCGGTTTCGTACCGGCCTCAACGGAGTAGATCATCACCTGCCCGATCTCCTTGACGAGTTCGAGGTCGTCCCTTTGAGGCCACTTGGCGATAGAGAAGATCCATCGAACGTGCAGGTTTTCGAGGGCCTTTGGGTTGGTGTAGAGGTTCTGGATGAGTTGGGTGTCGTACGGCCACCTGTGTGCCAGGGGAACATTTCTGAAGATGGCGGTGGCCTCGTATCCGAACTTGAGTTTTGGAAGATTCGTATGCACAGGCGCCGACGCGAAGATATGCCTGTGGTAAACCTCGTTGCACTTGGGCGATACCAGATTGCCGCTAACGCACAGTTTGCCCGGCTGGTAAAGCACGCGATCCAGCGGGCCCCTTTTCTGCTTCTCCAGCCACTTTTCGGCCTGCACGATGTCATCCCACAGATCGCCGCCCAGGCGCCCTATTCCGGCCGATTTCTTGAAATTGTCGGTCCAGCCCACCGCCACGATGCTCACCAGGACAGCCACCATGAGCGCCGGTCTGGCGACGCGACGCACGGTCGCCCATTTCCCCTCGCGCCACTTCAAGGGCAACCGGTCCACGAGCCACCCCGTGCCGAAAGCCGCGCGATCCACGGCAAAGCCCGCCAGCACGAACCATACAAACTTCATGAACGCGGCCATGCGCTCGATCTGCACCTTGCGGGCCATTATCCCGTCACCGAGCGTGTTGGCGAACCCGACAAACAGAAAGATAGTGACGAACAGCAAGGCCACATAGACAGGCCATCTCTTGCGGGTGAGGAGCGCCGGCACGAACCCGACCGCCCCGAGGATCCAGGCCACCCAGTAAAAATCGTAGAACAGCTCGTTGGTGGCCAGTTTCCGGAAGAGCCGGGGGAGAGACATCCACATCCCTCCAAATCCCACCGCGGGCCAGCCGAGGGTCCATTCGGAGCCGGTGGTGATCCACGGCACGGTCCAGAACGACGA
>SDBV01013175.1_pt1 | contig 10548 bp, 13 predicted proteins | sample 2277081 | NCBI WGS metagenome assembly SDBV01 (sample SAMN10402039, study PRJNA504765) | marine sediment metagenome | isolation source: marine sediment core GS10_PC15, 223 cmbsf | place: Arctic Ocean: Southern Knipovich Ridge | collected 2010
GGGAGGCCGCAGCGGCGGTCTTCATACTCACATGACCCTGATCCTGGACCCGTTCAATGCACGGGTTCGAAAAGATGATGTAGCCGGGGCGCTCAAGACAAGAAACGCTCCTTTGAGTACCGGAACTGTGGTCGCCATCACAGCCACAAATCCACATAAACCAGGTGAAGAACGGGTCTACAGACCGACGGATATAGCGCGAGCTCTTACGGAGCCCTGGGGGAATCAGCATACTTTGATCTTGGAGTACCTCACGGGTAAACTGCGTCGACTCACCCCCGTCGAGTGTGAGTTAATACAAGGATTTCCAAAAAACTGGACAAAGCATGGAATTGTCTTTTTAACCCCTGATACCTATATCAAGGGTAATGCCGATGCCGAGAAAGCCAACGCCCTTAAAATACTGTCCACAATGTGGAAAGCAGTTGATACGGAAAAGGGAGAGAGACGGGGATTTAGAGAGTTTATTTCACTTCTCAAAGAGGAAATATTGCAACCGAGAATGTATGCGGAACGCATTCAAGGGAAGATGGAAGGACAAAGTTCTCCCTCAACAGGGAAATTACAGAGCAAGGCAGTTGATTATTGCGACGGAATGTTTGAGATGTGGGAAAAAATCAAATCTCGATATTCATCACAAAGACAGGGACAAATTGAACAACTCCTTAGAAAACTTAGAAGTTCTTTGTCGAAGTTGCCACATCAAATTACATCGCAAGGAAGACGGATGGAATCCATCAACTCGGAAAAGAGACAAAATGGGAAAATTTGTTTAGTCCACTGGATATCGGATTATCAGAGGTATAGGCTTCTGGGAAACGCTGTCACCGTCAACGTGATTGAAGCTATCGGTCAACACATCAAGGAGGCGTTTTCTAGTAAATGACTAATGCTGTGCTTTTACCACGAGGACGTGTATGGCACCTATTTCATGAGTCATTAACTGTTTGTGGTAAGAAAATTGGACCAAATTCTATAATGCGAGAGAGACCCGCCTCGGATGGTAAGATATGTTCACGGTGTAAAATCTATGTGGCGGATGAAATGATGACTGAGTTTTGGGGTTACGATTGGTTAGACGAGCCAACTATGGATGAACTTCGTAGTCAAAAGACGGAGGAGAACTAGATGTCTGAGTTAATGCTACCGGTCGCCAGCATCTTTCAGAACAGGCTGAACGCGAACGAGATGGAGATAGTCAAGTTCGGCCAGCTGAAGATCGATGTCAAAGCGGAGGACTATGACGCGATCACAGTCAGCCCGGTAGATGTATTCTACGATGCTGAAGCTAGGATGGATCCTCGAGTAACGAAGTTCATTCCCGCGGATGCTGATGTAACAGATCTCTACATAATCTGCGATGGATTCCACAGGCATAAGGGAGCGTCTCAGCTAGGCCTCACCCACATCCGAGCGGTGATCAACCATATGACGGAGTCCGACGCCATGGCCCATTTCTACCGTCGGCACAAGATACACGGAGAGATGAACCCCATATTAGAGGCTGAGATGTTCAGGCAGGAACTGGAAAAGCGGGGTGGGACTATAGCCGAGCTCGCTAAGGCCTTTAATCTTACAAGTGCGAGCTACGTCAAGACCAGGCTCTCACTGTTGAATGTCACGATGGATGTAGTCGACCTCTTCTACATACCTCCCGCGGATCTTCCTGGAAAGCTGACCACTGAACATCTCAAATCCATTTCCTATCTCCCTAAGAACATGCAGTATGCCGTCGCGATGATGAGTCTCGAGAGGAACTGGCGTATCGAAGATATCCGAATCGAGTCTAAGCGGATCAGAGAGGGGAAGGGGCTCAGGCCCGTTGAGACTTTCAAGAAGGTGACGACGACGAAGTTGGTTCCGATTGATGGAATAGGGGGGCCACCACCGGCCAATCCGACGCTGATACAACGACATCTACACTCGAACATTGATCGACTTCTCACCCCTAACGAGGAGAGGATTGTGCGAACAGTCAGGAAGCTGGGCGAGATCCCCATGAAAGAACTTGCGGACGCTCTCGGCCTCTCCCCTGCCGGAATATCTAGATCCGTCCAAGGTCTATGTGCGATGGACGTCTTATCTACTCAAAACAAGGAGAAAGAGGGGCCGGGGCGCCGCACGAAGCTCTACCGCCTATGGGTTGCGGAGGAGCAGCCTAAGTCAGAATATGTCCGGGACAAGCCTCTGACCGATGAAGAACTCTTCGAGCAGTACCCGGAAGTGATCAAGGACACGATCAAGAAAAAGAAGCCTGAAACCCTCAGGGAGAAGGCTAAACGGAAGAGGGGGAGGCCACCGCAGCGGGTGGTGATACCCGACGAGCGGGTCAAGCCAATCGGGCCGGATGACTGGAAGAGGGCTGTGACGGATGACCCGCAGCCTCCTCCCGTAATGCGGGAGCCTGTAGTCCGTTCCCGGAAGCGGGCACCATTGCCCCCTCTTGTGCTTAACCAGGACCTCATAGAAGTCTTCTCTGAGGCCGTCTATGAGCTGGCTATCCGGGAGGGCCTCGATCTCAGCAAGGAAGGCATTGAGGGTCGAGGTCTCGATGACGAGCTTGGTCTCGAAGCCGAGAAGTTGCTTTATGCGTGGAGCACCTCAAAGAGCAGTTCAGACCTCATCAAGCTCGGCCTCAAAGTGCATCAGCTGTACACCCGGGCGACGCATAAACGGACTGAACGATGAGATGGATATTCGGTTCAAGGAAGATAAAAGGGACCCGATTGTTTTCATATTTGCTTATCCAGAAATAGAGGTAGTCTGCATAAACCCCGTCGCCCCTTGGTCTGAGGTGATGGTGATCGCGCCGGTCTATGATAGAAGTAAACCCGTGACGATGTCGATAGAGGAGTTTATGACAAAAGCTCTGGGGTGGGAGGCTCTGATTTTGACCATCTTTCTCGGTCAGGGAGGGCATGTTTCACATGCTCTAGATGATGCATGTGGCACCAGTTCAGGCTTCTTTAATATATTTTCAGACATTCATCATTAATGAGGTCGATGATTCTTGGCGTGTAATCCCGAGTCAATGTCGGGTTCCTGGAGTATGAACAGGAAGGAAAAACATGGAAGAATCATTGAAGGAACGGATACTAGCTTTAGCAGTACAAGAAGAAGGAAAGATAGACGTAGAAGGCATAATAAGAGCAGTCGGTGAAGCCCTGCTGGCATTCATAGGAGAAGGGCCACTGGCAGAGCACCAATACTTCTCCAATCTTCAGACACCGAACATCAGACGCAAAGTTCTCAATCAGTTTCTGGAAGACATAATATGAACATACGGCCAATGTTGGCAGATACAGGGACTATGCAAGATCTTCAAGATCCTAATGCAGCAGGTGAACTCAAACTAGATGGCTCCCGGGCCTGGATCGTGAAACAGGATGAGGAGAAAGGCATATTCGGCAGGCCACGGAAAGGGGTGTCCACGGAGTACACAGATCGGCTTAGAGAAGTGAGAGAGGCGATTGAGGGGATTCCCGCAGGCTCTTTCATAATGGATGTCGAGATCACATACTTCGATAAAAATGGAAGATCGATATTCGAAGGGAGCCAACGCCGATGCTCAACCCAGAACAAAGCCAAACAGCTGAAGTATGAGGTGGACTGGCCGATTCAGGCCATGGCATTCGACCTCATATATCTCGACGGGAAGATGCTTCATAACTATCCCTGGGAGACGCGAAAGCAAATGTTACAGGATCTCTTGAATGAATCTTTGCAGAATGGAATAACATTCCTGCCACACACAATCGACAAGAAACAGGAACTCTACAACAAAGTCACAGCTCGAGGTGAAGAGGGGATAATGCTCAAACGACTGGGCAGCCGGTATGAAGAGGGACGTCGCAGCAGATCATGGCTGAAGGTGAAGAAGTGGTACAACGAGCGATGCCTTGTCGTAGGCTATACGGAGGGAAGAGGAAACCGCCTCGGTTACTTCAGATCTTTGATACTCGCTCAACCAGGGCCTGACGGACAGTTGCGTTACGTGGGCAAAGTGGGAAGCGGATTTGACCAAGCTGAGATCCGCAAGATCTATCGAATGCTGACAGCAGCCGAAGTTGATGATCCCCAAGTGGATGCACGAACCAGCACAGGCAGTAAAGTGAAGCATACTCCGGTTAACATGACTCTCGAGATTGAGGTCAGATTCCAGGAGATATCTAAGCGAGGCGTGTTCAGAATGCCTACAGTGTTGAAGGACGAATACGGCCATAACCTGATCCACTATAACTCGAGGAGAATAACAGCCAAACCTCGACCAACCAACCTCAAGGATATGCTTAAAGCACTCGGGGAAAAATGACCGCAGGGACACAGAGAAAAGCCTAATTAGTCTATATCGTATTCCATACTGTGCAGGGTGGAGACAAAACCTCTTCTTATCATCCAAGATTTGAAGGTGGTTTCTCCCTTACCCTCGCACAGCCACCCCGCAAAAAGGGTGCCTCTGGAAACATGAACAGAGGAAAAGGAAAAAAATGGAAACTGATAAAGAAACTAGAAAAGAAGTTGCTAACGACGGCACTAACAACGAAGAGAAAGGCGTAGATAAAAAATGGCTCAAAACTATCGTAACTGACAATATAGAGAAACCGCACATATGGACTCCTAAAGAAGTACAGCAGATAGGGCCGAAGAAAGCAGAATCTAGAATACAAAGAATGCTACAACAATTCTACTGGGATCTCATTGACAAGCTCAAAGAAGTCAAATTCACTGAGGGCGGTGCGATCATAACACAGCCAAGTGAAGATTCCTTTGACAAGTGGTATGAGGATATGGACCTAGCGGATTATACGCATAAATCCAAGCTCATGGACATCTTCAATACCATAGGTCGAGCGTGTCAGATCTCAGAAGTCGAAGGCTATAGCGAGGAAGAATTCGGAACAATCATGAGTAAGATACTGCTCCGATGCATGGAAGAAGAAACCTACTTGGGCATCGTAACTAAAGTCATAGATGAGAAATATCCCGGCCTTGCCTCGCCTTTTCGATCCACTCCGACCATAGATGAAATGCAAGAACATGAAGAGTTCCTGTACCGACATAGAATCCACAAACTCCAAGTGAACATCGACACGAACATCGAAGAGTTCGCAGATGAATTAGCACAGATCGACGCCGCCATTAAAACGGATTTCGAATCGCTGGCCAGGAGACTGAATGTACTAGTCATAGTCGGAGTAGATGTTTGGGAGTTAACTCTCTACTGTCTCATGTCTCCTAATGCACCGAGATTTCTAATGAACGCCCTTGACTATAGACCGAATTTACATGAGAAACTTGCAGGGGATATCTCAACTGCGAAAAGCAAAGTGCTCAAGATCTCCAAGATGATAGCCCCCAAGATGCTGGTCGTCGACGACACGACGAAGGCTACGTTTGAGGGCGTCGCACCTACTAGAAGCGGAGACGACATAGCAGACGGAGTCATCGACTGGGCCAATGACGGGGTTATGATCGTGGAAGAGTTCACTAACAAATTCGCGAAGATGCCCCTGTTCAGACGAGTGATGGATGGCGAATATATCAGGATCTTCAAGAAGGGAAGCGGAAAAGGTCTTCAAGCGAACATAACTATGCTTACCGCCTGCAATCCAGATGATGACTTCTTCCAAGAGGAGATGACATTCAGAAGTCAGATACCCTTCAAGGAAGGTGTGCTAAGCCGATTTGATATACTCATTCCATTGACGGCGACACAACTGAAGAATGAGATACTTGTGGATAAGATAGATCTCTTCGGTACAAAGGTTGAGGGCCTCATCGACTTCGTAGAGGTGAAGACTAGACTGACCACACTCGCGCACGGGATGAAGCAAATCCAATTCGTCCTATTGACAGAGGAACAGAAAACGCGCCTCAGAGACATATTCAAGGCCCACAACACAGCAGACATCAAAAAACGCATGATCAAAAACCGGCCGCTACTTATCCTCCGGGACTTGGAAACCTTGGCCCGGTTGGTTAATGTCATAGCCACCGTTAACTTCAGCAGACGCAAGATAGAGAATGGGCTTTTGTTTGCAAGCGATGAAGACATAGATAAAGCGATACAACTCTGGGAGAATCTGTTAAACTACCGGGTACAACTATATGCGCGATCCAGCAGGAACCTAACCACCATAAGCGAAGAGCTCGTGACGTATCTAGCTCGAGCAGGGGGAGTTGAGAACTGGATCCCCCAAGATGAGCTCTACGAGGAGTTCGTCACCGTCCAACGCAAAATCGGCAGATCAACCTTCTACAAGGAGTTAACGGGCTTGCTCGAGGAAGGACGCATCGTAGCATCAGGGAAACGAGATCGTAAACTAAAGCTCGTAATTAAATAGAAGAATGAGCAGATGGTGCGCGCTGAAGATGAAAAAGGGAAGTAAATACTCTAAGGAAACAATAGAGAAGATGCGAGAAGCGCAAAGAGGACCGAAAAACCACAGGTGGCAAGGGGATAGTGCAAGCCATTCCGCTGGTAATTCGAGGGCACAACGAAGATTCAAGGCACCAGAAGGAAAAGAGAGACATCATATTGACGACGACCCACTAAACAATGAACAAAATAATATCGAACTCATGACAAGGCGAGAACATATGATAGCAGATGGTAGGATGGACGCTCTCATAGCACGTAATAAATCTGGAAAATACAAGTTCGCTTGAGGTCCTGATGGTCGATACGTCAAGAAGAAGTGAGGGGCGAGTTATGTGGCGGTGTCCCGTAACGCCGTTAATGACCCACGCTCGAGGGGAACCGCGTAGAAGCCCTCCTCGGCCCCTCCAAAGGAGAAAGAATGACAACCAGAACAGAGAATTGGAAACCGCTTGAGTTTCATTGTCCGTATGAGTGCACCTACTGCCCTGAATCCGAAATGGCATACAGCGAAACGCCGAAGCTGAGAGAGGAATGGATGGATATACCTAGACATTACGCGATATGGGTTTGTCCGGATACTGACCTGTTCAGCGATAAGGTGCCGAGCAGCCTTATTGAATCGGTTCTGGAAAGAGCATCACAGCATTCTGATAAAGGCTACATATTCTGCACCAGGAATGTGAAAAGATATTCGGAGTTCCTCGGCAAATTCCCTTCATGGGTGTACTTAGTGACTACGGCTGAATCAGATATCAATTATGGCTGTAGCAAGGCACCCCCACCGTTAGTGCGTCTCAAAGAACTGAGGGAGCTGAAGCATACATTGGGTGATTTTCATCGGCGCGCGGAAACCTGCATTTCTATAAAGCCGGTAATGAGGTTCACGGACAATTTCGCCGATGCCATAAGGCAAGCATTGCCAGATCAAGTTATGATCGGGAATGAGTTAATGGGTATAGAGAACTTTCCTACCCCCAAGTTCAGCGAGGCATTGGCCCTGGCCAAAAAATTATCGACATTTACCGAGGTCAATATAAACGACTACCATGTATCCAAAGATACTCGTATTAGAGTTTGGCCTGAAGCTAAGACGGCGCCTGATCGATTCGAAGTAAAACACCGTCAATATCTACGCGCGGCATTTCAAGTACCGAGGCCTATCCATGATGAATAAACAAGAATACGATAGAAAACGGCACGCAGATAGATACCATAATGATGATCGATTCTATTTACGGAAAAAACTATCAGCTATGTTATGGAGATGTAAAACTCTTCCTTACTATAAAGGATTAAAGATCCATCAGGAATGGCTCGATAATCCTGATAGTTTCATAGAATGGGCATTAAACAATGGATGGAAAAGAGGATTAGAGATAGATCGGATTGATAGTACGAAAGGATATTCGCCTGATAATTGCAGATTTGTTACACGCAAAGTGAACGCACGTAACAGGCAATATGCTACCACTGATTTCGAGAAAGGAACGCGAAAATGTAGTCAGTGCGGGATAGTTAAATCTCTCTCTGACTTTCATAGAGGAGGTAAAGCCGGTAGAAGATATAACTGTAAAGAATGCAATAACAAAAAGAGGAGAGAGGAAAGAAAGATATTATCACCAGGGGCCCAGCGTCAAAGCTGGTTGGTGGCCTAAAAAATGAACACCAAAGGAAAAGGTGATGAAAAATAAATCTAGAGTTAAGTAATGCAAATTTCACGACATTCAAGAACGCTATTAGCTTGATGAAGACCGTGAATGAAGAACTGACGCTGAACTTCGACGACGATGAAGGAATACGGGTGAGAGGCATGGATCCTAGCCATGTAGCCATGATTGACATCACGCTCAAGCCCGGACTCTTCGACAAATTCGAGAAGACAGAGGAGATGATCACAGTCAACCTGGCAGAGTTCTACAAGTTTCTCGACCGGGTTGAGAAAGGTGAACGTGTTAAAGTCAGCTACGACAAAAAGGAGGCAAAGCTCGCCATACTGACTGAGAAGAGCGGCGTCAAGCGACGGTTCGCTCTACCAACACTTGAACCTATTGAGGATGCAGTGCCAGAGCCGAAGATCTTCTGGAAGTCGGAAGGCCGCATACTCACGCAAAGCATAGACAGAGCCATCAAAGATTCGGACCTGGTAGCGGAGCATGTGAAAATCATGTTCACCAATGACACGATGGTATTCAATGCCGTAGGAGATGTGGGCAGCGCGCGCAACGAATGGGAGAAAGACAGCGACGAACTTCTACAACTCAAATCCGAAGAGGATTCATCTGCTACATTCACTCTCCATTATCTCAAGGACATGTTCGGGCAGCTCAAAAATCTGACTGATGTCGTAACTCTCCATCTATCAACCGATATGCCTCTGAAGATCAAGTCGGATGAAAATGAGAATTTAGAGATAGCTCTCTTCCTGGCTCCTTGCATCGGTATTTAGATTTCATTCCGTGGAGGTGAAACATGAGATGGAAACAATAACTAAAGACGGTCGCCGCTTCACGAATCGGAGCGGGGCCACTATTACGTTCGGCGATGGGCTCGAGCTCAAGGATGGTCAAACATGCGTCATGAGATACACGGTAAAGGCCGGCGTATTGAGCTGCGTACGCGTCGTTATTGAGGATCCTCAGGAGCTTGCTCGAGGCCTTGAGGCTTAATCATGTCTAGACCTGAGATCACAGTTGACCACAGACCACATCATTGTCAGGAGAGGAGAGTATTCGACATCGACGACATAGAGGATCTCCCATCGAAGGTCAAACTCAGCAGTCAGAAGATGTATGGACTCGAACACTGGACACCAGGACCCAGCATCAACAAGGGCGTCATCAGAGAGATCCGAAGACCGCCCAAGGAGTGGCTGAATGTCTGGATTAAACTCGACTATCTCGGAGACGATATCTCCGACCTGGTGCCCCTCCTCTTCGATGTCGATGGTGTGCCTTACATCATGGCGCCGCCGAAGAACAGAACGGATATGCGAATCCAGGTCTGCATTAAGGAGGCTGATGCGGAAGAACTTCTATGGCTGCTGGCGAAGGCTACGGATTTCTGCGATAGTTGTAGTAAACCCCTAGACCCAAGTATAGAGTGCAGCTATCTTGAGCATGACGGCGAATCCATCGCCAATGTGTATGGCTGCACCTTCTGCGATGGGGAGAGCATCAGATGGAGTAAATCTTTCCTCGAGTGGCACCCGGAGTTGTTGGAGTCTCTGAAGAGGCAGCTGGCGGGGCCATCTCAGATTATAGAACTTTAATTGGACCTGGAATAAAGTAGGAGAGGGGAAATACTGAGAGAGAAGTTGAAGACCCGAAATGGAGAGCGCATGCGCTTCAAGGGCACCTTCGACAGATACGGGCTGAAAACAGCTTACAAGGGTCTACCCCTTGAAACTGTATGCCTCAACAACATCCAGACCATGCAAGGAGAAGAGGTCACCGATCATCTCTGGTTCAATCACACCAAAGGATTCAGAGAATTAGGCGTTCTCTATCCGGGAGACAGAGTAGCTTTCGATGCAAGAGTTGGAGCATACCTCAAGGGCTACGCCGGAAGAGAGGAAGAAGGCGAGGGTCAGCAAATGGACTATAAACTTACTCGGCCCACCAAGCTGATGCTCCTGAGTAAGGTTGGACGCCGGAAGATCTACATCATCTGTGAGAAATGCGATCATGTCAATAGAATAACAGCGGAGAGATGTAGGCGATGCAAGAGTCCTTTTGAGGAGCAGCCTCCTAAACCAGTTCCCCAGCAGCAGCCTCCAGATCCGAAGCTCATCCAGAGGACGCTTGAGGAGGAGTTCACAGTGATAATGGAGTCCATCGGAGTCAAGGTGAAGTAAGCATTGATAAGTTCGGATTCTATTCCATACTCGACACAGATGTACAGGGAAATTCCTAAGAATCGCATATTGATCTTCCCTGGGACCCCTGCGTTCAAGGGTTGGAAAACCTTCTTTGATGAGTCTTCAATTTCGCATCCTGCAAAGATGAATCTGAATCTTCTCAAGTGGATCCTGAAGACCTACACAAAGCCAGGTCAAGTAGTCTTAGACCCGATGGCGGGCACCGGGAGCACGATCATTCTCGCGGCATTATTGGGACGGCATGGGATCGCGGTGGAACTCGAGCCAGCGTTCTGTGAAATGATCAAGG
>SDBV01013176.1_pt1 | contig 10548 bp, 17 predicted proteins | sample 2277081 | NCBI WGS metagenome assembly SDBV01 (sample SAMN10402039, study PRJNA504765) | marine sediment metagenome | isolation source: marine sediment core GS10_PC15, 223 cmbsf | place: Arctic Ocean: Southern Knipovich Ridge | collected 2010
TTGGTGCCGGACTGATAGGCGGCTCTTCATTGAAGATGCTCGCGCGGAGGGCGGCGCCTCGCCGACCCGAGCGACCTCACTGCGGTGGCAGGCGTCGGATATCTGCGCCGGAGGAGTAGTAGACGATCCCCTCGGGACCGGTTGTGATGGCCACCTGGCAGTCCGTCACAACCACGCTGTCGTCCGTGACCTGGTCTTGGTTGGCCCCGGCGAATTGCAGACGGCGCATGAAGCTCGTGATAAACTCGCACGCCAGGACGCCGTCGCCCAGGGCCGGATACACCTCTCCGGACACGACGGTCAGCCCGCTGGGGGCGACGCTAGAGCTCGCTTCGCTCGGCTCCTTTTCGGGGATACTGTAATAATAGACCGCCTCAACACCGACTATGAATATCTTGAACCACAAGCAATAAAAGGCAACATCCAGGCAATCCAGGCCCGGTCTGCTATCATGCGTGAGCTTGACGCTATTTCAAACCTGCATAGCTCCACTATCCACACCGACGAACAGCAGCCAGCCAGGCTTACACCTGAACAGGTAGCAGAACTCAAGCGATACGCAAAGCAAGCAACGGCCATACGCCTGAGTAAGACTGAGTAGGCCTGAGGCCGTGCAGGAGCGGCGCCAGTGGCCTAACGCAAGGCAAGGGTGGACGCAGGCAGCTATATATAGATTAAGGCTTGTATGTGGCTAAAGTAGGGGTGGGGTGGGGGTTGAGGGTACGGTGCGATTGTATATATATACCACAAATGAACTTAACCCAATTTTTAGGTTTAAGGATATAGGGAGTCGGCAATGAGAATATTACTTGTCATATTGTTACTATCATGTTTATTATGTTTATGTGGTTGTGATAGAAATAGGTGGTATGTTTCTACTCAGTCTATATATATTGAGGGAAGTGGCCGTAGTGGTTCGTTTGGATGTTACGGTGGTTTAATTACTAATATTTCAGATAAGCCCTTACGCATAAAGCAGGTGTGGTTATTTGAGGGCGAGACAACTAAATGGATAAAGGTGGTTAATCCTCAGCAATCTATTGCACTTCCATCAGTTTCTCATCAACATGCCTATCACATATATTCACTATCTGGTGTTGAGATAGGTTTCGTAAGGCCAGTTGCAGAAGCAGTTTATTTTAAGGACAAAGAGGCCTCCTTAGAGACAATTCAGACTTCAATATAACCTAATTTAACCAATAATGGACACGAAAGGTAGAGAGATGAGAATAGTATGTATGATGTTATTTGTGTTGTGTTTATGTGGATGTGAGAAGGAAGTTCCAATGGAGATAAACGATGAAATTGATAAAGAATTGCTTATTATTACGAGTGAAATTGCATTACCAACTGCGATAAGTATGAGTTTTGAAGAGTTAGAATACGAATGGGCAATTCCAACTGTCGACGATTTATTACAATGTACAGATACCGAGTTACATAACATAGCCACATTTATTACATTGTATGGGGTAGTGTTAAATGACAAAAAAGACCTTGAAGTATTTAGTAACAGACTTCTTCCAGAGAGATATAAAATTATTAAACAGTAGTACTTATGAAAGGTAGAGAGATGACAAAAGAACTTGAACAGGCACTACAGATGGTGGCCAACGGCTGCGCTGCGGCCAAGCTAACCGTAGCCGAGCATAACACATTGGCTAATGCCGTGGCGTTATTGGGGGCTGAGTGTGAAAAGAAATCTGAGGCTAAGGAGAAGCCCTTTGTCGGTTTATTCCCTGAAGACGTAAGGGTTGGCACTAAGCATACGATAATTACTGGTGTTGATGTTCCTGTGGAATTTATAAAGGAAGTTGACGGTTGGGTTGCCAAATGCAAGAAAAGGCCCAACGCAAAATAAGGACTGTGAATGTACAAAAACCAAGAACAGTTGCGACAAGAGAAGTTAGAGCGAAATTATCAAAGAACTATTAAATACAACTCACGCTTTGCTGTAGACTTATGTATATCTGTTCCTCAGGAAAACCCATGTTATATTTATATTATTCAGTGTGGTGATTTTCCATATTACAAAATTGGCATAACCAACAATCTTGAAGAGCGAATAAATGGACTGCAACTTGGAAATCCGTTTCGCCTACATATTATTGACCATAGGCGGGTAGAATCGAAAAGAGATGCCCTTGTTATAGAAGATTTACTTCATACATCTCAAATTGGGATTAATAGTGAAATGGGAAGAGAATGGCACGAGTTGTCGGAAAAAGAATTACTTTTAATGAGAGAAATATTGGCCGACACATAGCCCAAAACCCCTCTGAGGCTCGGTAAATTGCTAAGAGTAACTTTTAGTGGAGAATAGAAAAATGGTAGAAAAGAGAAGTGGTACGAAGTATATTCCATTTATGGAACCAGAAGATGAGGACAGAATTGTTGTATCTATGCTTGAGTATAAGGATAGGATATATGTAGCAACTCAAAAAGGTGTATATATTTTGGACAATGATAAACTTCGCAGGTTGGAGATAGTTGAAAAAACAGAGTAGGTTTAGTGGAGAATGGAGACGAAATACATCTTATATATTAAACCGTTACTTTAGTGAAAGGAAGTATTATGAGTGAAACAGAAGAAAGGAAAGCGCAGGACGTCGGCCAGGATGAGGCTTGGGCCGGTAATATCAAGAGGACTTATGACGCATATCAGGATTTGGAGTTACAGTTAGCTCGCAGGAGTTTAGACCATTATTCACGTGTAAGTGTAATTGCTGAGCGTATTTTGAATAATGGCGTCAATCAGGATAATATTGCTAATTTACAGGGTATTGCCCATCGTGACGTTGCTGTTGATTCTACTTGGGTTCCTGGCCCAGGTGAGGAGAAAATTTCTAAATAGCAGAGAAACATTATGTGGCACTTTATAGCGGAGACCGGAAATGAAACATTCTAAGCGATACAGAATGTCTGGAATTGGTGTTGATTTATGGTGCGGTAATAAAATTGTAATGATAGGACATGGCAACAGGTTGGGTAATTTCCAGATGAGCGACTGTTCTGAGTGTGGAATGTTTGTTCAAACTACTGGCGATTCTCCGGATACTGATAAGGTTATGGAGATAAATAATGTGGCACTTCATCGTTGAGTATTTGAATAGTTTGTCTGACAAGTATCTGGCTATGATTATAATTAAGTGCAAGATTATTCTTAAAAAGAGAAGGAAATGATAGACCTTGACGATCTAAAGACTGACTTGCAGATGATGCAGGTTGACCCCTGTTACTGGGCTGTAGCGAACCAGATAAAGTTGATGGGCAATACCACATTTACCTTAAATGGTTGTGGTTATATGTCATTGATAATGCTGGATGAGTCGCGATATATATCCGTGATGAAGGGTGCTCAGGCTCGAATTACTACTGCATTTATGATTTGCAGTATTCACGCTTTGCGTTATGGACTATATTCGCAGGGTGTTATTTACTATTTTCCGAGTCGTGATGCCGTTGAGGATTTTAGTAAGACGAGATTTACACCTTTAATTAACGATAATCCCTGTATTCGTCAGCACTTGAAGTCAACTGATAGCGTATTTGTCAAGAAGGTTGGCAAGGCATTTTTGACCTTAAAAGGTGCCACTGCTACCAAGAACCTCAAAGGTCGCAAGAAGGACAGTTCTGCTGTCCGGTCTACTCCGGCTGATATGGTTATTCGAGACGAGCGGGACTTGTTCGACGACCAGATGGTCGAGATGACCAAAGACAGGCTCTTGAACTCTGACTTCAAGCGTGAGGTTGATTTGGGTACACCTACAATGCCTGACTTTGGGATAGCAAAGACCTTTGATATTTCTGACCAGAAGAATTCAATGTCGAAATGTGAGGCTTGCGGTGGGTATACTTGTCTGGTAGACGAGTTTCCTAACTGCATAAAATATAAGAGGGATTCTACTCACGACAAGTTTAGTCCTTATTTCGCCTGTATTAAATGCGGTAAGGAGATTTCTGCCTTAGACCAGGAGTTTGTAGCCAAGTATCCTGGCAGGGACATATCCGGTTATCACATACCACATCTTATTACTCCAAAATGTGAGGTTCAGTTAGTAATGGACAGGTGGGCGGAGGCTCAGGCAGACGGTAGTAAGATGGGTACGTTTTACAATAGTATCCTCGGCTTGCCATATATTGCGTCTGAAGACAGACTGACCGAGACTGATGTATTTGCCTGTTGCGGCAACGATGTAATGAGAACTGGTATAAGTATCAACCAGACAGCAATGGGCGTAGACGTAGGTAAGGCATATCATACAATAGTTATAGGAGAGAAGATTGATGCAAAACGAGCTAAAATTATCTACCTTGCAAGAGTTAAGGGGTTTGATGCAGTCCACGACATTGCAAAGAAATACAATGTTAAATCGGCTGTTGTGGATGTGCGGCCTTACGAGGAGTCATTTACTAAGTTCCAGCAGTCTGAATCTTACCGTGTGTTTGGCGCAGAATACAAAGACAAACAACGCGAGTTCCTAAAGACTGATGAAAAGGCTGGAGTATACTCACTCTTGAGAAACCAGATATTTGATAAGACTCATCAATGGGTAAAGAGTAAGGAAATAGAGATACCTCGCAAGTGCGAAGAGGTAAATGAGTTTGCCAAGCAGATGTGCAACTGTGCCAAAATTTTAGAAGAGACAGAACAGGGTGATAGGGTTTACAGATACATCAAGTTAGGCCCAGACCATTACCGCAGTGCTACGAATTATCTGTATATGGCATTGGGAGATTTAACAAACTATCAGGGCATGAGTACACCTGGATATAAGCAAAATGAATCCAGTGATTTCAATCCATTAACTTATGGCTTGTAGGAGAAGAATATGGAACGCGGTTCTAAGTGTACAGAAGAACACAAACAAAAAGTATCCATAGCTCTTAAAGGCAGAAAGAAACCACCACGCACTAATAAGCATAAGCAAAATATATCACAATCTCGCAAGGGCATGGTGTTTTCTGATGAGCATAAAAAGAAACTATCTTTATCGCACGAAGGCGAGAAAAATCCTTCGTGGTGCGGTGGCACATCTTGTTCTGTATATGCAATTGATTGGACAGAAACATTAAGGCGCTCTATTAGAGAGAGGGATTATTATGTCTGTAGGCTTTGCGGAAACCCACAAGGAGACAGGGTGCTTTGTGTTCATCATATAGATTACAACAAAAAAAATTGTTCACCACATAATCTTATATCTTTATGTTGTTCTTGCCATTCTAAGACAAACGGAAACCGGAAAAAATATATTGCTTTATTGCAAGATTTAATTAAATGATAACAGAGTGTCCTGATTTTGATTTGACAAATTTAGCGGAGAAGTTTACTACTTGCGGAGATTACACTAAAGATGTTATTCTTAAAGAACTTAGATACTGGCAGAAACAACCAGACTTTCTTATATTATTGTCTGAAACTAATAGTGAAATAGATGGATTTTTAATTGGTTATCGCAATAGGAATAGTTTGTGGATTGCACAGGCTTGGAACGATGGTGTGTTATCAGAGGGTAGAGAAGCGATTGAGATGGCAAGGGAGTGGGCAAAGGAGAGAAAGTTGACCTCTATAACCGCGGAAACAAAACGGAGTGAAATGCAGGCGATGAAACGATATGGACTTGAAGAGTTCAGTCTTATTATGCGATGTGAGATATAATGAGAGAAAGGACAGAGGAACAAAAAAAGAGAAATTACGAGATGACAAATATCTGGAAGAAAAACCATCCAGATAGAATGAAGGAAATAAGAAAGATTTACCAAGATAAGCATAAAGAAAGCATAACTGAGTACCAAAAAGAATATCGAGAAACATACAGTGAAAAAATAAAAGAAAAGAAACGCATTTATAGATTAGCGAATAAAGAAAAAATCAGAATTGCGACAAAAAAGTGGAATGTCGCAAATCCAGAAAAAAGACAAATTAATAAAAGGAAGTATCGTGCGTCAAAGCGTGGCAATGTTCACGCGCCGTACACAGATATTTCTATATTCGAAAGAGATAGTTGGATGTGTGGTATTTGTGGAACAAAGATAAATAAAAGATTAAAATGGCCAACCCCACGCTCTAAGAGTATTGACCACATTATTCCAATTAGCAAAGGCGGTGTAGATGCACCGGTAAATCTACAAGCATCCCATTTACGGTGTAATATTAGTAAAAGCAATAACAGTGGCGGACAATTAAGACTAATAGGATAAAGATATGAAATTATACAATACTTTCTGGGAGAATGTGTTTAGGAGATATAAAGGTGGTACACCATCAGCGCCCGCTACGCAAGACCCAACTCCAACTCTACGCCAATTAGACGAGAAAGTTAAGCAGAAAGACAGGGACAGGCGCAGACAGAGGATTGCTGCTGCCGGTCGGGCAGGTACTATACTTACATCTGGCCAGAGTCTTGCGCAGACAGGTAATGCAACAATTCTTGGCAGGAGCACTTCATAATGCCAGAAAAAACTTTAGCCGAAAATATTCGTATCAGAATGAAGCAACTCGAAGAGGAGAAACGGTGGTACGAAGACAGAGACTACGATATAGCTCGATACGTTAATCCACGCAGAGAGTTGCTTAGAGATTCACAGAGGTTCGACAACAAGGGTGAGGCAAGGGGTAAGGGTTCATATAGTGGAGTCCCAAGTTCTGCATTATCAATATGGGTGGACGGCATGCAGGGGCATTTAGTAAGTCAGTCTTTGCGATGGTTTAAGAATATTACATCCAGCCCTCAACTAAACAGGGTTGACGAGGTAAAGAAATATGTACAAGAATATGACGAAGCTATGTATGGTGAATATAACAGGTCTAATTATTATGCTATTCTTGGCGAATGGTTCAGAGACGCAGGTTCGATAGGCACGGCTACATTGTTTACAGAGGAAGATATAGGTCGGGGCGTAGCTGTTCACACACCTATCCACCCAAGGGAGATATTTATATCTGAAGATAAATATGGCAACGTAGATGTGGTGTTTAGAAAATTCTTTTTAACCGCAAAACAGGCAGTAGATAAATTTGATGAGACAAAACTGTCTAAAGATGTAGTAGACAATGCCAGGGAACATCCAGAAAAGAAACACGAGTTTATCCATGCTGTATATCCTAATACAGATAGAATGTTTGGTAGTATACTCTCCAAGGATAAACGAATTAAATCTGTTTATATCCAATCTGAATCTAAAAAACCTGAATCAGATGGTATCTTAAAAGAGTCTGGCTTTGACATCAATCCTTATGCCGTCTGGCGATTACGTAAGAACTCTGACGAGATTTATGGCTACTCTCCTGCCGCAGATGCAATGGTATCAATAAAGAAAATCCATCAGATGAGTAAAACTTTACTCGCTGCTGCGCATAGGGCTGTATCGCCATCTTTGAACGTACCGGAACATATGCGTGGCAATACCAGAATGACACCTGACGGTCACAATTACTATGAACGTGGTGGAGATATAATTAAACAGATTCACACTGGTGTGAACTATCCTATAGCCATAGACCGAGAAGAAAAGGAACAAAGGGTAATCGAGGACGCCTATAGGGTAGAGTTCTTTTTAATCTTGGCAAGAGCAGAACGTGAAATGACTGCTACTGAGATTATGGAGCGTGCTGCCGAAAAATCTGTTTTACTTGGCCCCCAGCAAGATAGACTTTATAGCGAGGGTCTTGTTCCTGCCAATGAGAATGTTCACGAAATAGCTGACAAAGCGGGGCGATTGCCAGAACCGCCACAGATTTTGATTGATGCCGCCGAAGAAGCAGAGAAGCGTGGTTTGCCGCCGATAAGATTAAGTCTACAACTTATAGGCCCACTTGCACAAGCTCGAAAGCGTTCAACAGAAATGCAGCCAATAAAAAATGGTCTTAATGAAATAGCACAGGCTTCTACTATTTTCCCGAAAGTCTTAGATAAGATTGACCCTGACAAGTTGGCAGAGCGAATACTTGACTCAACAGATTTTCCACAGGATATAATGCGAACCGATGACGAACTTAAAAAATTAAGGGAACAACAGGAAGCTGAACTTGCACAGCAACAGGCGTTACAAACTGCACAGGGTATTGCAGAAGCATATCCAAAATTAACAGGCAAACCAGAAGAGGGTTCTCCGGCCGAGGCAATAGGACAGCAAATAGGAGTTTAGAAATGCCACACACAACCAAAGGAACGTACAAAAGCAAACCAGGCCACAGGAAATCTAAAGGGAAGAAGAATGGAAAAAAAGGTAAGTAACGAACTTGCATCATATCGTACCTGTTTCTCGACTGACGCAGGTCGTAAGGTTCTGGCCGATATCCTTTTGAACTCAGGGTACTTCGACACTAACTTGCAAACAGAGGGTGAGATAGCGGTACAGAATTTTACAAAACGAATAATTAAGAAACTCGGCATAGGCGATACGCCGCAGAAGGCCAACGAGTATGTAAACAATTTGTTCAATTTAAGTTCGGAGTAAGGAATGGGAAAAATACTATGGTTTTTGATTTTAGCGGTAATTATTACAGGATGCAAAAAGTTAAAATGCGACCACGAATGGAAGCAGGGCGCCTCATGTGAACAATACAAAGAATATTTACAAAGCGCTGAAAATATTCCTTATCCAGTCAAAGTATATAAATGTAAAAAGTGTGACAAAATAACAACAACACATTTGGGTATCTATTTAGAGAGTAATTATGGCAAAGAAAAAGGTAGAGAAGAAAGTAAAGATTAAAACCAAGACTCATGAGCAGGAATTTATGGCAAACCAGAGTGCAGTTTTGATAGATAATCTTATTATTGAAGTCAATAAACTCGTTGGTGTGTTAGAACGAGTGCAACGACTCGAATGGCGGGTCGATAGTATAATCGAACAGCACGATAGCTGCAAAAAATTGAAAGGTTTATAAAATGGCAGAACCAGTTCAAGACAGTCTACTCGGCGCAGAGCCAGTAGGTAACTCTCCTGAACCGACACAGTGGTATGGTGAAGGTAGTAAGGAGATAGTAGAAACGAAAGGTTGGCAAACAGCCGATGATGTAATCAAGGGTTATACTGAATTAGAAAAGACTGTCGGAGGCAGAGTAAAGATGCCTACCCCCGAAAGTTCAGCAGAAGAAATCAGGGCGTTTTACCAGAAAACTGGTTGCCCTGAAAACCCTGAAGGCTATGAAATTGCTGTACCGGAAGAAATGGCCGGTATGCGTGATGAGGGAATCGAGTCTGCTATCAAGCAGATAGCTTACGACCAGGGTGTTAGCAAGCAAGCATTTGAAAGTATTGTCAAAGGGTACTATGACAAGATAAATGCCGATATGCAGGCTGGTCGAAATGCTGGCGAAAAAGCATTAAAAGAAGAGTTTGGCGATAAGTACGATGAGCAGGTAGGGATAGCTCAACGGTTCTGTAAAGAAGCCTGCTCGCAGGAGTTTAGAGACTTGCTTGAGGCGTCTGGTCTCGGTAACAACCCGGTATTTGTTAAGGAATTTATTAGTTTAGGAAGAAAGACTATGGCAGATACACTTATCAAAGGTACTGTTTCTGGCGATGCCAGTAAAGATGAATATACACCACAATACACCGCTGATGCGGCGTTTTATGCTAACGGTGAAGACGACGAAAGTAAAAAAGCGCGAGCTTGGTTTGAGGCTCGAGGACATAAATACTAACCTTCCGAAAGGATAAAAGGAAAGTATATAGAAATCTCAGATAACCTGCAATGGCCTGAGTGCACACACGCAAGTCGTGTTGGGGGCTGAACATATCAGCAAGTAGTAGTCGAGCATTTGATTCGGTAACTCCTGCGTTAGTAGAGAAAATCTAACTATTTTTAAGGAGTTATCTAATGGCAGATAAAGTAATTACAGACCGTGAAAATCTATATCTCGCGGCAAGGATGACCCACAACAACGAGATAATCGACGTTGCAGAGGTCTTGAACGAACAAAATGATATTATAGCTGATGCTATAGTTCAGCGTGGTAACGATATTACATCACACGTTGTATCGAGACGAACTGCACTTCCGGGTTCGCAGTGGATTAAAGCTGGTAATGGTTGGAATGCAACCACTGGTTTATTGAATCAGATTCGCGAAGAAATGGGTATGTTAAAAGCCCGTTATCTTTGCCCTGAAGATGTTATGCGTATCCAACCTAATCCTGCCAAGTATCGTATGCAGCAGGAACGTGCCTATATTGAGTCAATGGGGCAGGAACTTGCTAACACATTGGTAGGAAATGTTTCTGGCGGCGATTTAAGTCCAGCCGTAAAACCTCCAGAAGAGTTTGCCGGATTCCAGTATAGGTATAATTCGCTCGGAACTGACTTTACTAACTATGTAATTAGTAACGGCCATACAGCGGACGATAATACCAATACTTCAATTTGGTTTATTCAGTGGGGTGCTGGTAGAGTGTATCTAACTCATCCTCGTAACACTGACGGTGGCGGACTCAAGAAAGTTGACAAGGGTTTGCAATATACTCTTGGTGATCACGCTTCTACTTCAGCTTCACAGAGAAACAATCAGTTTTGGGCATATATCACTGAATTTTCATGGGA
>SDBV01013177.1_pt1 | contig 10547 bp, 11 predicted proteins | sample 2277081 | NCBI WGS metagenome assembly SDBV01 (sample SAMN10402039, study PRJNA504765) | marine sediment metagenome | isolation source: marine sediment core GS10_PC15, 223 cmbsf | place: Arctic Ocean: Southern Knipovich Ridge | collected 2010
GTTAGGTATAGCTGTCAGGAATCTGTTCGATTGAATTCAGATTTTGTGCTGTTCTGTCCCTGGCTGTCTTCTTGGTGATTTTCCTTTTGGGCCTGGGGGTTCCTCCTCATCCTCTTCGCCACTCTGTCCCTTACGAAAGGCGCGCAGCCCCTTCCCAATAGCCCCGCCAACTTGCGGCAGTTTCCCTACTCCGAAGACAATTAAGATAACTGCCAGGATAAGTCCAATCTCCCAAGGTCCCATTCGAAATGGCATCGCCTTATACTCCTCCCGCAATATTCGCTTGGTTATGAATTTGCAATATCCTTGTCACCATTTATATTAGTACCAAATTTGTCACCACCATACTTATGCTCCTGTGCTTGCCTATCCATGTTTAAGGTGAGCACACGTTCGAGCGGCAACAGAACCTCCGACTCAGTGCGCCTTAAATCAATGGCCTTGATATACGTGCGACACTGCTCGCACACATAGAGTCGGTACACTCCCTCACCATCGGTGAAGTAGGCTAAGGTGTTCTGATTCTGGTTACCACAGTATGGGCACTCTAACCGCTGAAAAAGCCACTCAGTGTCACAACGAGAGCACACCAGCCACCTTGCCCCATACTCTTTATCTAATAACGCAAAGTCGGGATTGCCCCCACAAATCGGGCAATATCCACGCCGCCAGCGCTCTTGGTTCACGGAGCTGAGCAGGACTTTGGAGTAACCCGCCAAAAAGGGCTTCAGAGTAGCCTGAATTATATCTTCTAACAGGCACTCATTGACACCATCAGGTACCACCGCCGTGGGTAATCTTGTCATCTTGTACCATGCCCTTACTGCTTCCTTCAGATACTGATGATGACCACCTATCTCTACAAGGCTCTTGGGTGCCGGACCAAAAAGCTTGGGATGCTTAGCAAAGGCTGAAGTTACTTCAACAAATGTCGCCTGCAGTAGCGACCAATCAAGGTCAAGCTCATCAAATCCAATTAACGGCAATCCCTGGTTCAGCCGGTCACAGATAGCCGCACTATTCAAGTCCAGCCGAGGTATTCCCACACGCCGCTCGGCAATTGATTGAATTCGCAACAGCCTTCGGTAAAAGTCTATCAGCTCGGGGGAAGCTTCTACTTTCTCCGTCCATTCCTCCAGCTTTCTAAGCGTCCTACCAACCACTCCTACCGACATTTTTAGACCTCCTCTACGCCTCCTTTGGCGACCTTGTCATACCATTTAGCATGGTGCGACTTGGCATAGTCAACTGACACCTTGCCCCGAGTCATAGAGTTCCATGCCCCAGTCCGCAGAGGGCGCATCATGGGATGAGCCACCGAGAGGTAAATATGAACAACCAGCATACAGCCAGTAGCGATAAAGGCAATATCGTGGATAAAGACCATCCATTGCAGCAATGCAACCGAGGCTGTCTCCTTGAAAAACCACATAATTAGCCCGGTTACTAAGAAGATTAGCCCGAAGACAATGACCATGAACCACCACATCTTCTGACCGGTATTCATATGCTCCTGAGGCGGCATCGCCTCTTCATCACTCATAAAATAATAGCGAGGTGCTGCTTTCAGCCAGCCAATGTCTGCTGCTCCCCAGACAAAGGCGTCCTTTATCCCTCTCCACGTCGCCTTCCAGTTGGTAATCATGTAGATCAAAGGTATGACGACAAAGATGACTGACGCCACGCGATGCAAGACCCGAGTCCAGCTATCCTGTGCCAGAAACCCCAGAGGTGGGACAAAAAGGATAAGACCAGTGAGAAACAGAACAACAAAGGAACCAGTGTTTATCCAGTGCAAAACTCGGGTTGGTCTTCTATAGCGTTCAATTTCTTGCTCCATCTTATTCCTCCTTTTTATCGGACAGCTCTTTAGCTAGTTTTGCTTTTCGGGCGATGATGTAGTTTAATCCCAACCCGAGAAGAGTTAAGCCGCCCAGTGTCCAGCCTAGCGGCTGGATAACATCCTGCCAGGCAATTGCTGTTGCCGGAACCTGAGGGTTCACCGGCAGCCCATACACCTCAGGGGAATCATCAAGGACATACATCACATGCAGTCCCCCTAGCTCCTTATCGCCGTATAAGTAGGCATTGCTATACCCCTTAGCTGTAAGAGACTGAACTCGTTTTCTGCCTTCTGACACCAACTCATCGCGGTCACCAAATACCAGAGCATCGGTAGGGCAGGTCTTGACGCAAGCCGGCTCATACCCAGCGGCAATTCGGTCCAGAGTAGCGGCAGTGCAAAAGGGACACTTTTCTATTTTGGAAACACCAGTAACCAGGTTGCGCTCACTTCGCGGCACATGAAAGGGACAGAAATCCACACAGTAGCCGCAACCACTGCAAAGGTCCTTATCATAGGCAACAAAGCCGAGTTCATGATAATAGAGGGCACCGGTGGGGCAGACCTTAACACAAGTAGCATCGGTGCAGTGCATGCAAGCGCGGCGGGTGAATAGCCAGCGGACTTGACCGTTTGTCTCTATTTCCCGGAACTCTATCTTGAGCCAGGTTTGAACGGAGAGGTCGGCCGGGTTCTCATAGCTACCCTGACAAATCGTCTTCTCTCCCTCATTCTCATACCACTGCTTGCAAGCGACCTGACAGCCGCGGCAAGCAGTGCACCGGGTTGCGTCGTATAAGATTGCTTTTTCCGCCATTTTAACCTCCAATTATTAGCATCGTGAGTTAAGCCTTTCGGACATTACACAAGAAGGCCTTAAACTCCGGAATCATGGTATTGGCATCGCCGACATGAGGCGTTAGCAAATTGGCGCTGTCTCCGGTAGAGAGCCCGGTATAACCCCAGTGCCAGGGCATGCCAACTTGATGAATCTTACTGCCGTTAATCTGGAAAGGCTTAAAACGCTTGGTTACCAGAGCTACTGCTTCAACTCTGCCGCGGGCCGTTTCGACAATAACCTTACCTCCATTTACAATCCCTTTCTCATCGGCTAGCTCCTCACTGAGTTCGACAAACATCTCCGGCTGGAGCTCCACCATCCAGGGCAGGTTCCGCGTCATCTGGCCCGCTTGCCAGTGCTCCACAAGACGGTAAGTAGTGCACACGATGGGATATTTGTCTGGAGTGCCCTTGAAATCCATGGGGCCCGCCCATATTTTAAACGCCGGGTCATTCTGTGTGCCGGAGAGCATATTCTCTACCGGGCTTTCCCAGGGCTCGTAGTGCTCCGGGAAAGGACCGTCAGCCATCCCAGCTCCAAAGATGCGGGCATGGCCCTCCGGCTTCATGATGAACGGGTGCTTGGTTTTATCCGGGTCAACTGCCATCGGTGGCCAACCACCATCAGGAACATCACCGATCCACTTCCCATCCCGCCACCAGATGACCGGGTGTTCCTTGTCCCAGGGTTCACCATTGAGGTCAACCGAGGCCCGGTTATAGATGATGCGGCGGTTCACCGGCCAGCACCACGCCCAACTGGGATGAAGACCAACATTAAACGGACCAGGAGTAGGGTCACGGCGAGCGGCCATATTACCATCCTCCGTGTAGCTGGCGCAATAGAGCCAGTTGCCTGAAGTGGTGGTACCATCATTCTTCAGCTTACCGAAGCTGGGAAGCAACTTGCCTGTGGTCAGGTCATAGCCATTTATCTCTTTAGCTACCTGGTTGGGGTCAACGTGGCTCCCGTAATCCCAGGTCAGATTGAGGATGGCACCACGGTGGGGGGCACTGGCATCCCTGCTATATAACTCTCTTATGTTGACCATTAAATTGGCGATAATGTCCAGGTCAGGTATGGCCTCGCCGGGGGCATCGGCACACTTGTATCTCCACTGACTCCACCGACCACTATTGGTAACGCTGCCTTCCTTCTCAAAGGAGACCGCCGCCGGCAGCAAGAAAACCTCGGTCTTAATATCTGCCGGGTTAACTCCGGGCCGTTTCCAGAAGGCGGCAGTCTCAGTTTCCCACAGGTCCACGGCTACCAGCCAGTCCAGGTTCTCAAGGGCCTTCCGCTCCATATTGGAATTGGGCCCGCAGACTGCCGGGTTTTGCCCCCAGCACATCAGCCCCTTAACAGTGCCCTCATACATAGCCTCAAAGAGGGAAATCCAGGAGTAATTGCCGCTGTTCTTGGGCAAATTCTGATAGCCAAACTCATTGCCTTTATTGGCGCTACCGCCGTACCAGGCTTTCAGCAGGCTGACCATATACTTGGGTGTGTGTTGCCACCAGTTGGCACTCTTGGGGTCATTTGTGGTCGGAGTAACCCGCTTCAGGTATTTCTCCAGGGTTTCATCTTTATTGATAGGCGTCTTGAGGTAACCGGGCAGAATATGGAACAGGAGACAATGGTCAGTTGAGCCCTGCACGTTGGATTCGCCTCGCAGGGCATTTATGCCACCACCAGCTATCCCTATGTTGGCTAACAGAAGCTGCAGGATAGCATAAGAACGAATCATCTGGGTGCCGTTGGTGTGCTGGGTAGTGCCCATGGCATACATAATGGTGCCTGCTTTACCCTTCTTACCGGTGGCAGCGTAGGTTCGGCAGATTTCCAGGAAGGTTTCCTTGGGGGTGCCAGTGATGCTACACACCTTATCCGGCGTATAGCGGACATATTGCTTCTTCAGGAGTTGAAAGACACAATTGGGGTCTTTCAGGCTCTTGTCCTTCTTGGGGATACCCTCGTCGTCTAACTGATAGGACCAGGTAGACTTATCGTATGACCTGTTGCTTTCGTCATAGCCGGAAAAGAGCCCGTCCAGGTCAGCTGCTCCCTTGAAGTTGGGGTTAATCAGGTAGGGGGCATTAGTGTACTCAACGACATAGGTCATATTGTAGTTCTGTGGGTTATGCTCCATGTCATCGAGCACATATTTGAGCATGCCACCAATGAAGGCAACGTCAGTTCCCGACCTCATGGGCGCATAAATGTCTGCCTTTGCTGAAGTTCTGGTAAATCTGGGGTCAACGCTGATGAGCTTGGCACCTCTCTCTTTAGCTTCGGTAATAAAGCCAAAAGCAGCCGGATGATTTTCTGCCGGGTTGGAGCCGATCGCTATCATGCAGTCACTGTTAGCAATGTCATTCCAGTGGTTGGTCATTGCCCCTCTACCGAACGTTTGCGCCAAACTGGCGACAGTGGAGGAATGTCATATACGGGCCTGGTGTTCAATGTAGACCAGACCCAACGAACGCAGCATCTTTACCAGGAGATAGCACTCCTCATTGTCTAAGGCGGCACCACCCAGCGAAGCGATGGCCTCTGTTCGATTTACAACGTAGCCATCGTCATCCTTCTGTACCCAATTAGCGTCACGCGTCTGTTTTATCTTGCTAGCGATCTGTTCCAGGGTCCAGTCCCATGACTTCTCCTGCCATTCGGTTCCACCAGGGGGCCGATATAGAACCTTACTTAGACGACGGGGGTTATCGGCCGCCAACTGACGCAGTGAAGCTCCCTTTGCACAGGCAGCCCCCCGATTTATTGGATGGTCAGGGTCGCCCTCAATGTTTACCACTTTCCCGTTGTCGGCAGCGACAATAAAGCCGCAGCCTGATGCATCATAGGGACAGATGGTCGTCTTTTCACCGATCCTCTTTTGCAGTGGGGACACCCTCGCTGGTCTAGCTAAAACTACGTCAGGATTAAGAGTCTTGAGGAATAAAATGCCACCCGCCCCCACCCCCGAGGCCTTCAGGAATTCTCTCCGGCTTATCTTCATCTATTTTCTCTCCTTTCCTATTACTTTTCTGCAAGGTGATTTCAGCAATCGCTGACCTTGCCCTCTCAGTCCTCTAAGTTTATAAGGTGCTTGCGGATAGCCAACTTAATAAGCTCAGCCCGATTGTGGATACCCAGCTTTTTCATCATATTCGTCCTGTGCCCTACAGCTGTATTAACGGCGATATTAAGGAGATTGGCTATCTCTGCACCCTTACGACCTTCGGCCATCAGCTTCAGCACTTCCCTCTCCCTATGGGTCAGCCTATTATATGGGTCAGGGCTTCCTGGGTGCCTGATACGCTGAAGGTAGTCGCTTACCACTGTCGTAGCTACGGACGGATAAAGAAAATAGTTTCCTCGATGTACAGTTAGTATAGCCGAGACTAAATCTGAAGCTGTCGCTCGTTTGGGGATATAACCATTGGCTCCAGCCTTTAACCCGGTTAGGACACGATCCCTATCTTCATACTGGGTGAGCAGCAGCACCTTAATTTCGCTATTCTCCTTGCGGATGTGGTGAATAACCTCGACACCATCCATGACGGGCATTGCTATATTCACCAGCACTACGTCCGGGGTCTGTTCCCGTACCACTTCGATGGTCTCCTTCCCGTCGGTTGCTTCCCCTACTATTTCAATGTTTTGGTAGGTTTTCAGTAGGGCGCAAACGCCCTCACGAAATAGGGCCTCCTCATCGGCAACCAGTACCCTTACCTTATCCATCTAAACCACCTCTTACTTCCCCCCTCTTGGCAACTTATGAATGCTCACCTTTATACTCCGGGTGTTCCCGTAGAACCGGCATTCGGTTCACGATCCAGCGATAGACCAGGATTTCAACGGTAATTACCGTGATGACAATTATGAATTCTTTTAAATTGAAAAGTTCACGGTGTGGGAGCTGCCAGTTGAGTGCGATGAGCGATACATTCAGCCGGTTAATGATGATGCCGATAATAGTAAGTAAAGCAGTGAATTGCACTAAGCCCACCTTTCCTCCTCTTCCTCCAAAGACAAAGAGGAAGCAAGGGAGGAGAACGAAGATGAGGACTTCGACGAGGAACCAGTAGCCATAAGGCGTATTCAGTAAATCCCAGTGGTATCCATGGATGAGAGCGATCAACTTCAAGGCAAAATAGGTAATGAGCACAAAAGCGGCCGCCTTCCCAAGGCCGAGAGTGATGTTGTCGAGGCTTGCCAGGTAGGTAGAGTCGGCTTGGTTTTTGAAGAAGCGCTGGGTGAGGAAACTTATGAAAATCACCACACATAGCCCGGCGGCGATGGCTGAAATAAAGAACAACGGTGGGAGATACGGGGTGTACCAGAGGGGATGGAGCTTCCCCGGGACGAGAAGGAACATCGCACCGAGGGCTGACTGGTGAAGCGTGGAAAGAATAACGCCAAAGATGGTAAGGCCAATAGTTATTGATAGGGCCCATCTGCGAAGAATCCTCCAGCCGCCCCACTCAAATATGGACGGAGCAAACTCAAGAAATTGGCATGAAAGATAGAGGGCCACATGCCAGGCCACCAGAAACAGGACCGACGCTGTGCCAAACGAGACGAACATGGGATAGGGGAGCCGCCAGGGACGCCCCAGGTCAATGAGGAGAAAGATGACGGCGAAGAGATAGCCGAGAAAGCCGATGAGGATAGCATTCTTAACAACGGGTTCGTATTGTTTGAGCCCGAACAGATATACGGCGGTTCCCAGGACAAATCCTGTGGCTGCCAGTGGAACACCGGAAAAAAGCCCCCAGTTCAGGAAAAGTCCCCAGGGCTGGTCTTGTGAGGCCGCTGTTACCGCGCCCAGGCCCTGAGAAAAGCGGATCACAATCAAAAAGAGGCCGACGAGGACAATAATCCCGGCGATAATGTTAAAGGGCGTGCCCAAGCCTTTCAGATATTTAGGTATGGTCAAGCCCAGAAAAACCCTATCCCTGACCCAGGCCCGAGTCGTATCAATTTGTTTCGCATATTCGCTCATGACTGGTTATCCTCTTTCTCCGGATTTTCCGCTTCGGCCTCAGCAATCTCCTCCCGCCGTTTTGAGAAAAGGTAGAGTCCACCTAACAGCGCAGGCCAAATAACAAGAACCAGAGGTACCGTAGAGAGGAACTCTCTGGTAATTTCGGGGAATGGAGTTGTCCCAAGGTTACACGGAAAATCAAGCTCCTCGAAGGGAACCCCGGAGATATATAGCCAGTCAGTGCCTCCAACCTCATGTTCACCGTAGATGTAGTCAACATATCTGTCTGGCTCACGGTTGATTCTAGCCCTGGCTAGCTTAATCAATTCACTTCTCTTGCCGAAGGTAATCGCTTCCACGGGACACTCGGTAGCACACGCCGGGACTTCCCCCTTTGAAATCCTGACGTTATAGCACAAAAAACACTTTTGAATAGCGGGGCTACCGGCATCAAAATATTCAAAGGCTGGAATATGGAACGGGCAGGCCGTCATGCAATAACGGCAACCGATACAGACATTCTCGTTGTAAAGGACCGGGCCCTCGGGACTCTTCTTAAGGGCACCCACCGGGCAGGCAGAGGCGCATGCTGGCTCGGCGCAATGATTGCACTGCACCTTGCGGTACACCGGTTCTCCCGTTTTTGGATCAGCATAGCGATTGACCACCGTGTAGGTTTCGTGGGTATATGCGTTGGCTCTTCTCTTCTCCTCAAAGATTAATTTGTCTTCAAACGGGATTTCCGGTTTGTGCAGATTGTTCGCCTCGTTGCAAGCTGCCTCACAGCGCCGACAGCCATTGCACCTGGTTAAGTCAGTCAGCATTCCATAGCGATCCGGCCAGCCGGACAAATCCTGGGCGAATGCCTTCATGGGATTGCCCAGGGAGCTCCAGGCGAAGAGAGCGGCTCCTGCTGCAGCGCTACCTTTCAGGAAGCCCCTTCGACTGATTTTCGTTGTGCTATCCTCCACTCCTGACATCAGAGGGAGCTTCCTCTTATTTGTGTTTTTCCTCGTTTCCGGTTTCCTTTCCATTGAACACTCAATCCTTCTCAGGTTTGTGGCAAAGCTCGCAAGTTTCGTTGGATCTGCCAGCATGGTCGGCAGGCACCTTGGCCGCTCCTCCGATGCCTTCCCCATGGCACATCAGGCAATCCTCTTGTCCAATAACCCCATGCGGAAGCTCGCCTGTTGCTAGGGCAGCTACCCCCACCGTAGGCTCGTGGCAGAGCTCACAGACGCCGTTGGTCACGCCATTAGTATGATCGGCGGGCAGCTCAGGCACCCCAGGAACTCCATTCTTATGGCAGCTGAGACAGTTTCCCCTTCCAGCCAACGGATGAGCGATAGAAAGTGGGGGGATGGTTGCCTTGTTGTGGCACCCGGTGCATTCCGTGGGACCTGCTTCGTTCTCTATGTGGCAGCTGATGCAGCGGAGATGGTAAACGTGAGCTATGCCTGGCTTGTTCAAATTGTCTGGATTGAAGGGAGCTTCATGGCACTCCTTGCAGGGTGGGGTCTTGTCTCCGCTACGGTGGTGACATACAGTGCAATCTCCAGCAATACGCTGGTGTACCTCATGGCCAAAGGAGGCTGGTCCGTACATCTCCACCAGAACCGCTGAGCTGAGGAGAGGCATTTCCTCAACCGGTTGAGATGTGGTTGTCGTAACTTCAGAGAGGGCACATGTAGAAGCCAGGACGCCAAACCCCAGCGTCAGGACAGCCAGAGGGATAATTCTTACTATTAATCCTTTTCCCCTGTGATGTAGCAATTGCCAGAAAGCGACAAAACCAAAGAGGAAGGCGATAGCTACTAGATATTCCATTCCTTTGGTCAAGGTTATGAATTCTAGAAGAGTCTTCATCTCACCCTCACTGGAATATCGTGATTTCCCTGAAAGACGATTAGCAATCTCCTGTGTCTGTCCAGCTACCTCACTGCCGGGGAAGTTATCTTCTTGCCGTCTTCAGCGTCTGTCCTACCTGGCGAGCAAGGAAGTAGCCGAAGGCAAGGCAGAACACTATGGGTAAGGAGATTACATAAACCAGCCCCATCAAAGGCCCTGCCGCCATCACGGCTGGTAAGGGCACCCTGCTGTATCGCGTCTCCTCGTTTCCGGGAAGGTTACCACCCCCCCTGGCAACAGACTCAAGCTCCCAGGTGGCACGCTTCAGATAAAATCCCCCCTTAACAATCTGCCCTCCATGATAGCCTGTCATTTTTTTACCACCTCCTTAGGGGTCTAGCGATTAACCTCTGCCCCCTCCATAATGAGCATAACTATATTCATCAAATACCTACGTCCCTTTTTCTCAAGCCGATCACAAATTCACTCTACTTTAAGGATAAAACAGCCCTACTAATTTTGGAATAGAGCCATAATACTAATTTTATGGCTCATATCCTGATACACCCTGGAACAAAAAAAGACACTATCTTGGGATAGCGTCTTGATACTAGTTTATTCTATTATCAGCCCTATAGGGAGCGTCAGAGGTCTATTATGCCTTTGCTGATGGCATACTTAACCAATTCAGTGCGGTCATGGGCTCCAAGCTTGTCCATTAAATTGGTTCTATGAGCTTGTACCGTTCTTACACTTATGCCTAGCATGCCAGCAATCTCTTTATTTTTCTTGTCCTCAGCGATGTACATCAGTATTTCCCTTTCACGGCTAGTCAGGCCCTCGTAGCTAATTCTTTCCTCTCCTCCCTCCACCCTCCGTAAATAATCCTCGACCAGCATTCGGGTAATGGAAGGATAAAGGTACACATCGCCTTGGTGAACTGCCCTTATCGCCGATATCAACTCGCTGGCAGCGGTAGTCTTCACCACGTATCCCGATGCTCCTGCTTGCAGCATCTGCGACAGGTATTG
>SDBV01013179.1_pt1 | contig 10547 bp, 10 predicted proteins | sample 2277081 | NCBI WGS metagenome assembly SDBV01 (sample SAMN10402039, study PRJNA504765) | marine sediment metagenome | isolation source: marine sediment core GS10_PC15, 223 cmbsf | place: Arctic Ocean: Southern Knipovich Ridge | collected 2010
GTGTGTCCACCAGGGGTTCAATCGCGGCAACAGTCAGCCCGGCAAAGGAGCGGCTTTCCAGGGCCCCAACAGCGAGGTTGTACTCGTAGTAGAAGCTCCCCTTGTGCTTCTGCTCTGCCACCTCGAAGGCCGTAAGCTGATCCGCGGCTCGGTTCTCCACTTCGACATCGAAGAGCCCCCTGCGGCGGTCGGACTCCAGCCTCCGGATCGCCGCCGCGAGGCTCGACGCCCCCGGCTGCGCAGGTTCTCGGCCCTGGGGGTCCACGCAGATGATCGGCGGGGTGGGCGGGGTGAGGAAGGCCCTCCACCGAAGGTACAGTTCCTTTGACGAGGAGTTCTCCCCGAGCCAGGCTCGACCCTGCTCGGTAGCCCGCCTCCAGCTCAGCTCCCTGGCCGCCGGGAACTCCAAGGTCCCCCGGGCGATCCGGATCGCGCTAACGAGGGTCGGCGCCGGGGAACCCTCCTCCCAAATCCACTGGTGGTACGCCCGCACGGCCCCCACTACCACTGCGACACCCACAAGGAATGAGATCAGGATTGCCAAGGGGGCAGCCTTCCCGACGGTCAGGGGACCCTTCCGAGGCGTCCTCGTCGTGTAGATCATGCCTTACGCCACGGATCTCCGTTCCTGCCCCTGCCCATGAAACTGGCCCAGCTTTCATAGAGCCGGTGGAGCCACGTGATCGAGAGGAACGGCGGCCCCAGGAACCACGGGTGTCCGTCAAGGAAGGACATCACGTCGCTCGCCCCCAACAGTGAGTCGATGGACTCCCGCTCGATCATCACGTCTATCTCTTCCGTCTTCACCAGCCCACGGGCGTCGAAGGACTGCACGAACCCGAACGCATAGTTACGCACTCTCCGTCCCAGGAACTGGTAGAAATCCGACATTCGGGCGCGAACTACGGACCGGGGCCACACCTGCGTCGGGTCGACCCGGATGGCCTGCTCTCCACCTGCGCACGGAGGGATCATCCCACCCGGCCAGTCTATACTCCGATACGCGTCGGCCTTGGCCAGCGCCATGAAGATCGGAATATCGAGCCGGCGGGCGTAATGGGCTTTGTCCTTGATTTCTTGGTAACTGGGGAGATCTCCGTCGCCCCCAAAGTCCCTGGAGTTTTTCTTCGCTAGCCGGGCCCAGTCTCGCGAGAGCAGAGCCATTTGAATGAGTCGCTGGAACGCGTCGTGGAGCCTCCCCTCCTGCCGCAAGGCCTCGTCGGCCAAGGTCCATCGATCTCTGTTCTCTAGGTCCTGTGGAATCGGACGCTTGTTCGCCTCGCAGGCAACCCGCTGGTTGTAGTCGTACCAAATCATTGGGAAGTCGATGAGGAGGACGATCCCGTCCACAACCCGGAGCGCTCTCCAGAGGAAGTTCTTGAGAAAGCTGAAATTGGTTTGGAATTCCTCTTTGGTTGCCAGGTCGGAAAAGTCCTCCCCGGCGATGTCAAAGAAAACCGGGTAGCCAGGAACATCCACGAAGTTGACGTGCCCCCTATTTGTTCGATCCGCCGTGCGCTGAAACTTTCGGTGCCGCTCGTACGTGACGAGATCCTTCAGGCGCCAGGAGAACGCCGTCTTCCCGCTAGCGGTACCCCCAGCGATGAGGAACACCCGGTCCCCTCTCCTCTTCTTCTCCATCATCGCTTGGATTGCGTCCCAGGCTTCTTTCTCCTGGACCACCCGCTTGTGGCCCATGGGAAGACCCGAGTCAACCCGCTCCGCTTTCGGGGCTTCAGCCTCGGGCCGGAATGCCGGTACCGGCAGCAGCGGATTGGGCTCCGGCGGCTCGGATTCCGGAGGAGGCGTTTGTTCGGGGCCCGGCTTACCAGATCCGTCAGCCTCGTCGGGCCCTTCGTTCCAATTGAGTCCAGAGCTCATGGCTCACCTTTGGACGGAGTTTCTCGATCGCACCTTCAGCTGCTTCTATAAAGCCGCCCGTCAGCTCCGTCTATGTAAGAACCTCCTCAATAAGAACCTCCTCACAAGTAAGATGTAAGAACCTCTTCCCAAGGAGAGTCTCTTGACGCGGCTCCAGAAACCCCCGGCACGTGTCTGGTCTAGGAGTGGCAGGGAGAGCACCAGAGTGGGTGCCCATCGGAGGGCCTTGGCTGACAGGGCCGAGACCTCCTCGCGGCCAAGATCGGGGGAAAGAACCGCCTCCTGCGCCGCCTCCCGGAGCGCCACATAGAGTGGGGGAGGTGGGCACTGCTCGATCATATCCAAGAGCCAGCGGTGGAGTCCCGGCTTCATAGATCGGATCAGATGGCCGAACGTTGTCTGTTCCCCAGTGGCCAACTGCTCCACCCAGGCAACGCGGAGAGCCTCCCTGAGCGTGGACCCCCCTCCGTCCTTTAGAATCACCCGGTGTGCTGCGGCCCGCGAGAAGGCCCGGAAGACGGATCCCTGGTCAGTGTCCCAGCCTTCCCCCACCTCCCAAAACGCGTCTGCCCAAGACGGCGCCGCCTCCGAGTTGGAGCGGGCAAGGTCAGCGAGCTTTAGCCCCAGCCCGAGTTCGACCTTCCCGCCTCCTTGCAGGACGATGGACGTTCGGACAAGCTCAACCTCGGCGCTCAGCATCCCAATTCCCGCGGTGAGCCGGGCGCGTATGATCGCGTCTGCCAGCCGCACCCGAACCTCGGCGTTGCCTTCTTCCATCTCAAGGAACTTCTGGACACGGTCGTACGCAGATTCCGCTTTGATTGACTTCCGCCACGCCGGAGACGAAAAGACCCAAAACCACACTAACGGCTGTGCGCCCTGGCTCGAGCCATTCCCGACGAGCTCTCGGGGATCGTATCCGGCCCCCGCCAGAGATCGGGCCCAACACTCAACCCATTCGAGCGTCGGCAGCTGTCGGATGGGATCGAATAGCGAGCGTATCAATTCGACATCGGGGCGAACCCGAGCTAGAAGGACCTCCACAGACTGCGGCGTCGCCTCGCGCAATGCGTCGCGCAGCAGGCTTGGATCGGCTCGCAGGACGGAAGCCCACTCCTCGCCCCGATACTCTTGAAGCCCCGGCAGTCCCCATTCGAGGTAGAAGCGGGTGATCTGCTGAGTGGCCGCTCCTCGTTCGGCGGCGCGGCGAAGCATTCGGAGGTACCACCTCAACTCGTTTGGGGTCGCCGGGGATGGCAGGCCGGCGAGCAGCACACTGATCTCACTGCCCATTCGATCACACAACGCGCGCAGGATCGCTTCGTCGGCCTCGTCTACCTTAAGGACACCTCCGGCAATAGCGAGCGTCACCGCAGCGATGAGCTCCTCCGCCCATTCGCGTTTTTCCATTAGTCGAGCCAGAACCCGTGAACGGCTGTTGATGAGTTCGACAAAGTCACCCAACAACCAGGGTCCGCCTCCATCGCGAACGGACCGACAAACGAGCAGGCCGGCCAACCGGTGGTGCCACATCGAATTCGTTTCCTTCAGAAGCTCTAAGAGACCAACTGCCACGCGCCGGACTAGCTGCTGGAAATCCTTCGCCCCAGCCAATACCGCCAGTACTCTGGTGGCCGCCTGGTTCGGGTCGGCCCATCCCAAATCGACGTCGATTGCTTTTACGAACGCCGCCGCTAGCTCGGCTATCCTTCCCTCAGAGGTCGCGACGCCATACCCCGCCTCGGTCTTGATGCCTTCCGCGGCTCCTAGGAGGGTCGGGCGTTCTTTCATGCGAGCTCTCCACTTCAACCAGAGGACCCAAGACGTGAATTCCTGCCCCTCCAAAACAGAAAGACCAGCCGCTTCTGGATCGCCAGACATGTCTTCATAGCGACCCCGAAGCCCCGATGCCGTCTCAGCGTAGAAGCGCCGGCCTTCGGCAACCACCTTTAGGCTGGGGAGGTTTTCGAAGACGATCCAACCTTGCGGGATCGGTCTCGGAACCCGCTCGGCCGCTAGGACCGACAGGTGGTGGCGTACCTCACTTGGGCCCCGGACGTCCCCATGGAACGTGACCCGTCGACGGTCCACCTCAGGGAGCGAGAGCCACAGGAATCGTACGAAGAGACGCTCTGTTCCATCTCCCCGCTCGGGAACAACCACGAACTGGAACCTGCCCTGCAGGACTTCGGCCAGGGCCTCGTACGCCAAGCTCATCCGGTCAGCGAGGATCTGCTCTCCTCCGAGAACTCGGGTGAGCCCCCTGGCCATCCACGCCAGCCGCCGCAGCCGATCCTGTTCCATGACCGAACGCGCCTTGGTGTCGACGGCCAGCGGATCGAGCATGACGAACTCCTCGAATCGCTCAGCACAGAACTCTTGCATCCAGGGGAGAGGCTCTAGCTCCAGCCGGTCGCCCGAGACCCGCGACATCGACAGGAGCCCTTCGGGATTTCCTGAGATGCTCTCGAAAGTGGCCCCATCCATGAGGAACGTGTGCGTAATGACCCGCCAAGGAGGTGACCGGCGATCGGGACGAAAGATGCCGCCCCAAACAGAGAATGTGAGCCGATCCCAGTCGTGCCCGAAGGCGAACCGGAGACGACGGTAATTCTCGTGAGCCAGGATGTCACGTGGCGGTTGACCTGTGAGCCAAGGCGGGTTGGGAACCCCTTGCAGCTCCCCGGCGAAGGGTAGCACCGCCGTGAAGTCCCCCCGTTCCCGATCGGTGAGCTCTGGTGACGCACCCATGTTGTCCCAGCCCTGTCGGGTCGTCACCAACTCCGTGGTCGACACGTGGCGACCGATGCGCCAGACCGTCATCTTTCCAGGGAGATGACGAATCTTGCGATCAACGTCTTCTCGTAGCGCTCGAGCAACTGGAACGGACGCTCGCTCCATGCGGCTAGATCTCTGGGGTAAGATGGAACGCCGTCGAGCCCATCTTCATTCCGCCACTGCAGCTTGAGCAGAGGGCAGGTCTTGCCACTGCACCCGCGTCCATAGGCGCCATCAATTCGACCCGGATCCTCGTCGCGCTCTCGGAGAACGACCTGGACCATAGCCCGCCGGATGCGGTCGACGTTCGCACTTTCACCCCTCAGCCATTGCTCGACCATGCTCTGGACCGCATCCGTCGCGTCGCTCCGAAGAACCGTGGTGAGCGGTTCGAACCACCGTGGCTCATTCGCGAACTTCTGGTCGAACAACTGGATCAACTCCTGCGCCGTCCTGGGGCTCGGTGGTGGGGGCTGGACGGGCTCGTTCGAGCCAAGACTGCGGCTGTCGGCCTGGACCGGCGTCGGATCAGTAGCCACCAGGTCGGTCTGTGGTCGGCGGAAGACCCCGGCAGCCAGAACTACCGCGGCGATCAGCAGTAGACTTCCGCCCACCAGCACCCAGTTGCGGCGAGGGAAGCTGACCTGGCGCCCGCGAGACGAAGCGGTCACGTTTCTACCTGAGGCTCCGCTGACTGCCCGCTTCTTGAGACGCCGATCGAATTCGCCATCGGCGATTAGCTTATCGATCCGCTCCCGGAGCAGATTGTCGAAGCGCCCTTGATCGACCAGAGCCTGGAAGTCGCTTCGAAGACACGACGTCAGCAGCTCATGGTATTGCCTCGTCGCGTCCTGGCCCTTTCGGTAACTCTCGTCGGAATACAAGCCTTGGTCGCTCATTTGCTCGCCCGTCAGTTCAGGCGGAGGGAGAACATTTGCCCCTTCTCAAGGCTCCCCGGAAGGCCTCCGGCCTGGAGTTCGACTTCGCGAACCGCTTCCGGGTGATTGCGGAGACCGTACAGGTTCAGGAACTCCTCACCGGTCATGTTCCAAGGCACAATCACATCGACCTCCCCTCGACTCCGCAAGAAGTCATCCCTTTCCTTCGCCTCCGCAGGCGCGTACCGAAGATGCCTCGGATCGGCAGTGTAGAAGCTCTGGATAAGTAGCCAGTCACGAATCCGGCTCAGTCCGTCAGTGGTCAATCCCACCATTAGAACCGCTCCGACGGCTAGAACAACGACCCATCCCCGGAATCGTGGTCGAGGATTCTTCATCTAGCACAGCCTCCTGCCCGGGGTCGGCTACCTGCCGCACGGAGAAACCCTAGCGCACCTAGCCCTTCCCCACGGGCTCCGTTACCGAAGGCACGGGTGCGCAGTGCGACGTTTGCACCGATCTCCAGTTTGCTGGCACCCCAGGGCGTGATGGTGCGAGAGCCCGATGGAAGCACCCACCCGAAAGATGTCCCGGCTCCGTCGACACGCTAGTCTACCTAATCCGAATATCTGGACTAATCAACGTTAGCCGAATATTAGTTCTCGGTCGCATCCGCACCAAGACATGCCGCTACCGCTGACGGACTTAGTGCTCCAGCCCAGAAATCCACCTACGTATTTTACGCCGCTCACGGCAGCGGCGCTTGAGCGGCGGTCGTATCGAGCTTCTCAAGGACATTGGCAAGGTCGTGTCGCGTAAACTCCCAGCGGAAGGGGCAGGCAATGGATTCATAGCGGCGCTGAAACGAAAGGAGTCGCTGCGGCACTCTCTCACGCCTGCCCCCTGACCCGGACGGGCGTCGTGCTGCAAGGCAGACCGACGGACAAGGGGGGCTCCGAACAAGTCTGAGGCCCTGTCTCGGAACCGTTACCGAGCTGACCGTCATTGTTTAAGCCCCAACCGTAAGTCGTGCCTTCGGTTGTAATAGCGCACGTGTGCTCATCACCTGCGCTCAACGAGGTAAAGGTGAGCCCACCCGACACGGGCACGGGTGTCGTACTGCAAGGGAATTGGATCGTGAGGCAAAGCTCGGGCCCGATCGAGGAACCGTTACCGAGCTGGGTCGATGTATTTCACCCCCGAAAGATACGAGGCTCGCTGACCGTCAGAGTAGTCCAAGACGCGGAATAAGTAACGAGAGCAGCTCGGTACAGCTCTGGCCTGGTTCAACTGGAGGTGAGGTTGCCACATCGAGTTCCCGCAACACCGTCAAAACTTTTACTTCCCGACCGTAATTGTCCTTGATCAGCTCAGTTGCTCTCGCGGCCATGTCGCCGATGTTCGTGCGGGACTCGGTGCAACGCGCGCCGATTCGAGTTAGGAAGGCGGCGTACACGGCTACGAGGGATCTCGGCACAACCGGTGATCTCTCGTCAATCGACGCAAGTAGGACTTCCATGGGTGACCCGTCGGTAACCCTGACGTGCGTGGGCCTCACGGGCGACTGGTAGTCTTCGCTCGAATTTATGATTGCGAAGACGCCGAGCAACGCGATGATAATCAGGCAGCCGGGTCCCCACCCGATTCCTTTGGGCTTCTTCCTACCGGGATTCTTTGCTCCGCAATGCGGGCACGACTTAGCTTTGTTCGATACTTCTTTGCCGCACTCGTGGCACGCGGTCATCGCCATAGGCCAATACCTCCTTTGAGCGAGGGGCGTGTATCGCCAGTGCGACACACGGGCACCACCGAACGATCTCGTGTCGGTCTCGAGCACGGCCCCAAGAACGTGGGACATTCTCACGTCCCGGTGCTCCCCGACCTTCCTCGACTGGGCGTGCGGAAGCTCGAGATGTGGCGAAGGAGAGCGGCGAATCCCGGCGGTATTCCGGAGTGCTCGCGAACCGGTAGGTGTCCGTCGGTCCGTCCTTTCGCAGAGGTATGCCGCCTCACTCGCGCATGGGCCCGAACCAGTGGTTCAGTCGGCTGTACCACCGCCTGGAGAACGGTTGGCGTGGGGTCATCAGCCGATACTCTCGCCCACTCTTCATGCAGTCTTTATCAATGTAAGAATACTTCTATGCTATGGCTACCTCTATGCAGGACGTGCAGCGTTGGGGTTGATGGCTCGGCACCCGAACAGATCCTTACGTCTAAAGATCGGCGCTCGTCTCAAGAAGCTTCGCTTGCAGGCTGGTTTCAGTTCCCAGGAAGCTCTTGCTTTTCGGGTAGGCGTCCACCCAACCTACATCGGCCGGCTCGAGCGGGGGGAGAGCGGCTTGACGCTCGAAGTGTTGACTGCAGTGCTGGCAGCCATGCGTCTCAGTCTTGCAGAGTTCTTCGCACCATTCGATACGGTGATTCGGCCCCGCAAACTGCCCAGGCGGCGTGGGTAGGCCTGCGGGTTCAGTAGATTTTCTGAATGTTGCGCCTCTACTTGGATGAATCCGAACGTAACGACCTCTTCGCGGTGGTGGGGTTTATCGATCCGGAAGCACGGTGGGAGTCGTTTGAAACCGATTGGGGTGCGGCGTTGCGAACCGCCGGTGTGGATGCGTTTCACGCGTCCGATTTCTATAACTGCCGAGGCATATTTACAAGTTGGCGTGAGGCACACAAGCGCCGTGCTCGGCTGTCTCGGAAATTGTGCGCCATCGCCGCGAACCACCCAACGGCCGGTGTGGGCATGGCGTTAGAACGACGGGCGTTCGACGAAATAGTGGCCCCGTACCCCGAATTGGTGGTGCCTTCGACACCCCACAATCGCATAACCCCTCGCCTGAACCAGCGGGAGCAACAGACTCTTATCAAACTGGTTCGGGGTTCGAGCGTCATCTATCGAAGTTGTTCAATGATTGGCGCGATTTTCGTAAGCAGGCGCTCGCGCTCGGCTTGCGCGAGCCGACACATGAGTTGCTCATGTCGCGGGTCTCCAATAGGTCCCCGCTCGGCAACCGTCCAATTGCTTTCCTCGTCGAAGACTGCCACGACCTCTTCCTCCGGGAGGTGGCGTCCGAGGAAGACATATGCCATAAACATCGGTCTCTCATTGTATGTCTCAAAAGCCACCGTGACACGTACGCACATCCAAACGAAATCCGGCAATTCGGCCTTTGCCCGCTGGAGCGGTTCCGTGTCGCCCCAGTTCGTGGCGATCATCTTCGTGACCTCGTTCTTCGGAGCCCAACTCCCTTCACCAAAATGAGTGCTTACGCGGTCGCAGGCCTGCTGTAGTTCAAGACGAACTTGCTCGTCTCTCACAGCATGGGACCGAGTCCGGTATTCTGCAGCAGCCTTTTCCGCCGGCGATGGCCCGATGCTAGGTGGTGGAGTTCCGGGTGTCCAACTTCTTATTGAGCTGGCAACCTCTCCAAAATGCTGGGCGGAGATTCGTACACTGGGATCGCGTCGAAAGGCCTCGCGCAATAAACCGTTCAGATAGAGCATTCGCTCATCCGTCGTGAACCGGTTGAGTGTGTGGGCGGGGAGTTCATGCGCGAAGGTGCCATCAGATCGCTCAATCTCTTCGAGATTCTCACCGCCTGTCAAACACTCGTAGACTAATCCTCCCAGCATGTATACGTCGGACTTCGGTGTCCTTTCCATCCGGCCACCGCGCCGCAATTCGGGGGGCCGCCAACGTTGGGGACCGAGGGTCTCTCCGGTCGCTGTCAAGGAATCGTCCTCATCGTTGGGGGTATAAACGATTCCGAAGTCCCCCAGAATCGGCGGGCCACCAACTTCGTCAAGGAACACGTTCCCCGCCTTGACGTCCCTGTGTATCGCATCGATACCGTGAATAAACGCGAGCGTCTGGGCGATGCTTTCGGCGATCGCGAGAACTCTGTCGACGTTACCCTGATAGGGCTCAACGTACTTGTCGCCGTCCCACATCGGTCCCGCGGCGTAATAGGGCATCACGAACCACGGTTGTTCGTCGCCTGATGGGCTGAGGTCGGCGTCGATTACCTCGACGATGTTGGAGCAGCCCTGGTCCTTGAGGATTCGGAGAGTTTCGACCTCACGTCGAAAACGGCCGCGCGCTTTGCGCTCCGCTTCGTCGCCAGCCTTGGGCCGCCGCTTCATTTGCTTCAGGGCACGACGAGTCGAATCTGCACCGTCGGCTCGCTCGACGAGAGATGTGAGTCCTTGGGCACCAGAACCCAGTTTCTTTAATACCAACCAGTTAGCAATCTGCCGCTGATTCATCAGGCCACCGTGCTGCTCGCCCCTCTACTCGCTATTGAAATCTGCACACTCACGCTGGGGCATCAAAGGGGGAACACACCAAGTGTCAAGAAGAGACCATCTCGTCTCGCCCCTGGGTGGAGGATCCCGCAAAGCCGGCATGATAGATCGCGACGAGTTTTTCTCTGGGTTTTCCGGGCCCCAGGAGTTGCTCCTCGATCTGGACCCCATGATCTTGGACCGTCTGCAAAGCTGCGTCGGCGATTTCCTGCTGCTTGTGCCGTAGGGCGGTGAGCTTCACCAACTGCCGACCTTGCGGTTCGAGCCATTCCAGACCTCAGCTGCCTCAGGCGGGCAAGCGCACTCCGGTTGGCTGGAGCAGATTCAGCGGGGAGTTTTGGTGGTGGGTCGGTGTGGCCTTCGAGTTTTGGTGCCTGGGTGCGGCGGCGATCGCTGGCGCCGCGCACGTGGGCAGAGCCGCAGAAGATAAGGCGCGGTCACAACCACGGTCACAGAACCCGCTGTCGCTCATGGTCGCTGGCGGTTGCCACGAGCCCGTAAGTCGTTGATAAATGGCGCTGGCGGTTGCTGGCGGGTGTGCGCTTCTCGCTTCACATACCGGAGGTCACAGGTTCGAGCCCCGTACCGCCCACTTTCCCCTCTCCGTTCCGCCACCCCGGGCGGCTCTCGGTGATCTGTCGGTAATTGGCCGAGCCGCGGGTTTACCCGTGGTAAGACGGCCACGGATGACGCTAGAGCTTT
>SDBV01013180.1_pt1 | contig 10547 bp, 4 predicted proteins | sample 2277081 | NCBI WGS metagenome assembly SDBV01 (sample SAMN10402039, study PRJNA504765) | marine sediment metagenome | isolation source: marine sediment core GS10_PC15, 223 cmbsf | place: Arctic Ocean: Southern Knipovich Ridge | collected 2010
TCCGTTGATCGAGCCGCGCCGCTTGGTCGGTCCGATCAATTCGTCGTAGGCCTGGCCGGCAATCGAGGTGCGGATCGTCAGGTCGAGATCCACCGGTCCCGGAGTTTCGTGCGCTTTGGCGAACTCGACCGCTCGCTCAAGAAGTGCCGCGTCCATCCCCATGTCTTGTGGAGCGCGAACTTCCCAATCGTCGAATCGGCCCGGATAATAGTCGTTCGATTTCGCGCCGTCCTCGGCGGCCACCGCCACCGAACCGACGAAGAAAGCCAACACTACGAACAGGCAGACGCGCCGGACGATTCCCGACGCCGCCCGTTCCCATCGGTTTCGTTCTTGGGCTTCGTCGTTCATGATCTTCTCCGCGTCGTCAAAGTTGCGAGATGCTATCGGCGGCCGACACTAGGATTGCCATTGGAGGGTTTCGGTCGCGAATCAAATGCTCCGGCACTGGCCAATCGTATTGCCGCATCTTAGTCACCAACGTTTCCAGTAACAAACGACCACGCTCGATGGCAATGGGCGGGTGGCATCCCCACCGCGTTGGTCACGGCCACATCCGCGCCCGAATGTTCACTCCACTCGTGCCGCAACGGCTCGCCAACTTTGCCGGCGGGGCGAGAAGATCCCCTGGAGTGCAATTGGTTTTTCCCGTCTCGAAGCTGGATGGTGAAGGTGTCCTCGTTGACGCGCATCCCGACGATCACACGTCCGTCGTTCTTCGCGGCGAAGCCGAAGGCGCCATGCGAGGGCCAAACGGATTGCAGTCGTCGATTCAGCCTTTCCAACTCGGACATTCGTTATTCGAAGACGAGCGTCGTGACGCTCTGGGCGGCAAACGTAAAATGGTCGCCGGCCACGTTGCCAGTGACGTTCTCTAAATCGCGCTTTGCCGAGGTCTCGTACGCGGCGAACTTCCGTGGTGCGGTCGTGTCGGAGATTTGGAGCTTTGCACGAACGGGTTCGGAGGTCGGGTTGACGGCTACCAGGACGATCCGTTTCGTGCCAGGATCCTCGCAGGCGACGACTTTGAGGGAATTCGACGTAGTCTCGGCGTGGAATCGTCGGAAGCCGGGACGGATGAATCTACTGAAGTTGCCCATCGCCCAAAGGCGTTTGATGGGAACGATCGACTCGTCGGATTCGTTGACGTAAACCAGGCCGTCGCGGAAGTTGTAGCGGGACACCGCGATCCAATACTGCCACGACGAGACGCCGCCGGTGACCAGATCGTCGACGATTTCACTGGCGAGATTGAGGGCGGAATCCATGCCGTAATCCCGTCCTCCTTTCATTTCGCACCATTCGGTCATGTACAGCTTCTTCGAGGGATATCTCGCGAAGAAGTATTCGGCGAAGGCCTTCTTCCGCGGAAGGTCGGCCCAGTAAGAATGGATGGCGTAGCCTTCGAGATGCTCGAAGATGTTGGAATTGTCGAAGAGTGTGTGGAGGTAGACGGGGGCTTTCTTCCAGTCGGCGCTTTGAGGTTCGTCGACTCTTTCCCAACTGCCGCTTTCCGGAGCTTCGATCCGGACGTCGAGCGAGCGCTGCTTGAGTTTCCCGATGAGGATCTCGATGAGCCGGGCGACCTCGTCGGGTTCGTAGTGGCAACCTTCCTGGTTGCTCTTGTCCCATCCCCACTGTGGCTCGTTGATGGGGCTCACCGCGCCGACGGGGACGCCCTCTTCGACAAAGTGTTCGGCGATGTCGAGGAGATAGACGGCAAACTCCTGGTACATGTCGTCACGGAGGTTGGATCTGCCGGAGCGCTCGCGGGCGAAGGCGAAGCCGGATTTGGTCATTCTCTCTGGCGGGCTGTTGGCAAACAGAATCACTTCGTCGACGCCTTGCGCACAGATGTCTTCGAGAATGCGGACGGCGCCGGCGTCTCGGGACCAGTCGTATCGGCCCGCCGCGGTTTCGAATGTCTCGCCTCTTCGCCAGGGGTCGCCAATCTCCGGGCCGGAGCCCGCACCGATGTTGTGGCGATAGATCGTCAGTGCGGCGCCCTCTTTGCCGTAGAGCAAGCTGACGATGCGGTCCCGCTTTGGCTTTGGCCAGCCGCCGATGATCTGGGCCCACCACGCGCCGGACGCGCCGAAGCCGTCGATGACCTGCCGTGTCTGTCGTGGTTTGAGAATCAGGGTTACTTCTTCTTGCCCGTCCGCGGTGGCCCGAGCGGAGACAAAACATAGCTGCAACGCGAATGCGACCAGAAAAGAATATCTGAGACTTGCGTGCACGACCTGTCTCCTCTCGTTTCCGTTGGGGCTGTTGGCGTTGGCGTGCGGCCGATGTTGCCGCCATGTATCGGGACATTGTACACGAAGAGCGGGCGGCTCAGATGTGCCATTCTTCGATCGTCTGACTGGACTCCTAGCGGGGCTCCGCGGCCCGCGGCCAGAGATCCCGTTCGAGAGGACCGTCCGGCATCTGGACTTGAAGATCCAGTTTCCGTGCATCGAGATCCTGCACCAGCCGGATCTTGCCGGCCAATTCGGCCGACTCTCGGGCGCTCTGGTGAACGTACACGATGAGCGCGACCGGGCAGAACCACTCGCCGGGCCGGACTTGGAATTGCCGGTCGGCAACCAGAAAGAACTCGTCCGTGGGGATCTCTTCGGGCAGGGCGCCGGCCGACACAAAGGCCAAGTGGCCGCTCATGTTCAGCCAGTTCTTGCCTCGCGTTTGGACGATCGGCGTGCGAAACGCCGGCGGGGCGGCCACACGCAGCGGGAACAGGCGGTGGACCGTCACGTCCGCACGGCGGTGGGCTTGAAACACGGTGGAGTAGATCGTCGCCTCGCCCGGCAACGAGATCACGGTCGTATACTGAGAGACGGCCGGTCCCCAACTCTGCCGCACGATCACGCGCATCTCGCCGTCGGTGTCGTCTGCCCGCAGCAGTTCGGCTTGCGGCTGCGACGAAGCGCCGCCGTCGACGTCCGGCCCGGTCAATCGCACGCTCACTCGGGCAGCCGCGTTGCCGCGGTCCCAGGGAACGAAAAACGGCGGCTTACCGAAGGTACGATTGCCCGACGGAAGCACGAATATCGCATGGCTATGCGGATGCCAGGACACGCTCACCAGTTTTTCCGGCGTGCGGTGGACGATGGTCTTCACATGGGGATACTTGTGGACTCCCAACAGCGGCGCCTCGGCCGCTTGCCAACTTATGGTCTTGGCGGCCGGAAAGTGCTTGTGCAACAGATAGCAGAATGCCCAGGGTTGCACGAGCGACGTTTGATAGCCGAAATCGAACTCGCAGACGCTGCCATCGCCGCGGGCCTGCTGACGGCCGCGGAGCATTTGCAGGGCCCTGCTCTCGAAGGCCCCGGCCGCCGGGTTCTGAAGACTGGATGCCTGTCGGCAGAAGTACATGATGTGCTGGTAGTCCTTCCAGGCCCAATCTTGACCGTGGGGGAACAGCGTGTCGCCGTCCCACAGACTCAACACGCCGCAGACGTCGTGCCACATCTGTCGGGCGCGAAACTGCAAGGCCTCGGGCACCGGCTTGCCGAACACGCGATAGGCGAGATCCGCTTGGCCGAGGAGTCCGTACTCGAACTGGTAGGGAACGCTCCAGAAACCGTGGTTCTCGATGGTCAAGTCGGCATAGACGTTCTCCGAGAGGATCCATTCTCGTAGCGGCCGTCCGTCGAGGAGCTGATCTCGCTGGCGGTCGCCGGCCTTGCTCGTTGCATTGACGGCCCACCGCTTAGCCAGTTCGTCCCACTTCTTCGCCCGCGAATCGCCGGCCAGCTTGTTGGCGGCCAAGGCCAGCAGGGGAGCGTTCCAGATGCAGTCTTCGCTGCGGGTGTCGCCGACCTTGCCGCTGGGAATCGGCTTGCCGAGGTGGTCGGCCTCCTTGGCCAATACCAGGTCGACGAGTTGCCGGGTGTCGTCGTCGAGCGAGTCGCCCAGCAGTTGGGCGGCCCACGCGGCGCCGATAAACTCCAGAGACGACTGCCAGCTTGGCCCGCCCCAGCGATGCGCCTCGGATACGTGTCGCGAGCAGTTCTTGTTCGACAGACAGAGCGAGCGAATCGTCTTTCGCAGGTGATCCCTCAGAACGCGGCGCGGCACACGGCGCCTCGTGAAGTGGTCTCGCTCCACATGCTCGCTCAACAGGACGGCGTAGGCGATGCACAGATTGCTGTTTCCTCGGGCCCAACTCACGCCGCGGCCCTGGGCCTCGAAGTACCCTCCGCCCGCTTCCAAATCGTCGCTGTCTCGGAAGTGGTCGCCGGATTCCGCCCAGCCGACGAAGTCCTCGATCAACGCAAGATAGAGTCCTCGACGCTCGTTCGCCGGGAGTGTGTCCGGCTCGATCGCCGGCACGCTAGCAGAGCCACCGACAAGCATCGACACCGCTACCGCGCCCAACGCAACACGGCGCACGAGCACTTCGGCCAAACTCCTTTGGGAGCGAAACGACTGCTCGGGGTCTTTCGAGAGATGACGCTGTCGAGCAGCGTCCGCAAGCCGAACGGATGCTCGCGACGGATCGGTTTTGGCGGGCAGGGAACCGTTCATCGTCGTGCTGTCAAGACGAGGGATGCGATACGCCAGTCAGTATAGCAAGCCACGCTTCGGCGCTAGTCGGGAATTCCCAACCAGGGAACGAGGATACATTCCGATACAGTGTAGCCGCAAAGAGGCACATAGTTGGCGCCCCGCGAAACGTATCGGGGGCTCCACATTACTGTCGAGCGGCAGATCGCCGAGGGTGATGTAACCGTTCACGCCCCGGAGAGGAGCGAGGGGGCCGGTTGGCAGTTGGAAAGGAGTAAAGGGGACATGCTACTTTTCCAGCGGGTGAATTCGATCGCACCGGAGTCATTAGTTCTAGTTTCCAGATGGCCCTAGATCAAATTTCCGAGCGCCAACTCGGCCCGGGCCTGCATTTGCGCCTGTGCGCGTGGATTCTGACGCCCGACGGCTTTTCGTTCCTAACGGCCACGCCACCAAGCATTGACTCGCGTCCTCTTTGATTCTCCCTGGAGAGGAAAAGGAGACCTTTTCCAGAAGTAGTGGACCAACGGTCCTAATATGTCGGGTGCCACGGGTGGCTTGTCCATCCGTGATTCTGCACCGCTAGACAAGCTAGCAGTGGCACCCTGCATGACAGATTAGTGTAGTTGGTCCAGTAGGTCAGGCACCCCGTGCCTGACAACCCCAGAGCGGATGCTAGTTTGTCAGGCACCCCAGTGCCTGACCTACCACTGAACGAACCTGAATTTCGATTCGCCTCCGCTAGTCACCGCAGGGACAAGCCGTATTGGGCCAGCAGGTCAGTCAGTTCCTGCCGGGCCTCGGCATCGCTTCGCCCCATCGCCTGCAAGAGGCCTTCGTAGTTGCCGAGGGCCACCTGCAAGTGCGGATGCGGGTGGCCGGTCGCAACGGTGAATTTCAGGAAGATTTCGACCATCCGGCGCATCAGCGGCTCGGCCTCCGCCAGACGGTTCGTGTCCTGGAGCAACAGCGCCAGGTTGTTGAGGCGGATGGCGACGTCGGCGTGCTCGACGCCGTAGGACTTCTCGTCGATGGCCAGCGCGCGGCGCATCAGCGGCTCGGCCTCCGCCAGACGGTTCGTGTCCCGGAGCAACGCCGCGAGGTTGTTGAGGCGGATGGCGACGTTGGGGTGGGCGGCTCCGAAGGACTGCTCGTCGATGGCCAGCGCGCGGCGCACCAGCGGCTCGGCCTCCGCCACACGGTTCGTGTCGTGGAGCAACACCGCCAGGTTGTTGAGGGCATTGGCCACATTTGGGTGTTCCTCACCGGGTGACTGTTCCCAGATCACCAGCGCGCGGCGCATTAGCGGCTCGGCCTCCGCCACACGGTTCGTGTCGTGGAGCAACTCCGCCAGGTTGTTGAGGGCACTGGCCACATTATTTGGGTGTTCCTCACCGAGTGACTGTTCCCAGATCGCCAGCGCGCGGCGCAAGAGCGGCTCGGCCTCCGCCAGACGGTTCGTGTCCTGGAGCAACGCCGCCAGGTCGTTGAGGCGGAGGGCGACGTCTGGGTGCTCGGCACCGTAGGACTTCTCGCTAATGGCCAGCGCGCGGCGCATCAGCGGTTCGGCCTCCGCCAGACGGTTCGTGGCCTCGAGCAACTGCACCAGGTTGCTGAGGGCACTGGCCACATTGGGGTGTTCCTCGCCGAGTGACTGTTCGCTAATGGCCAGCGCGCGGCGCAAGAGTGGCTCGGCCTGGGAAAATAGTCCCTTCGTATTCAAAAACGTACCGTTGAGGCTCATCAACCGGACTGTCGGTTCAGGAATCCGCATTTGGTCGGCATGCCCGACGACAGCGGCGACGTGTGGGCCGACTGGTTCCCAAATCGGCCAGGTGCGAACGTCTTGGGGTTCGCCGGGGACGTACGCGTTGACCATGTTGAGTGCTGTTTCGAGCCACGGTTTTCGCTCTGCTGCTGGAATTTCCAACCGTTGAACGGTTTGCACCAGGGCATGGACAGTGAAACTATGACCGAGTGCATTGACCATCGAGTATTGAGCCAATTCCATCACAGCTTCGTCGATTTCGAACTCGGCAGCGGATTGGTCGATCGGTTCGAGTATCATCCCTTCCGGTGCCAGTTTCGCCGCTTGCTGTTGAATGCTTGCCAGGCTGTTTTCGAAGAGCAAATGGGGAATCGGATTTGTACCGTAAAAGGATGCCAAGCGTAGGATCGCCCGCGAAAGTGGCTTGTCGGCAAAAAGGTCCATCGTGGTTTGCCAGGTCGTCATCACGGAATCGGGATATTCCGTCGAGCCGTACACCTTCTTGGCGAGCAAGCGTCCGCGGGTCCGTTGAAATCGGAGGAGGTAATCGTCGAACGTGAATTGCGCACGTCGTTTGGCAACGTAGGCCGCCGCTTGTTCCAATGCCAACGGAAGGTAGCCGAGTTCCTTCGCCAACTTGTCGATGGTGTCGATGTTCTCGCCGCGTCCTTCCTTGCCAGACTTTTTCAGCAACAGTTCGCGAGCCGGTTCCGGTTCGAGCACGTAAACGTGAAGCGTTTGGACCGCCGACGACCAGCCGGCAAACCGGGAGGTGATCAGTGTGTGACAGCCGCCCGATTTGGGTATCCAGTTTTGCACCGATGCTTCATCTTCAACGTTGTCGAGAATCAGCAACCGTTCGGTCTGTTCGTTGAGAACCTTTAGTGCATAGGCCGCTTTTTCGTTGGCGTCGGTCACCGCTTTCAATTGGGGATCAAAAATTTCCGCAAGCCGGGCAAATTCGCTCTCGAAACCGACACGCGAGTCGACCCACAAGATTTGCTGATACAGCCGCCAGTAGTGCTCGGCATACTGCCGCGCCAGGGTCGTCTTGCCGACCCCTCCCAGCGCATGGACCGAGACCGACTGTCCCTGGGTGAGCGCGGCGGTCGGTGTGCGGTAGAGTGCTTCGTGAATGTTGAGCAGGTCCCCTTCGCGTCCTACGAAGTTGGGGTTCGGTCGAAACCGCAGATGAGCCGTCCGCTGGCCTTTCTCGACACGCGGCGATGCCAGGAATTGACGAATGGCATCAAAAAGTGCTTCCCATTGGGCCTGGCTCTCGGCGGTTGGATCGATTGCGTGACACTGCACCCGCGACAACGGCGGCGTGAGCACATCTTCAATTTCCCCGGCCACATGCACCGGCAAAACCGCCTCGGCCCCGTAGGTCTCATAGCGTGTCCATTGCGACTCTTTCCAGTGTGGGGTCAAGACTGGCAGCAAGACGCGGCTCGCTTTACAGCCTGCTTCAATCTCACGATGCCAGTTGCAACCGGGTTGCAGACGCGCCTTATCGAACCACACGACAAACCCCGCTTTCACCAGCTTTGCGTGCAACTTCTTTGCATGCTCCAAGTCCTTGGAGTTGTAGCTGATGAAGACGTCATACGTTTCGGGAGTCTGTTTGTTGGTGCTCATAAACGGACTCTTCGCAGCCGCCGTCGAGACCCGATCAGGCCGATCAGAATGTGACGTGGAATCTCTTGGCCGGTTACCCCGCAAGCCAAAGAAGCGGGCACAAACTCAAATCGCTGTCATCGTACCATGTCCAGTTCGTTCAAGCCCCAGACCCTCGGCCCGAACGGCTCGGCGGAATCGGCACAGATCGACGCGACCCAGGTCTGGAGTCCGCGTCACCGATGAGGCTGCTGGCGGGGGCGCCCAAGCGCGGTGTTATCCGTACCGTTTGGGAGAAAGGGGAGAAAAGTAGAATGTCCCCTTTGTTGCTCCAGAGAACGATGCACGAGAGTGGACTCAAAATGTGTCGAAGATCTCGCCGCCGGCGCGCGTGTGAATCGCCTGCCACACGCCTTGCGGCGGCGATCCTATTTCGGTGGGATTGCTCTCGATGTTTTCGGTCACAAAGCGCACCGAGCCATCCACCATCAGGGCGAACACTCCTTCTGGGTGCATGCTGCGAGCCGCCATCTGCGAGGTGGCATTGGTATCGAAGCAGCCCATGCCCAAACTACCGTCGCCGAGGAAACCAGCCACGGCGCAGTTTTCCATGTCGTCCGAATTTCCGCCGCGGGCATTGGGAACTTCGGCATCGCCAAACAGGGCCGCGGTACCAGCACCGAGTCCTGGCATCGCCCAGCTACCGCGCAGGTCGTCCGCGTTCAGGCCCGCTCTCAACTCGTCGACGGCCACTGTTTTGGACGTGCCATCGGTGATTTTGCGAATTGGCACTGCGTAATTGGCGCCGCCGATGCCCCCGAAACGACTGGGCGCACCGTTTGTCGCGGACAGAGAATTATAGCTGCAAGGAGCAACGTTCATCCCGTAGTTTCCGCGCGCCCAATCTCCGCCAGCGTAACGGCAAAAATTACCAGAATTGTAGGCATCGCTGGGGCATTTGAAGATAGGTATCTCGGTCGACCTTCCGGGGTTTTCGTTTGCACGAATGTCGAAGTTCCACAGGCCGTGAAGCGACGACTCTTCCATGTACGGCAGAAGCATGACGAGCCAGTTCGCTCCTTTGTCGTCGTCGGCAATCCGCTGGTGACTGCCGCTGCGACCGATAAAAAACGGCGGAAATGTCTTGTGCGAGTCATGGTAATTCTGCAACGCGACGCCGATCTGCTTGAGGTTGTTGCTGCACGTGCTTCTGCGTGCCGCTTCGCGAGCGGCCTGGATGGCGGGCAATAACAGGGCAACCAAGATGCCGATGATGAAGATCACGACCAGCAACTCAACCAAAGTGAATCCTGGTCGCGAGGCTCTCATGCGACTCTCTCCGGCGGGGTGAGCAAGGCGGGAAAGCGAGGAGGAACCCCGCGGCGTGCGTCGCTTGCACGAACGGCTTCTTTTCCGTAGTCGCTAAGTCCGAGTATCGCAAGCCCAGATGGACGAGTCAAGCTCCGCGGCCCGTTGTCCGGCGGCACTCGGGTGCGCCTGGAACGAGACGAGCGGCAGAACTTCCGCCAACCACTCGCCGGGGACGAAAAAAAGGGGGCGCGCGAGGTCGTTGGTTTCTTTTGCGGACGAGTTCTCCTAGCCAGGGTAAAACGCGGCGAGCTTTTGAACGAGACCAAAGATGCTCACCGACGTCGCCGCGACCAGGATCGCCGTGGACAGCAAGGCACACGCGAAGGTGACGCGGCCCACTCGGTAGCTGGGCGGTAGTTTGTGGTTCAGGTAGAAGGCCGCCACCGCGGCAGCCGCCACCGCGAAGTTGGCCAAGAAGAATCCGGCAACTTGAACCAACAGGTCGAACTCCAAATTCAACCAGATCACCGTCCCGGATCCGACAAAAATCGAGACCACGATCACCCGCCGCAGCACCGAATAAGTCCAGCGGTTCTCGGGCCAAATGGCCTTCGAAAACTCGTGCGTGACGCGGGCGTAGACCTCCGGCAGCGCGGTCAGCGTGCCCCACATCGCCGCAATCACGGTGACGTAGTAAACCGTCGACAGCCAAGGGTGGATGCTTCGCCAGATGTGGGCCTGGTCGGTCAGCAGGCTCCATCCTTCGAAACGACTTTGTCTGTCGTACAACGCAGCGGCCCCGGCCACCATGAAAGCGGCCGTGACGATGAACAAGACGAGTGCGCCCAGCGCGACATCCCATCGCAACGGAGAGATCAGCAGAAACAACCGACGTCGTTGTTCCGGATCGTCGGGGAGATAGTCGATCCGCTCGCTGCGCGCGGCACGCCGTCGAATCTGCTCGATCTGGGGATGGCCCGTCAGGCCCCAGCCACGCAGCCCGACCCAGTTGGCATAAACGATGTAGGTCGTTACGCTTCCGCCAACATAGGCAAACACGGTTGCCAAGTTGAGCCACGGGAAATTGACCGCGTCGGGTGGCGCCCACTCGGGCAACGACTCGGGCAACCTTCCCATTCTCAGTAGCGTCCCGCTGGCCGCCGCTCGCAGGTCCGGCCAAACCATGGCGGTTCCGATCAGCGTGCCGAGCACCAGAATGCCGCAGATGGCAAGTTGCTCTTTCTCCAGTCGTTCGTAGGTGAGTGACAGGCTGACAACCAGAGCCGCCGCAATGAACACCGTGGTATAGACGTTCACGCAGAACGACTCGCTGGCTCCG
>SDBV01013181.1_pt1 | contig 10546 bp, 10 predicted proteins | sample 2277081 | NCBI WGS metagenome assembly SDBV01 (sample SAMN10402039, study PRJNA504765) | marine sediment metagenome | isolation source: marine sediment core GS10_PC15, 223 cmbsf | place: Arctic Ocean: Southern Knipovich Ridge | collected 2010
CAACAACCCCGACCCTGACGCCATTGCGGGCGCACTAACATTAAAGAGGATAGCCGAGGGCTATGGAAAGACCGTTGACATCATATATGGTGATGAGATCGGGCACGAAGAAAACAGAGCACTAGTCAATCTCATGGGGATAGAGATGAAAAATGCATCAAACATAGGGGATTTTAAAAAATACTCAAAGATAGCCCTTATTGACACTGCAATACCCGGAAGCAACAACCCCCTGCCAAAGAATATCACCCCCGATATAATAATAGATCATCACCAGATAAATCTCGACGAAGTAAAAGCCAGATACGTTGACATAAGGCCAGGCGTAGGCGCCACCTCAACAATCCTGACTGAATACGCAAAATATCTGGAGAAGGATCTTGATAGAGAGCTTGCAACTGCACTATTGTATGGTATAAAGACAGATACACTTGACTTTACAAGAGGCACGACGCCATCAGATTTGAGGGCAGTGGCAACTTTGTATCCTTATGCAGATCATGATTTGATTGCGAAGATCGGGACCCCACCCATGCTTCTTGAAACCCTGGATGTTCTAGGAAAAGCAATAAAAAACAAGAAGGTAGAGGGTAGTTATCTCCTCTCAAACGTCGAATTTATCAGGGAACGGGATGTCCTTCCTCAAGCAGCGGATTACCTATTGAACCTTGAAGGAATATCCACAGTTGTAATATACGGCATCGGAAAACGGGCTATCCACATATCAGCAAGAAACAAGGATGTCAGAATCAACCTTGGCAAACTTATGGAGAAGGCCTTCGGTGAAATAGGCCAAGCAGGAGGACACAGTACAGCTGCTGCGGCAAAACTGCCATTGGGGCCGTTTGGAAGCGTTAAGGACAAAGAAGCTCTATTATCTTTAGCGGAAGATGCTGTTAATGAGAGATTTCTTGATGCCATCGGCATGAAGAAGAAGAAGTAGTTTTTTACCCCCTCTTTTTCTCAACTGCCTTTTAAAAATCGAGGAAGTAATAGATCTAAACTATCCATTCACCGTCCCCCCTTTTTTTCAGATCCACATGGAGTTTCACCCACTACTACCAGAACTTGACTTTCAAGATTCGAAAAATAAGCATTAAATAGCTTAAACTAATCTATTCATAATTGTCCTGTGGGGATGGAGAAAACGGCACCCTCCAACAACATCCTCTTTTTTTTCTTACACCCACAGGCGCCCTCTCTCTTTCAACTCTAAAATAATCCCATTAAAGACTGAAAGAACGCTATTGCAAATGCAAGAGCAAGTAGGGCCCAAAAAAAGATGCCCGAGGCTATGATGATTTTTGAGATTGCCCCCCGCTTGGGGAAGAGCCTCACATCAACATCATTATCTACTCCCATACGAATCAATCCACTTAGTTTATCTCAGGGTTTATAACTTTTTTCTTCTTGAAATGTGAAAACATGATCATAAAAAAGGATAGTCTAGAACTCTGTAAAGTAACAACATTAACCTAGGTCCTTCTCCTTGTATTCCTCCCATCTCACCTTCCTTTGTTTCACAAGCCTTTTGACATTCCTCTGCCTGTTGCTAAGATTGCTCTTCCCTGATTTTATCTCAATAAAAACTATCTCATCTTCGTCAAAGGAAATGCCATCAATAGGAGAGCCGATAAACCTGAAGTTTCCGGGGTCGTGTCTTTTTCTAAAGACAGTCATTAGGGGTAGGAAGTTCTCCCAAGATTTTCCAAAACGAACCTCGCCAGATTTTAATCTACTTTTAAGATCCTTTACTTCACCTTTAAGAGCTCGCATCCTATTATTATAGAAGAAGTATTGAAGGATGATAATCAGTCCAACGGCAGATAAAAAGTATAAGAACATTCTCTCTTCGATCATTACCCTGCCTCTAAATCTCGTATTTTTTTCCTTTTTCTACAAGCTGGACATTGGAAAAGACATCTTTAAACATCTCTGGATACTCGGTATGGATGGGGAAGATCCTCTTGGGATCAATCTCTTTTAAAACATCGAATATTTCGTCTTTTGAACAGTGACCGGAGGCATGGGCTTGATGAAACTCAAGGCCAAAATAGTCCAGCCAGTTATGCTTTATCTCATCCTCAATATCATCTTCCTCAAAGGGCTCGCTCATAGAATGAATAAAGACACTGCCAGGGTCTGGCTTTATGTCAATAAGCTCTGTAAAATGGATAAAGTCCAGGTGGAGTATCAACTCGGATTGATGCCTATGAATGTACTCTGAATTGACACACGACTCTAAAAGACTCTCCTCCCAAGAGTCGTATCTCTTCAACTCTCTGGAGTAGATCAGCATATTATCATCGTTTATTGGATCTGGGACCTCAATACCTGGATCATCCTTTAGACTCAATAGAAGATGCGCTGTTTTCGAGGAGACCGTGAACTTTCGATTGGTCTTTTTTGCCAGCTTATGATAGGTCTTCATCCGGTCTATATCCCGCCCATAAAAACAGGTCACAACGAGTTTTTTAGTCTTTGAGATGATCTTGTTGCTTTTTTCAAAAACCTCTTTTTCTGATAAATTCTTTCTCTTTTCCACCGGAGCAACCCTGGTTCCTTCACATATCATGGCAATTGGCTTCTCATCCGCTGCTTTTTCGATGAAGTCTCTTGTCATCTCCGGGAGGGGTCCATGAAGCCTGAAATCTCCAGAGTAAACTATCGCTCCTTCACTAGTATGGATTATAAAGCCATATGCAGCTGGCGTGGAGTGATCAACATGTATTGGTTGGATCTCTAAGCTGTCGATCTTTAAAATATCACCAGTCTTAAATGTCCTGTAATCATGCTCTCCAAAATCTAGCCTGCTCGTTGTCTGCCAAGAATCCAGCATCCGCTTTGTTGTCTCACCAAGATATACAGGAATCTCTTCATCTAGAAACTGGATATGTGCCAAGTGGTCATAGTGAATATGGGAAAGAAAAACTCCATGAAACTCTGGTTTTGTATATTCGAAATCGGTTGTCTCAAGTGCCTTTTCAGAATATAGGCCCCTAATTTTTGGCATCAAACCTAAGGCAAAATAGTCCCTTAATCCGAACCTTGAGGTCCGCGCTGCAAGCCATCCGGTGAAAAATTCCTCTTCGAAACCGAAGCTCTGACCAAAGTCCAAGAATATTCTGGTTTCATCGTCCTCTAAAAGGACCTTGTTTCCGCCAATCTCATTAATGCCGCCGTAGAAGGTAAGAGAGGTCATGATCTTAAGTGTAGTGTAAATTGACATCGGTTACATATTAAAATTATCTTTTTCAAATACAAAATAATTTATTCTGGAAAATCATATTTTTTTTAGTCTTCCGTTCTCGACTACATCTTCAACAACTAGCTGATCTTCAATCCGTTTTTTAGAACATTTTTATACGGAAGATATATTAATTTTCCAATCCCTAAAAAGGCAAATAGCTAGGTGCTTTTATGCTAAGTGATGTTCTAAAGACGTGTTTAGATATTAAAGAAGAGGAAACAGTCCTCATTGTTACAGACTACAATAAGATAGAAGTTGCCGCTAGAATTGAAGAAGCCGCTAAGACCTTGAGTAATGAGGTCATAACTGTGTATATGAAGCCCAGGGAACATAATGCTGAGGAGCCACCCGAGGCTATCGCTGAGGCCATGAAGAGTGCTGATGTCATCATCATCCCCACGACCATGTCCCTTACACACACAGACGCATCTAAAGACGCATGCGAATCAGGTGCAAGGCTCGCATCCATGCCAGGTATAACAATGCAGATGCTGACAAATGGTGGTATGTCTGCAGACTATAGCAAAGTCAAAGAAGAGTCCGAGATCATAGCCAAACTGCTATCTAAAGCCGATAAGATCACGATTAAAACAACCTTGGGCTCAAACTTTACTGCCGACCTTAAGAGTAGAAACGGATTAGCAGACTCCGGCATCCTTGACACGACAGGGATGAAAGGCAATCTCCCCGGAGGCGAGGGATTTATAGCCCCCATGGAAGGAGGGTCCCAGGGGAAACTCGTCTTTGACAGCTCCTTTTCCAGTCTGGGATTGTTAAAAAAACCCTTGACATTAGAGATCAAAAATGGACACGTGCAAAATATGGATGGATTTAAGAGTAAAGAACTCTCCTCGACCCTTGAAAAATATAAGAATGCGAAGAATGTTGCAGAGATAGGCATAGGAACTAATCCTCAGGCAACGCTTATTGGAAACATCTTGGAAGACGAGAAGGTCTACGGCACAGTTCACATTGCCTTCGGCGACAGCCACACCTTCGGTGGAGCGGTAAATGCAGATGTTCACCTAGACGGGATTATAACAAAACCGAACATCTGGCTTGACGATAAGAGGATAATAGAAGAAGGAAAGTTCCTATGCTTCCAGTAATGCTTAATCTAAAAGGGAAAAAAGCCATCGTCTTCGGGGGAGGAGAGGTCTCAGAGCGTCGCACAATGAAGCTTCTAAGTTCAGGAGCCAAAGTTACCGTTGTTAGCATAGATTTTACAGATAAACTAGGGGGAATTACGTCAGAAAATCTGGAGTTGATACATTTCAAGATAAAAAATGAGAATGTAAAGAAGTATCTAAAAGATGCGGATCTGGTACTGATAGCCACAAGTGATGGCGAGCTAAACGACCGGATTGAAGAGGAAAGCCACAAGCGGGGATTGCTTGTAAATAGGAGCGATAAGGTTTCTGATTTTATCATTCCCGCGGTGCTTGACACAGGGGATGTATCCATCGCAGTTTCCACAAGAGGAAAGAGCCCTGCAGTGGCAAAAGCGATAAAAAGTAGGATAAAAAAGCTTATCACAAAGGAGGATATTCTTTTAATAGAGCTAGAAGAGTTTTTAAAACACGGTTTGAAAGATAAAATTAGAGATCAAAAACAGAGAAAAGCTTTTTTAAGAGAGATAATTATAAAGCCTGAGATCATCCAATGTTTAAAGGACAATAACATTGATAAAGCAAAAACCCTGGTAACCAAATACTTGGAGGATTGATATTGCACACATATAATATGAGGGTCACACACCACAAGGTTGATGTCCCAACCTTGGAAATACTCTCTTTTTCTGATACTAAAAAGGCCGTGGAGGGTATAAAGGCGTTGAAAAGCGTTAATGAATGCGTTGTGGTTCAAACATGCAACCGGGTCGAGATATTCGCGGCAGTGACCGATGTAGAAGCTGCTCATCATGAGATCTCAGGATATCTTATGAGTTCAGCTATATCCAACGTGAAAGAGCGGTTGAACAAACAAAACTCCGATCTGACATCTGATGTGTTTATGGAAAAGATGAAGAACGTCTCAAAAAACATCCATAACGCAGTTGAGGAGGAGACTCATCTCCATGCTCTCAACCATCTCCTAAGGCTAACCACCGGCCTTGAATCAATGATTGTGGGCGAAGACCAGATACTGGGGCAGGTGAAAGAGGCCTATGACTTGGCCAAAAAACAGAACGCCGTCGGCCCCTTCTTTGGTAGCATCTTTCCTAAGGCGATAAACGTAGGCAAGAGGGTTAGAAAAGATACTGAGATCAGCAAAGGGGCTGTATCCGTTGGCAGCGCTGGAGTCGAGTTGGCAGAGGATATACTTGGTTCTCTTAGCGGGAAAAACGTCTTGATAATAGGTGCAGGAGAAATGGGACGGCTTGTAGCCAAAAGCCTTGCCGACAAGAACATTGACATGATATTTGTTGCCAACCGGACATATGAAAAAGGCGTAGAGATGGCAGAGCATGTTGGAGGCATGGTGATAAAGTTTGAGGATATTGAGAAGGGGATTAGAAACTCTGATGTCATAATAACCGCTACTGGATCATCTAAGCCGATTATCAATAAAGATCTTCTACAAAGAGCCCTTAAAAATCGGACAAAAGGCAAGCTTGTTGTCATTGACTTAGCCACACCAAGAGATGTCGAAGAGGATGTAAAAGAAGTCTGTGATATGGAGCTCCTCAATATAGATGACCTCGGGAGTATAGCTGAGAAAAACAAGAAGATTCGGGAAAAAGAAGCTGTAAAGGTTGAGAAGATCATAGACGAGGAGATAGAGCTTCTTGAAAGCCAGCTCTACCACGTCGACGTAGATGATGTCATAACCGCTGTCTTTTCCAGCGCCGAGAAGGTCCGGAAAAGAGAGTTAAAGAAGGCCATAAAAATGTTAAATGGTATTGACGAGAAAGAGAAAAAGGTCATAGATGATCTTACAAAAGTGATAATTAAGAGATCAATGACGCCTATTGCAGATAAGATCAGGAAGGCCGCTGAGAATGGTGATGAGATCTCTGTAAGAGTCGGCAGGCTCTACTTTATGGATGAAGGTGTCAAGGAAAAGGAGGCCAGTAATGTTTCCAGAAAAGAGGATGCGAAGGCTTCGGAGAACTGAGAAGCTACGTCGGATGGTGGAAGAGACCAGTCTATCTATTAACGATCTTATCTATCCCATCTTTGTTGATGAAAATCTGGAAAAACGAGAGGAAATAGGGGCGATGCCGGGACAGTTCCGGCTACCGCTCCAAGATGTTAGATCTGAGGCCATGGAGATGGTTGACCTCGGAATTCCTGCGACCTTGTTGTTTGGCATCCCGGCTAAAAAGGATGATAAGGCGTCAGAAGCCTACAACGATGATGGAATAATACAACGGGCGGTTAATGGGATAAAAGATGAGGTAGGGGATGATCTTGTTGTCATGACCGATGTTTGTCTGTGTGAATACATGGATCACGGCCATTGCGGAATAGTAAAAGGGGATCAGGTCTTAAACGACCCGACATTGGATCTTTTAGCGAAGATGGCCCTAACTCATGCTCAGGCTGGTGCAGACATTGTCGCTCCCAGTGACATGATGGATGGACGAGTAGGGGCAATAAGGGGTGTGTTAGATGAGAATGGCTTCGACCAAACCGTCATAATGTCTTATGCCGCAAAATATGCCTCCGCGTTTTATGGTCCTTTCAGAGAGGCTGCGGATTCGGTGCCTGCGTTTGGTGATAGGAAGTCGTATCAGATGGACATCCATAACTCAGATGAGGCTATCCAAGAAGTTTATCTTGATATTCAGGAGGGTGCTGACATAGTCATAGTAAAGCCCGCCCTAGCTTATCTTGATGTTATCAGCCGTGTCAAAAACGAGTTCATGATGCCAACTGCAGCCTACAATGTGAGCGGTGAATACGCGATGGTAAAGGCCGCTGCTTCGAAAAATTACATTGATGAGAAACGCATAGTTGTGGAGATTTTGACCTCAATAAAGAGGGCAGGGGCAGATCTTATTTTGACCTATTTTGCAAAAGATGTTGCCAAGTGGATGGAAGAGTAATCTTTGTGAATATGTGTGTCAAAATATTCCAAATAATTAGTAGGCTTTTTAAATGAACTCAAAAGAGCTTTTTGACGAATCAAAAAAAGTCCTCGTCGGTGGTGTGGACTCGCCTGTTAGAGCGATGAAACCATATCCTTTTTTCAGCACCAGAGGAGAAGGCTGTTATATCTATGATCTGGATGGTAATTCTTATGTCGACTATTGCCTAGGATATGGACCTCTTATTCTTGGTCATGCTTATCCAAAGATCATCGATAGCATTAGAGATCAGGTGGAAAAAGGTACGCTTTTTGGAACGCCGACTGAGTTGGAGTTCAAATTTGCTGAAAAGATAATAAAAGCTGTGCCTAGCGCTGAGATGGTGCGGTTTGTAAACACAGGCACCGAGGCCACTATGGCCGCCATCAGACTTGCCAGAGGATATACTGGGAAAAATAAGATAATAAAGTTCGAGGGCGCCTTTCATGGTGCGCACGATTATGTCTTGGTAAAAGCTGGCTCTGGCGCCACCACACATGGCACGCCGAACTCTGCCGGAATACCTAAAGAAACGACATCCAACACATTGCTAGCTCCTTTCAATAACCAAGAGGCTGTGGAGAAGATGGTTCGGGAAAACGATGACATAGCCTGCATAATCCTAGAACCTGTCATAGGAAACGCCGGATGCATCTTACCTCGTGAGGGTTATCTCCAGTTTTTAAGAGATATAACTGAAGAAAACGGTATCTGTTTAATATTCGATGAGGTGATAACAGGCTTCAGGTTGTCCTTTGGAGGGGCTCAGGAGCGCTTTAATGTCACGCCGGATATCACAACCTTGGGCAAGATCCTTGGAGGCGGGCTTCCTATCGGGGCAATAGCCGCCAGCAGAGGGATCATGGAGAATTTCTCGCCTGTGGGAAAGGTGTATCAAGCTGGAACCTTCAATGGCAATCCTTTATCAATGGTCGCAGGATATGCGGCCGTAAGCGAGCTTGAAGATGGCAGGGTGTACAAGAAGGTCGATTCATTGTGTGAACGAATGAAGGTAGGGTTGGAGGACATATCAGAAGACCTAGGGTTGGAGACACAGGTTTACAACGTCGCCTCCATGTTTCAGATGTACTTTTCAAAGGAGGAAGTAGTGGATTATGATACATCTCTTAAAGCTGACAAGGACTTCTTCTTAAAATTCCAGCAAAAACTCCTGGGAAAAGGCGTGTTCCTTCCGCCTTCACAATATGAGTGTAACTTCATCTCCTATGCTCATGATAGGGAAGTGATCGATGAGACTTTGGCTAAGATAGATGAGGTTTTGAGGGCTATAGGATGAAGCTTAAAATAGGCTCCAGGGGGAGCAAACTTGCCCTCGCCCAAGTCGACATTGTCATAAATCTTCTAAAAAATACATCAACTGGTTTGGAGTTTGAGAAGAGGATAATCAAAACCAGGGGGGATAAGATAAAGGATACGCCCTTGGCAAAGATCGGTGGCAAGGGTCTGTTTGTCAAGGAGATCGATGAGGCGGTCCTTAGGGGTGATGTTGACTTTGCTGTCCATAGTGCTAAGGATGTTCCAACCGATCTTTTAGATGGCCTTAAGATTGCGTGTATCCCTAGACGGGAGGAGATCAATGATGTTTTGATTTCTAAAAATAGATTGATGCTTGACAAGCTTCCTGATGGCGCGGTTATTGGAACCAGCAGCCTTCGCAGAAGAGCAGAGCTTTTAAACTATCGGAGTGATCTTCGAACCGAGAATATTCGGGGAAATGTGGACACTCGGATCAGGAAAGTCGTGGAGGGGGAGTTTGATGCAACTATCATGGCCAAGGCGGGTCTTAAAAGGCTGGGCTTTACAGAGGATATTACACAGACTTTGTCAACGCAGGTCTTTCCTCCCTCTGTTGGTCAGGGTGCCATCGCTGTCGTCTCAAGATCTGATTTTACCGCCCTTGATCTTCTCTTTAAGATAAATCATGGAGAGTCCCTGGCATCGATAATGGCAGAGAGGGAGATGTTAAAGTCCCTTGGAGGAGGTTGTCAGGTCCCTATCGGGGTTGTTTCCAGCGTTGATGGAACAAGGTTGATCCTTAAAGCTGTCGTCTTATCCCCTGATGGTAAGCAGAAGATTTCAACTAATGTAGAAGGAAGCATCGAAAAAGCCCAGGAGATTGGAAAAAAAGCGGCGTCGATGTTGTTAGATGGGGGAGCAGACGTGATCTTAAAGGATGTCTATGGTCAAAGCCCCGGCATATGAATTTTAAATCAATATATGTTACAGAGGTTATCGATACTTCTGGTTTATGTTTTATACTAATAAGTGTTGTTGATTTGGAGGAAAATCTTGTGTCAATTACCCATCTAAAGTCAAAGAGGAATAAATCTGGTGGCCTTAGGAGGAGACATAGAACCAAGAGGAAGTTTGAGCTCGGTAGCGGGCATCCTGAGATCAAGGTGGGGGATTTAAAGACAAAAAGAGTAAGAATTCGGGGTGGGAAGCGCAAGATTAAGCTTATGGTGGCAGAAAATGCGAATATCTTGGATCCTAAGACCAAAGAGTCCAAGAAGGTTAAGATTATAAGAGTATTGGAAAACTCTGCCAACCCCCACTATGTCAGGCGTAATATCATTACCAAAGGGGCGATAATCGAGACTGATATCGGCAAGGCAAAGGTGACCTCCAGGTTGGGACAGGATGGCATTATCAACGGTGTCCTTTTAAGCTAAAGCTTTTTTAGGAGCCGCTTTTTCAGTGTCTCAAGATTTGATAAGAAGTATGATTCGGCCCGGTCATAATACATCCTATTTTTGATCCGAAATCAAGACTTTGATTAAGGGACGAAAAAGTAATGGCTAAAAAAAACGAGGATTATTTGAAACAGATTCTAGGTTCATATCAGTCTAAAAGACACGAGATCGAGGCACGGCTTGAGGAATTTAAGAGAGTTTGGGAGGAAGATGATGAGGGGATATTTGCTGAACTGTGCTTCTGTATTCTTACGCCACAATCACGGGCTAGAACATGTGATTTAGCCGTCCAAAATCTGGTAAATACCGATGTGCTTTTCAAAGGAACATCAGAGGAGATAAGGCAAGCTTTGTCTGGTGTGAGATTCCCTAATAACAAGGCCCGATATGTTTTCGAAGCCAGAGGATTCTTCACCACAATCGATGGATTGAAGATTAAAAAGGATATAGAACGCTTCGGTGACGCCAGAGAAATCAGGGAATGGCTTGTATCTGAAATAAGAGGATTGG
>SDBV01013182.1_pt1 | contig 10546 bp, 9 predicted proteins | sample 2277081 | NCBI WGS metagenome assembly SDBV01 (sample SAMN10402039, study PRJNA504765) | marine sediment metagenome | isolation source: marine sediment core GS10_PC15, 223 cmbsf | place: Arctic Ocean: Southern Knipovich Ridge | collected 2010
CACGCTCGGCACCAAGGGCGACGAGCAGAGCATCGACGCGCTCGAAGGCGAGTACCGCGAACGCTTCATGCTCCACTACAACATGCCCCCGTTCGCGACGGGCGAAACGGGCCGCGTCGGCTCGCCGAAGCGCCGTGAAATCGGTCACGGCCGTCTCGCCAAGCGCGCGCTGGCAGCCTGCCTGCCGAGCGCCGACGAATTCGGCTACTCGATTCGCGTTGTGTCGGAAATCACCGAATCGAACGGTTCGTCGTCGATGGCTTCGGTGTGCGGCGGCTGCCTCGCACTGATGGACGCCGGCGTGCCGATGAAGGCGCACGTCGCCGGCATCGCCATGGGCCTGATCCTCGAAGGCAACAAGTTTGCCGTGCTGACCGACATCCTCGGCGACGAAGATCACCTCGGCGACATGGACTTCAAGGTGGCGGGTACCGAGCACGGCGTGACCGCGCTGCAGATGGACATCAAGATCCAGGGCATCACCAAGGAAATCATGCAGGTCGCTCTCGCGCAAGCGAAGGAAGGCCGTCTGCATATCCTCGGCAAGATGACCTCGGCTGTCTCGGGCGCGAACACCCAGCTGTCGGAATTCGCACCGCGCATGATCACCATCAAGATCAATCCGGAAAAGATCCGCGACGTGATCGGCAAGGGTGGTTCGGTGATCCGCGCGCTGACCGAAGAAACCGGCACGACCATCGATATTTCGGACGACGGCGTCGTCACCATCGCCAGCACCAGCAGCGAAGGCATGGCCGAAGCGAAGAAGCGCATCGAGAACATCACGCTGGAAGTCGAAGTGGGCCAGGTCTACGAAGGCACCGTGCTCAAGCTGCTCGATTTCGGCGCGATCGTGAACATCCTGCCGGGCAAGGACGGTCTGCTGCACATCTCCGAGATCGCCAACGAGCGCATCAAGGACATCAACGACTATCTGAAGGACGGCCAGCAGGTGAAGGTCAAGGTCATCCAGACGGACGAGAAGGGCCGCGTGCGTTTGTCGGCGAAGGCGTTGCTGAACGACGCAGCGTCGGGCGCACCGCAAAGCGAACCGACTCCGCAGTAATGCGGTAAGGTAGAGAACGGCCGGCAGCGTGAATGCGCGCCGGCCGTTTTTCATGAGGGTGGATTGCCTTGCAGGCGACGCGAAGCGCGGGTGTGCAACGCAATCCAAACCTTGGAGGTGAGGCAGATGAAAGCGATCGAAATTACTGAATTCGGTGCGCCGGAAGTCTTGAAGCTCGCTGAGCGGCCCACGCCGCAGCCTAAAGCGGGTGAGGTGCTGATCAAGGTAGCCGCCTCGGGCGTGAATCGTCCGGACGTGTTCCAGCGCAAGGGCGGCTATGCGCCGCCACCGGGCGCGTCGGACCTGCCGGGGCTGGAAGTGGCGGGGGAAATTGTCGGCGGGACGATCGACGAGAAGCGCAACCCGTTTGGCCTGAAGCTTGGCGATCGCGTCTGCGCGTTGCTGGCCGGCGGCGGTTACGCCGAATATGCGGCGGCGCCGCTCGCGCAATGTCTGCCGGTGCCGAAGGGCCTCTCCGATATTGAGGCGGCTTCGTTGCCGGAAACCTTCTTTACGGTGTGGAGCAACGTCTTCGAACGCGGGCAACTGGGCGCGGGCGAGGGTGGGCCGAACGAAACCCTGCTGGTGCAGGGCGGGTCGAGCGGCATCGGTGTGACGGCCATCCAGATTGCCCATGCGTTGGGCTTTCGCGTGTTCGCCACCGCGGGGTCGGACGACAAGTGCCGCGCCTGCGAACAGCTTGGCGCCGAGCGTGCGATCAACTACAAGACCGAAGACTTCGTCGAAGTCCTCAAGTCGCTGACGAACGATCGCGGTGTCGACGTGATCCTCGACATGGTGGCGGGCAGCTATGTGCCGCGCGAACTGAGCGCGCTGGCCGACGGCGGCCGGATCGTGCTGATTGCGACGCTGGGCGGCGCGAAGGCCGAGCTGAATCTGCCGGAGATCATGCGCCGCCGTCTGACGGTGACCGGTTCGACATTGCGTCCGCGCCCGGTGGAGTTCAAGGCGAGGCTTGCCGCGCAACTCAAGGCGCGCGTGTGGCCGCACCTCGAGGACGGCCGCATCAAGCCGGTGATCTACCAGGTGTTTCCGGCTGCGCAGGCGGCCGAGGCGCACGCGTTGATGGAAAGCAGCACGCACGTGGGCAAGATCGTGCTGGATTGGGGCGTGGCCCAAGTAGCGGGCTGACGGTTCCGCGGCGGCTGCAAAGCCGCCCGGGTGTGAGGCGGGGGCGTTCGCGCACGCTTGACAGGGCCAGGTTGACGGGATTGGTTGGTGGCTGGCAGTTTGACCCGATCCACCTGCTCGCAGTAAAATTGCGCGTTTTGCGTGCGCCGCATGAATTCGAAAGGCGGGCAGTAAGGTTGCAGGTGTTGCAGGTGCGGTACCAATGAGGTGTCCATCATGCAGCGCGATGCAACGCGGGTCCGCCGCCACGACAAGACGAGACGATGTCGAAACAACGAGCGAAGCTGGTAATCGGTAACTGGAAGATGCACGGGCGGCTTGCCGGGAACGCGGTTCTGCTTGAAGCCGTGGCGCAGGGCGCCGGTGAATTGGCAGACACCGTGCATGTCGGCGTGTGTGTGCCGAGTCCGTATCTCGCGCAGGCGCAGGCACTGCTGGAAGGCAGCCGCGTTGTGTGGGGTGTGCAGGACGTATCGGCCTTCACGAGCGGCGCCTACACCGGTGAGGTGGCCGCGCCGATGGCGGTGGATTTCGGCGCGTCGCTGGCAATCGTCGGGCACTCGGAGCGCCGCGCCTATCATCGCGAAAGCTCGGAGCTGGTGGCCGTCAAGACGCAGCGCGTGCTCGAAGCGGGTTTGACCCCGATCGTCTGCGTGGGCGAAACGCTTGAAGAGCGTGAAGCGGGTACGACCGAGCAGGTGGTCGGCGCGCAACTGGACGAAGTGCTGGTGAAATTGTCGGTCGAAGAGGCGGCGCGTATCGTCGTCGCTTATGAGCCGGTCTGGGCGATCGGCACCGGCAAGAGCGCCACGTCGCAACAGGCGCAGGACGTTCATGCGTTCCTGCGTGCGCGTCTCGCGGCGAAGGATGCTGCGCTCGCCCGGGTACCACTGTTGTATGGCGGCAGTGTGAAGCCGGAGAATGCGGAAGAGTTGTTCCGTCAGCCGGACATCGACGGTGGCCTGATTGGCGGCGCGTCGTTGAAGGATCAGGATTTCCTGGCAATCTGCAAGGCGGCTGGCGCGGTGAGCGTCACGCAGTAAGCAGGCTGTCCGGGCAGGAAGACCCATTGCGCGTGGCGCCCCTTGTGCCGCGCGATTAAATAAAGACTCAGGTGAGTGTGATGCTGGTTTTGAAAACTTTGATTATCGTCGTTCAGTTAATGTCGGCGCTTGGGGTCATCGGCCTCGTGCTGCTGCAGCACGGTAAGGGTGCCGACATGGGCGCCGCTTTCGGCAGCGGCGCGTCGGGCAGTCTGTTCGGCGCGACGGGTTCGGCAAACTTTCTGTCGCGTACCACCGCAGTGCTTGCAGCGATCTTTTTTGTCACCACGCTGGCGCTCACGTACCTCGGTTCATATCACGCCAAGCCTTCTGCAGGCTTGCTCGGCACGGTAGCCACCGCTCCGGTGGTGGCGTCGTCCGCTGCTGCTCCGGCTGGCGCATCGGTTGCCGCTCCGGCTGTCGCTGCGTCGACGCCGGGCCAGGACGTGCCGAAATAAATTTTCGGGAAAAGTGGTCGTGGTGCGTTGAACAAACTGTTTAAACCAGTTACAATCTAAGTCTTGAAGCGATTCGCGGGTTTTACAAGTTGATTTCCCGGATTGCAGTAGTGCCGACGTGGTGAAATTGGTAGACACGCTATCTTGAGGGGGTAGTGGCGAAAGCTGTGCGAGTTCGAGTCTCGCCGTCGGCACCAATGTTATCTAAATGCCAGCCGCTTGCTTCGCTTCGGCTGGCATTTTCGCTTCTGGCCGGTGTTTGCGTTAAAGTTGCAGCGTCAAGCGCGCCGAAGTAATTTCGTGCCGGGTGATCCTGTCCCTGGCGGCACTCAGAACCAACCGATTGAGGATAGTCTTGAACCTCGCAGCCTATTACCCCGTCTTGTTGTTCCTCCTGGTGGGCACTGGTTTAGGCGTAGCACTGGTCAGTATTGGCAAGATCCTCGGTCCGAGCAAGCCTGATACCGAGAAGAACGCACCATACGAGTGCGGCTTCGAAGCGTTCGAAGATGCGCGCATGAAATTCGATGTGCGCTACTATCTCGTCGCCATTCTCTTCATCATTTTCGATCTTGAAACCGCGTTCCTGTTTCCGTGGGGTGTGGCCCTGCGCGATATCGGCTGGCCCGGCTTCATGGCAATGATGATCTTCCTGCTCGAGTTCCTGCTAGGCTTCGCCTACATCTGGAAGAAGGGCGGTCTGGACTGGGAATGATGGATTAATCGCCGGTTTGCGTGGGCGGCGAACGCTAGCCGCCCCGTCTGGAGTGGAAAGCAAATGAGTATCGAAGGGGTCTTGAAGGAAGGGTTTGTCACCACCACGGCTGACAAGCTGATCAACTGGACGCGCACTGGCTCCCTGTGGCCGATGACGTTCGGTCTCGCGTGTTGCGCGGTCGAGATGATGCATGCGGGCGCAGCCCGTTATGACCTCGACCGTTTCGGCGTGGTGTTTCGTCCAAGTCCGCGTCAGTCGGACGTGATGATCGTCGCCGGCACGCTGTGCAACAAGATGGCGCCCGCTCTGCGCAAGGTCTACGACCAGATGGCCGAACCGCGCTGGGTGATCTCGATGGGCTCGTGCGCGAACGGCGGCGGCTACTACCACTACTCGTATTCGGTGGTACGCGGCTGCGACCGGATCGTGCCGGTCGACGTCTATGTACCGGGTTGTCCGCCCACCGCTGAAGCGCTGGTCTACGGCGTGATCCAGCTACAGGCGAAGATCCGCCGCACCAACACCATCGCCCGTCAATAAAGCCAGAGCCTCCCCACAAAATGGCAAGCAAACTCGAGACCCTGAAAGCGAACCTCGAGGCGGCCTTTGGCGGCCGCCTGCTGAGCGTCACCGAAGCAATCGGCGAGCTCACGATCGTCGTGAGTGCCACAGAATATCAAGATATTGCGACGCGCCTCCGCGACGATTTGTCGCTGCGCTTCGAGCAACTGGTCGACCTGTGCGGTATCGACTACCAGACCTACGGCGACGGTGCTTACGACGGTCCGCGCTTCGCGGCGGTGCTGCATCTGCTGTCGGTAACGAACAACTGGCGCCTGCGTGTGCGCGTGTTCGCACAGGACGACGATGTGCCGCTGATCCCGTCCGTGGTCGATATCTGGAGCTCGGCCAACTGGTACGAGCGCGAAGCGTTCGACCTGTACGGCATTGTCTTCGAAGGTCACCCGGACCTGCGCCGTATCCTGACCGACTACGGTTTCATCGGTCACCCGTTCCGCAAGGATTTCCCGATTTCCGGCTACGTCGAAATGCGTTACGACCCGGAAGAGAAGCGCGTCGTCTATCAGCCTGTGACGATCGAGCCGCGGGAAATCACGCCGCGCGTGATCCGCGAGGATCGCTATGGCGGTCTGAAACACTAAGGGAACGCCATGGCAGAGATCAAGAACTACACGCTTAACTTCGGCCCGCAGCACCCGGCCGCGCACGGTGTGCTGCGCCTCGTGCTCGAACTCGACGGCGAAGTGATCCAGCGCGCCGACCCGCATATCGGCCTCCTGCACCGCGCTACTGAAAAGCTCGCGGAAAACAAGACCTTCATCCAGTCCGTGCCGTATATGGACCGTCTCGACTACGTGTCGATGATGGTCAACGAGCACGGTTATGTGCTGGCCATCGAAAAGCTGCTCGGCATCGACGTGCCGGTGCGTGCGAAGTACATTCGCGTCCTGTTCGACGAAATCACCCGCGTGCTGAACCACCTGATGTGGATCGGCTCGCATGCGCTCGATGTGGGCGCGATGGCGGTGTTTCTGTACGCCTTCCGCGAACGCGAAGACCTGATGGACGTGTACGAAGCGGTGTCCGGCGCCCGGATGCACGCGGCTTACTACCGTCCGGGCGGCGTGTATCGTGATCTGCCGGAAGCGATGCCGCAGTACAAGGCATCGAAGATCCGCAACGCGAAGGCGCTCTCGAAGATGAACGAGACCCGCCAGGGTTCGTTGCTCGACTTCATCGACGACTTCTTCACCCGCTTCCCGCATTGTGTCGACGAATACGAAACGCTCCTCACCGACAACCGGATCTGGAAGCAGCGTCTGGTCGGCATCGGCGTGGTGAGTCCGGAGCGGGCGTTGCAGCTCGGCATGACCGGTGCAATGTTGCGTGGCTCGGGTATCGAGTGGGATCTGCGCAAGAAGCAGCCGTATGAAGTGTATGACAAGCTGGACTTCGACATTCCGGTGGGCGTGAACGGCGATTGTTACGACCGCTACCTGGTTCGCGTCGAGGAAATGCGTCAATCGACTCGTATCGCGAAACAATGCATTGAGTGGTTGCGCAACAATCCGGGCCCCGTAATGATCGACAATCATAAAGTTGCGCCGCCGTCGCGCGTCGGCATGAAGTCGAACATGGAAGAGCTGATTCACCACTTCAAGCTCTTCACGGAAGGCTTCCACGTGCCGGAAGGCGAGGCGTATGCGGCTGTCGAACATCCGAAGGGCGAGTTCGGCATCTATCTGGTCTCGGACGGCGCCAACAAGCCGTATCGCCTGAAGATTCGCGCACCGGGTTATGCCCATCTGTCCGCGCTCGACGAAATGGCGCGCGGTCACATGATTGCCGATGCCGTGACGATTATCGGCACGCAGGACATCGTGTTCGGCGAAATCGATCGTTAAGAGCGGTTTTCATCGTGGCGTGCGCGTCGCAGCCGTAGTGTGCGCGTGGTCAAAAAGGAACGCCGGGTCTGTCGCAACATGCAGCACGCGACAGGTTTTCGTTCGGTAGGAATTGAAAGAGTCGTGTCTGAAAATGATCTCAGCTGAAGGCCTGAAAGAAATCGATCGTGCGATCGCGAAGTATCCCGCCGGTCAGCAACAGTCCGCCGTGATGGCGGCGTTGGCCGTCGCTCAGGAAGAGCATGGCTGGCTGTCGCCCGAACTGATGCAGTTCGTCGGCGACTATCTCGGCATGCCCGCAGTCGCCGTGCAGGAGGTCGCGACCTTCTACACGATGTACGAGACGGCGCCGGTCGGTAAGCACAAGATCACGCTTTGCACGAACCTGCCGTGCCAGCTCGGTCCGGATGGCGGCTCGGAAAGCGCTGCCGAGTACCTGAAGCAGAAGCTCGGCATCGACTTCGGCGAAACCACGGCGGACGGCAAGTTCACCTTGAAAGAAGGCGAATGCATGGGCGCGTGCGGCGACGCACCGGTGCTGCTGGTGAACAATCACCGTATGTGCAGCTTCATGAGCCGCGCCAAGATCGACCAGCTGCTCGAGGAACTTTCGAAATGACGTCTCTCCACGATCGTCACATCAAACCGCTGATTCTCGCCGGCCTGAACGGCGACAACTGGCATCTCGAAGACTACGTGGCGCGCGGCGGTTACGTCCAGCTGCGCCGTATTCTGGAAGAGAAGATTCCGCCCGAGCAGGTGATTGCCGACGTCAAGGCGTCGGGTCTGCGCGGCCGGGGCGGTGCGGGCTTCCCGACCGGCCTGAAGTGGAGCTTCATGCCGCGCCAGTTCCCGGGGCAGAAGTACCTCGTCTGCAACTCGGACGAAGGCGAACCGGGTACGTTCAAGGACCGCGACATCCTGCGCTGGAATCCGCATGCCCTGATCGAAGGCATGGCCATCGGCGCGTATGCGATGGGCATTACGGTCGGCTACAACTACATCCACGGTGAAATCTTCGAGGTGTATCAGCGCTTCGAACAGGCCCTGGAAGAGGCGCGCCGCGCCGGTTTCCTCGGCGACAACATCATGGGCTCGGGCTTCTCGTTCCAGCTCCATGCGCACCACGGTTACGGCGCCTACATCTGCGGCGAAGAAACCGCGCTGCTCGAGTCGCTGGAAGGCAAGAAGGGCCAGCCGCGCTTCAAGCCGCCGTTCCCGGCGAGCTTCGGTGTGTACGGCAAGCCGACCACCATCAACAACACCGAGACGTTCGCGGCAGTGCCGTTCCTGCTGACGGTCGGCCCGCAGACTTACCTGGAAATGGGCAAGCCGAATAACGGCGGCACCAAGATTTTCTCGGTCTCGGGCGACGTCGAACGTCCGGGCAACTACGAAGTTCCGCTCGGCACGCCGTTCGCGACGCTGATGGAACTCGCCGGCGGTGTGCGCGGCGGCAAGAAGATCAAGGCCGTGATTCCTGGCGGCTCGTCCGCTCCGGTGATTCCGGGCGAGATGATGATGCACACCGACATGGACTACGACTCGATCGCCAAGGCGGGATCGATGCTCGGTTCGGGCGCGGTGATCGTGATGGACGAGACGCGCTGCATGGTCCGTTCGCTGCTGCGTCTGTCGTACTTCTATTACGAAGAGTCCTGCGGCCAGTGCACGCCCTGCCGCGAAGGCACCGGCTGGCTGTATCGCGTCGTGCATCGTATCGAGCACGGCCTCGGCCGCCAGGAAGATCTGGATCTGCTGAACTCAGTGGCCGGCAACATCATGGGCCGTACGATCTGTGCGCTCGGCGATGCAGCGGCCATGCCGGTGCGCGGCATGCTCAAGCACTACTGGGATGAATTCGAATATCACGTCGCCAACAAGCGCTGCCTCGTAGGCGGTCATGCCGGCGCAGCAACGGCTTCGGAAACGGTGGCGGCTTAAAGAGCAATCAGCGGCCATACACCGGAAGCGTCAACCGCGGGGTTCATCGCCGTGTGGCGAATGAACGGGCGAACGATTGAGCGGTAACAGGTTAAGGAAGATTGACCATCATGGTTGAACTTGAAATAGACGGCAAGAAAGTAGAGGTGCCTGAAGGCAGCATGGTGATCCAGGCTGCGCATAAGGTCGACACGTACATTCCTCACTTCTGCTATCACAAGAAGCTGTCGATTGCGGCCAACTGCCGGATGTGCCTGGTCGACGTCGAAAAGATGCCGAAGGCCGTGCCTGCATGCGCCACGCCGGTGTCGGCGGGCATGATCGTGCGCACCAAGTCCGAAAAGGCCGTGCAGGGTCAGCAAGCCGTGATGGAATTCCTGCTGATCAACCACCCGCTCGATTGCCCGATCTGCGACCAGGGCGGCGAATGCCAGTTGCAGGATCTGGCGGTGGGCTACGGCAAGTCGTCCTCGCGCTACAGCGAAGAAAAGCGCGTGGTGTTCCATAAGAACGTCGGCCCGCTGATCTCGATGGAAGAAATGACGCGCTGCATTCACTGCACGCGTTGCGTCCGCTTCGGCCAGGAAGTGGCCGGCGTGATGGAACTGGGCATGCTGGGCCGCGGCGAGCATTCGGAAATTACCTCGTTCGTCGGCAAGACGGTCGACTCCGAACTGTCGGGCAACATGATCGATCTGTGCCCGGTCGGCGCACTGACCAGCAAGCCGTTCCGCTACAGCGCCCGCACCTGGGAGCTGTCGCGCCGCAAGTCGGTGAGCCCGCACGATTCGGTCGGCGCGAACCTCGTGGTGCAGGTCAAGAACAACCGCGTGATGCGCGTGCTGCCGTTCGAAAACGAAGCGATCAACGAATGCTGGATTTCGGACAAGGACCGCTTCTCGTATGAAGGCCTGAACAGCCCGGAACGCCTCACCAAGCCGATGTTGAAGCAAGGCGGCAAGTGGGTTGAAACCGACTGGCAAAGCGCGCTCGACTACGTCGTCAAGGGCCTCAAGGGCATCAAGGGCGATCACGGCGCGGAAGCGCTGGCCGCACTGGCCAGCCCGCACAGCACGGTCGAAGAACTGTTCCTCATCAAGCAACTCGCGCAAGCGGTCGGCACGCCTAACGTCGACTTCCGCCTGCGCCAGACGGATTTCTCGGCGCCGGTGAATGGCGCACCGTGGCTCGGCACGAAGATCGCCGATCTGTCGAACGTCGACGCGGCGCTCATTATCGGCTCGGACCTGCGCCGCGATCATCCGCTGTTTGCCGCTCGTCTGCGCCAGGCTGCCAAGAACGGCGCCGAGCTGACCCTCGTGCAAGCCACCCATGACGACGCACTGATCCCGCAAGCAAAGCGCGTGGTCGCTGCGCCGTCCGCATGGCTGGAGCAGATTGCCGGTATCGCGGCTGCGGTTGCGGAAGCGCGCGGCGCGGCTTTGCCGGAAGCTTTCGCCGGTACGCAGGCAAGCGACGCACACAAGCAGGCCGCAGCGTCGCTCGCGGCCGGTGAGCTGCGTTTCGTGCTGCTCGGCAACGGCGCGGTCCGCCATCCGGACTTCGCCCGCATTCATGCGGCGGCTCAATGGATCGCCGACACCACCGGCGCGACGCTCGGCTTCCTCACGGAAGCGGCGAACACGGTGGGTGCGCACCTCGTCGGCGCGTTGCCGGGCGAGGGCGGCCTGAACGCTCGCGAAGCGTTCGAACAGCCGCGCAAGGGTTATGTGCTGCTC
>SDBV01013183.1_pt1 | contig 10545 bp, 7 predicted proteins | sample 2277081 | NCBI WGS metagenome assembly SDBV01 (sample SAMN10402039, study PRJNA504765) | marine sediment metagenome | isolation source: marine sediment core GS10_PC15, 223 cmbsf | place: Arctic Ocean: Southern Knipovich Ridge | collected 2010
CTGTTATATCAAGTGCTACAATTACTGATTTTATATCGCTTTCGAGTTCTCCGGTAAATAATCCTACATTGTCCCATGCATCGGCATGTTGTGATGGGGCCCATCTTTCCATGACCTCTATCACATCGGAAACTTTTGCCATACACAATCTCCATATCAAGAGTAAAAAAAAAAGTGCATTTTTTTCATGCACTCTTTCATAGCTGAATAAATTAAGTGAATCCTTTAGTCTTACAAGAATCACCCGGATAATCTTTATAAATCACAATAACAGTCACTCATGCCTCCATCGATAGTGGTGGGCGATACTGGAATCGAACCAGTGACCTCGGCGATGTGAGCGCCGCACTCTAACCAACTGAGCCAATCGCCCGTAACGGCAGCTCAATGAATAATTTCTTTAAAAATAACATGGTGGGCCCACAAGGATTTGAACCTTGGATCAACCGGTTATGAGCCGGTGGCTCTAACCACTGAGCTATGGGCCCTTATTTAAAGTGTATAAATATATCAAAAATAAGTTAAAAAGGCAAGTGTGAAATGTTGCTTTGGCACACTTTTAACAAGGGGCAAATCTTTAAAACATCCGGGCAGCACTATAACCAATGTAAACACCCCGACTGTTCAGACGTTTCGTTATATCCAGCCTGAAATAACCGAAAAGTGCATTGAGAGACAATCCTATTTCGCTCTCGAAACCATCACGATAAAGCGGATTGTATGATAATTCTGCCAGCCTTTTTTCAGATATCCAGGTACTGCCTGCCGCCCCGTGCAGAATTATACCCATCCCTTTTTTTGCAAACCGGCGCAGCCCCACAAGTTCGAATGGAACCGTTCGGAAATTATGTTCCCAGAACAACGCAAAATACTGTTCTCCTTCAAGCGGTTTATCCCTGAGCGTTCTGAACACACCGAACGGACTGAAACCCGCTATGGTGCCGTCTATAATTCCGAACCTCTGAACAGGAATATCTCCGCTGTATGTACCGCCGATAATTCGGAGATCGAGAGTATTGGGCAACAAACGTCTCCTCAGAAAAGTATTGATTCTCCAGTCGATAGTGAACCGATATGTTGTAAACAAGAAATTGCTCGACAGGAAATCAGGCGAACTGTGTTCTACTATGAGTTCGGCGCGGTTTTTGCCGATAATTCCCAGAGGAACTTTTTCACCGCCGTACACGACTGACAACTCTGCAGATCGTAACCGCCCCTTATCGATTGCCGGATTGACTCGCTGCTCCTTATCACTTCCAAAAATGCTGTTGTCTGTTGTTTTTTCCAGCGATGTATGATGTTCGATGTTGATTCCGGCGGAAATGTCAGTGCGAAATTTAATGAAGCGATAACCAATATCGGCGCGCAATTTTTTATTACGGAAATAATCGAAATAATCATTTCGGCCGCTTAATGTTTGAAAACTGTTAAAATAAATTGGGTAATTTCCCGAACGGTATCGTAAATCAGTGTCGTTTTTTGCATTCAAAGCAGTGGACCATCTGTTGCTTTTTCCCCAGTTGTAACGCAGTTCACCGCCGTACGCCCAGCGCTTCAGTCCGGTTGAAAATGCACCCCGGAGTTCATATGTAATATTATTTTTTATCCTCTTCTTGTATTTCAAACCAAGGCGAAAAGCATCGACCCTGTTGTGCCATATTTGCGGGCTTACACCTGACAGAACACGTGATACTGCGCTTTGATGTCCGTTTTTATTTTCTCTTTTTTTCTGGGCATCCTCTTTAATAAAACGCGCCAAAAATCCGGTCGGTTTAAAGGCCTTCATCAAGGTCATAGTGCTGTCGATGGTGCTATAAGCCTCTTCTTCGGCATCGGTCAGAGGGATAATCATACCTTCCTGAGCCGCGAACAGACTGTCTGAAATTGATTTTTCCGACTCATCCCGTGAGGCATTATCGCCTTCTTTGACAGACATTGTTACACTGTCATCGCTTACCGAAACTGTCATCTCACCCTTTCTTTTTTCTTTTTCAAGCAGTGAGTCGGACAAAACAATATTCACCTTATAATCGGTTAAACGGGTCATTTGCCTGTATTTAATCGCCGGAAATGTGAGTCCCGGCAGTTTTATTTTTATCTCTCCCTCATTTCGAAGGTCCACCGGCAGCCAGTATTCACTTCCGAAATTGCTGAACTGTTGTTTGTAGGATAATTTCAAATCCTCTATCGGCATGGGAAACAGGAGAGAATCACCGGGCTTTAAATCAACTTCAATTAATGCATATTCCCCATCGAGAACCGAAATCACGCCGATAAACAAAGGCTGCAGTTTGCTTTTCGGATTTACTGAAATATCATAGACCTTTGTATCATCAATTTTACGTATCCCGGTAAGCTTGAAATCATAGTATTTCAGGGCATCCGGATTTGTCGGACCGATGACTTTATATCCTACGATATCGATATCGTCATCATAGAAGTTCGGTATCGATCTGGCCGATGCAAAATTCTCTTCCTGGCCGATATTGGAAGTCTGACGTTTTGCTTTTACCACCTCGCGAGGACCTTTCCCCCTTTCCCATAAAACATCAGATATACTCTCCGAAATCGAAACGATGCTCTTATCATTTTCGAGAAGGACACGGGTGTATGCATCTGCTTTATAAGTTTCCAGGGATGCCTGCCAGATCTGTTTCCGCCGGATAACTTCCTTCATGATTCTAACTGCAGGGTCCACTGAAGTGACTACAATTTCTTCCAAAACGATTGGGACGGGAGTAAGAGCTACATTCTGCTCTTCCGGTGAATTTTCCGTAATAGTAATCTTTCTCCTTTTGTAGCCGATGTAGCTTACAAGAATCGTCGACGGCTGAGTTTCCAACTTTAAGTTATAGTACCCGTTATCATTAGTTATTATGCCGGTGCGCGTACCATTTACATATATATGGGCGCCGGGGAGAAAGTTACCGGTTTCGGCATCGGTAACATACCCATGAATGATTTTCATTGTCCGGGCGAGCGGAGTATTAACCGCGGGAAAAAGTAAAAGAAGTATTATCAGCCAAATATTATTCAATGCAGGGATTTTTTTGTTTCTCATTTTATACCAAAGAAAAAAGTGACAGAAATCCAAATATCAAAATCGGATATGACTTTTAAGCGGGTTTTCGTGAAGTTATAGATGAAACATATCAATTTTTTATCTTGATTCAAGCATTTTTTTATAATATTTCAATAAAAATAAATGTTTGTTTCCCTAATATATTAAATGAAGAAAGGGTTTGATTAATCAAACCCCTATACCGATTTATAAAAACCCAACCTTATTTATGGACAATATATTCGATACTCACCGGCCCATTCATTGTCTGAACCATGATTTTCATGATTAATGGATTACCATGATTCAATATAATCGGTTAATCCTTGAAATCTCATGAATCCCTGTTCTGATTATTAGAATATATTCATGTTTGTGAGCAATCCGGTTTATAAATTATGCGGTAATAATGGAGATTATCATTCATCAAATCTGTTTTTCCAGGTTTATGCTGCCGTTTGTGGTTTTCATTTTTATAAATCTACCGCCGTTACCTATAGTACCGATCAGGTGATTTTTTGACAGCTTTTCCAGTGTAATAGTAAAGTTCTCTGCTTTTATACTTCCGTTTGTGGTTTTAAGATCAACATCGCCATTGAAATTCGATGGAACATGCAATGTAATGGAACCGTTAGTGGTGGAAATGTCCATATCGCCGCTGCTGTGTTCTGTAAGTGAAATCTCAATATCGCCGTTTGTTGTTCCGGCGGAATTTATTTCTGGTGCCTCTTTTATTTCTGTACCGCTGTTAGTACTTCTGGCGCTGACAACTCCGCTCACATTCTCAATGTACACTTTCCCGTTAGTAGTTTTTGCCTCTGCGGAACCCTCAACATTAATGACCTCTATGTTTCCGTTCGTACTTATTGCATTAATGTACCCTTTCACATTATCGACAAAAACTCTGCCGTTTGTTGTCTTTGCCAGGGTGTCTCCCGATGTGCCTGTAATGTTGACATTACCATTGGTCGTCTCTGCAATTCCCAGGTTACTTGTGCGCGGTATTTTGACTGTATATTCAACAGTGACTTTAGGATTCCGTGTCCGTAAACCTTTGAATAATCTTTCAAAAAATGAATATTCATCAGGATCATATTTGTCAACAAGTGTAGTAATTTCCAGAACATCTTTGTTATGTACCTCAATAGTCACTCTGTCGAGTTCATCACGGCTCCTCCGGGTTTTTTTTAATGCATAAACATCCACATAATCATTGTCCCAGGAACTGACATTAACATTACCGTTAATATTATCGATTTTAATTGTTTTTCCTTTTTTGATTTTAATTGTTTTGTGAAATTCCTCCTGAAAATCAGAATATGCTTCTGTTGACATCGATAAGACTGTTGCGAGGATAAGAGCAGATGTTATAAATCCAAGTATGCTTTTCATTTTCCATTTCCTTTTTCTGATTTTTACTTATTTTCATATGACTTTAATACTATTAGACTGTAGAAATTTCAATAAAATTTCAATTTTTATTTTTTCGGTTATTTGACATTATAGAAAAATTTTACAGAGTTTTCTACAATCGATTGTATTATATTTATATTATATCGTTTTGTAAAAAATTTAAATACGATTTTTCATAAAGCCAAAACTCATAACTGATTCGTACATAAGAAAGGTTCCATTATGAGGAATAAATCTTTAGACTTTCTAAAAAGTATTCTGTCGAGTCCAAGTCCGTCCGGGTACGAACAGCCCCTTCAGAAACTATGGACCGAATATACACAGAAATTCGCCAGTGTCAGAACCGACACTCACGGGAACACAATCGGCGTTGTAAATCAGGAGGGATCACCCTGTATAATGTTTGCCGGTCACTGTGATGAGATCGGATTTATGATCAGATATATTGATGACAAAGGTTTTCTCTATTTCGGCCCGATCGGCGGATTTGACCAGAGTATCGTTCCCGGCAGAAGAGTTAAAATCCACACATCAAAAGGTCCTGTCAACGGAGTTATAGGTAAAACTCCCGTTCATCTCATAAAAGCCGAAGATCGCAAAAAAGGTTCGGAAATCAAAGACCTCTGGATTGATATTGGCGCGAAGGACAAAAAAAATGCCGCATCTCTTATTTCGATCGGTGATCCTGTAACATATACTTATGATTTTATGGAAATGCTAAATGGAATTGCGGTTGCAAGGGCTTTTGATGACAGAATCGGATCGTTTATTGTTGCAGAGGTTCTGAGGGAACTTTCCGGTTCGAAGTCGCTTAAAGCATCCGTGCATTCGGTTTCAACAGTCCAGGAGGAAATCGGCTTGAGGGGCGCCGAGACAAGTGCTTTCGGGATTGATCCCGATGTTGGTATTGCGACCGATGTTACTTTTGCCACAGACCAGCCCGGTGTTAATGAGAAAGAGGTCGGTGATATTAAACTCGGGCGGGGTCCTGTCATTGCACGAGGTCCAAACATAAATCCCCGTGTATTCGACCTTCTTGTCAGGACTGCAAAAAAGCTGAAAATTCCTTACCAGATAGAAGGAATACCCAGGGCAACAGGTACCGATGCAAACCGTATCCAGACCACAAGAGCAGGTGTTGCCACCGGACTGGTTTCGGTGCCCGCAAGATATATGCATACACCTGTCGAAACCATTAACCTCGGAGATGTGGATAATGCAATTAAGCTGATGGCGGCATTTGCCGAGGAAATCAGACCTGAGATTAAATTTATCCCGTAACGGTTGGTATCAAAGTAGGAATGCAGTGAATTTTATTAACGCCTGCAATTGTTTTGAAGTCTGTTTAAAAATTATCATAATCAGATTTTAAGCTTTCAAAGGTCATTGCGAAGCGGTGTTTTAAAGTGCCCCTGACATCAACAAACTTCATTTTCCATTCCGGGGTGCCTGAAATATGACTTTTCACCACCTGCCTGACATCGCCTGAATTTTTTTCAAAATAAACACGTTATGGGATTAGAAACCGGCATGAGAAACGCTCAAAAGATACACGGACTTGTGGACTTACAGGTTAACGGCTTTAAAGGTGTGGATTTTTCAGACCCCGGTTTGACCGAAGATAAATTCATACGGACATGCCGTATGCTGCTTGATAGGGGTACATCATCTTTTTTACCCACAATAGTTACGAGCCCGGAAGATAATTACAGGAAAATCCTACCTGTAATGGCAAAAGTGCTGGATATGCCGGAATTTGAGGGCCGCCTTTTGGGGATTCATGTCGAGGGTCCTTTTATCTCGCCCGAACCAGGCGCATGCGGGATTCATAACCGTGAATGGATACGTAAACCGGATATCACTTTTCTTAATGAGCTTTTCGAATGCTCAGGTGAAAAAATTAAGCTTTTAACAATAGCCGCCGAGGTAGAGGGCGCCGAGGAAATCACCGGCCATGCTGTAAGCCTCGGTATTTCTGTTTCACTCGGACATCAGATGGCGGATGAGAGTGACATTGAACGTGTTGTAAAAGCAGGAGCTTCTGCAATGACACACCTCGGAAATGGGATACCTGCAACTATCCCGCGTCACCGGAATCCAATATGGGCAGGATTAAGTAACGATTCTCTTACTGCGATGCTGATAACGGACGGCCATCATCTTCCATCTGCGGTGATAAAAAGCTTCATCAAAGCAAAGGGTGTGTCACGGTGCATAGTTACAAGCGATGCATCGGTTATTGCCGGAATGCCGCCCGGGACTTATTCATACGGCGGTGAAAATGTAGTCCTTGAAGAAAACGGTCTTCTGCATAATCCTGAGAGAGGCTGCCTTGCCGGTTCATCTTCGACCATGATAGAGTGCATGAATCATCTTGCATCCCTTAATTTTCTAACTACCGATGAATTGCTGAAGGTCGGATTTTATAATCCTCTACGGTTGATAGGTATCGAGCCTGAAAATATTCGGCCAAAACGGGACATTTTTTTCGATGAGTCGAGAAGTATTTTTTTATTTGATAGTTAATTCAAACCACACATAACACAGATAAAAAACCAGAATATTTTAATATTAATATGCGCAATTTGTATAATACCAATACTTTATGTGCCTGGCAAACACCACCGAAAGATATACGCCTGCATGAAAACAGTGTCGACATCTGGTTAACATCATTAGATATTGAAAAGCACAGTATCGACAAACTTACACGAGTGCTTTCAGAGGATGAAATCAAAAGAGCCGGCCGGTTCCATTCAATTGATCTGAAAAACAATTTTATCACCGCAAGGGCAGTTTTAAGGTTCATTTTAGCCCGTTACCTTAAGGTATCACCGGTAGAAATAATTTTTCATTACGACACCCACGGAAAACCTCTTTTAACGGGAGAATTTTTGAAATCGGGAATATGTTTCAATCTTTCCCATACACATGGAATGGTTCTTTACGGAATTACCTTTGGAAGAGCTGTCGGAGTTGATATTGAGAAAATACGTCTGGATTATTCATTTGAGAAAATTGCCGGGCGCCATTTTGCACCATCTGAATTTAAACTATTTCAGAAATCGCCGGAAAATGAAAAAATCCGCACATTTTTCACCTATTGGACACGTAAGGAATCCATTCTGAAAGCACTTGGGAAGGGCCTTCACCTCTCGATGAAAACCGTTGATGTATCCGGTGCGCCCCGCGAAGCTGTAAAGTTCCTCGACAACTCCGTTAATCTGGAAAAAACGAAATGGTTTATCGGGGACCTGAATATCGGCAGAGATTACTGTGCCGCATTTGCGGTTGAGGGTATGGTTAAAGAAAAAAGGTTATACTTGGAAACTTGCTCGAGTTTATGAATTAATCGGGCTGAGTTCTAACACAGCATTTTCTCTCGATCTGAAATATGCGGCTGTTCCGGCAACAAGTTCATCGAGCATCAACGGATCTAACTTCCCAAACATCGCAGGATAAGGATCGCCTCCCGGACCGAGAGGTTCGGGTGTAACAAAACAGCCTTCCCGATTGTATTCTATGACATATAGTGACATAATCAGTGTATCTACATCCAGCGATCCCTCACCGAGAGCCCCCCGGTTGGAATCGGCAGCATGGAGATTGATGAGCTTTTCCCCGCAGGAAACAATCGACTCCCCAACATGACTTTCCTCAGTCTGCATGTGATAAACATCGCCGTTAACATGCCTGACACCGGGGTGATCGACAGCTTTGATATAGTCCATTGCATCTTTTACAGTGTGGCAAAAACTTACTTCAGCAGAACGAATCGGTTCAACTGCCGCTTTTATTCCTGAGGTTACAAACACTTCAGCAACTCTCCGCAGAGCTTCAGCAGACCGGTTAAATTCACTGTCGTCGATCTTTTTCGGCCTTCCGACTGCACCCGGCACTATCAGCATATATGCAGCTCCCAGTGAATATCCAAGGTCGATATTTCGACGGATATAATCTATTGCATTCTGCCTGATGATTCCGCGATTACTCGAAAGGTCATTATCCGGGGAAAACATTCCGCAAATTCCTGCTACGGTTATCCCATAATCGGCTAAAATCTTATGGGCTTCTTCAGCACGATATCCCAGATCCTCACCGTAACGGTTACCATGAAGCTCGATGAAAGAAATTCCGTTTTTCCGGAGCCGTTTCGCGGAAACAGAAAGAGATTCTATACCAAAACCCCAGTTGCTCCACGAAATATTAAGAGTGCGTTTCAGCTTTTCGGGGAACTGTGATTTGAACTTCATAAACTTTTCTTTAATGTCAAGATTTTTTTGTACGTAATTCTGGAGTTTCATATACCACTCCTTGAAGGATTTATTATTACAAAAACAACCTGTTTGTTAATCTGTTTTTATCCAGAACGGCGAGGAAACAAACCAAAGCACCATACCTGCAATCATAAACTGGACATGCTGTGTCCATGTGATGTACTGATACAATACAAGAAAGGAGGGCACAATGGTTAAAATTAATCCTGATATTGAAGCGAATATGAGTATGAATTTCATCCTGTATCTCCTGTTAAGGCTTATGAGACCGCTGCTTTTTCTGTTCCAAAAAACTCAGAAGCGAATAAAGGATTACGGCTATGAACCATGCAGGAAGTCCCTTAAAAAAGATTTCTATCGGAAGCATAAATACAATCGTCAGGCTTCCAAGCCATGCGATTGCAGCCGGCCAATTAAACATCGTATTGTTTTTCTCAGCGTTATTGCTGATTAGGCCGAATTTTGGAAAGAGCCAGAAATCGGCAAAAATAACAGCGCCCATCGGCATGAGCACAAGCCCGTAAAGCGCAATAAAATCCAGAAATTTCATTACCAGAGCGGGAAAACATGCGGCAATTGTTGTCAGGATTCCCGCAACAAGCGTTACTTTCCATCTTTTCCAGTTGGGCGTTGCGACCTGAAGAGCCAATCCTGATCGATATAATGTCGGATTTGCGGTTGTCCAGCCTGAAACTACTACGCATACTACGCCGGCTGCACCTGCACCCATGTATGCTATCGGACCGGGAGCTACCGAGCCAAGAGCTGCGGCACATAAAATGCCGGAGGCTATCCACGCTATAAAATGACCGAGATACATACCTGCTGCGCTTGCGAAACCATATTGCCACTTTTTGGCGTATCTGAAGATTGTTATATCCGACATACCTATATGCATGGCAAGATTACAGAACCATGCAAAGAACATCACATGCCAGAATGTAAATTTTGACTGCCCTGCTACAACCTCGCCAGTCCATATCTTCTCATTTGCTACACGCCAGAAATCCCCGATAGATGTGCATCCAAGCTTTGGAAGAACCGCTATTCCCGCGGCGATAAAAACAAACAACATCCAGGGCGCACATACTTTTGCAAATTTTGAAATCTTTTCAAAACCGAGAATAGCGAGCACAGTAACCACAGTTCCGACAAAAAATACGACTACAACCCAGCTTACACTAGTCGGATAACGGTCGGTGAGTTCCGGCATTGGCATATTAAATGGAAGCCCGACTGCTGTTGCCGCGACTGAAATCATGGAACCTGCCAAAAGACAGAAACCAAGCGCATTAACAATACTGTAAATATAAGTCAAATATGGCCCGCAGATTTTTCTTAACTGCCAGTATAGAGTGAGCTTTGTTCTCACTGCTATCGGAGCACATATGAATGCCCAGCTCATTACTGCCAGTAAATTTCCAATAATGAGCCCCAGGAACAGATCCCTTGCTGTCACACCATGAACAACAAATAACGGCCCTATTATAAATTCGGTTCCTGCGACATGCTCACCTGCATACATACCAAGAAAGCTCCATATTCCATGAAGTTTGTCGTTTGATACCGGTTCACGGTCGAATTCATACATGGAATCAAGCCGTTCGGACATTCGTGTTTTTACATGTTCACTCAAAAGCATACCCATTATTTAAAAAAGTTATATAAAGCGGTTCATCTCCGATTTAACTGGTGAAGTAAAGTAGATAAATAACGCAGTCATCTTTAAACTATTTGGTTATATATTGTAATAACAACCGCTTATAATAACCAAGAAGTCAACGATCATTCAAC
>SDBV01013184.1_pt1 | contig 10545 bp, 17 predicted proteins | sample 2277081 | NCBI WGS metagenome assembly SDBV01 (sample SAMN10402039, study PRJNA504765) | marine sediment metagenome | isolation source: marine sediment core GS10_PC15, 223 cmbsf | place: Arctic Ocean: Southern Knipovich Ridge | collected 2010
CTGCCATATTATATTCGACATTCCACTGGAATGGTTATATGGAGAGGATGCGGACAAAGAGCGTTTAACCACAGTCATGTGGGATGGGTTCTCGGATTCTGTCCGAAAGAGATACGCTCTCGAAACACGCGAGATAACGGTATATCATGAGCGTGACAGTTCGTCTGAATACCAAAAGGATATTCCGGTTCTACGAACCGGCCCCATGACAGTTCGAAAATTTTTACAAGTGTTTGGGTCAGATATTATTCGCGAACAAGTAGACCAAGACGCATGGGCAAAATCACCATTTCGTGCTCAGCATGAAGAAGATTTTGTCATCGCTCCAGATGGGAGATTCCCTAACGAGATTTATCAAGGCAAAAAGCATGGAATGGTCATCAGGGTAATCCGCAACACCGGCCTTGAAGACAGTCATATGAGTGAGACCGCTCTGGATGATATTCCACTTGAAACATATGATCGAGTCATAGACAACAATGGAACTCTCGATGACCTTAAACAAACCGCCGATGACATCGTTAAAAACCTACTTGATTGAGACCGGGAATCATACCTGGGCTGGTCGGGGCAGCAACATGAATGAAGGTGTCAAGAATGCCTTCAAACAGATACGAGATGATTGTCACTCAAAACCAAACCAATACAACATCGGACTAACTTTTAGTGTCCGACGTGAAAACGAACCCAGATCAAAGAGTATTACAGGTGGCTGTACAATCAGTATGCTTGTAGCCATCGGTGAGATTACTGAGCGTGATGTACGACATATTTTAAGGAGATTCCAAAGTGACCGAGAATAACTTCAACCTGTCTGGTGACGAAGCACGTTTTTTACTGGGAGGCATGACATCCCAAGGAATGGCAGTTCCTGGTCCGTTGCTTCCTATGGCAACGGATCTCTTGGTACGACTAAACAACATCAGTCTGAACCAGCCGCCGACTCAGAATATCTCACGGAAGGAACAAAATGACAGCGACGACCAGTAAAACAAAAACAGAATTTTCCTACCTACGCGATCTTGGAATCTCATTAGGCGTCATCGTTACAGACGGTGTTGCCTTTATGTCTGCCACATTCCGGATGGATGATGGCACCGAACCACGCTTCATCAAGCGTGACGTAAGACGAAATATCGAAGGCAGAATCGCCAAATTCAAAAGATGTGGTTCGCATAGACTAGTGGTGTCCGCAAAAACAGACAAGACAACGCTCCAAGTCATGCGTAATATGCGTCATGTTGTGAAGCCGGGGGGTATAGAAAACATCAAAATGTTTGTGGTGAGGGTGCCAACCTCAGACAATAAGTTTATTGACATACGTATCTCGCGAACGCAACGTAAGTCAGCACCAGCCGAAGCACGTAACGCATGGGACACATTGGTACACACGTTCAATGCAGCAGTATAGATACCAATAAATCTTACATCTTTGTGGTTAAGAAAATCCCACGGGTAAGGCCGTGCCGCAAACAGCCACGATTTTGCCATAAGTAAAACCGTGAGACTTGTAGCATTTTTCAGAGCATGACGTTCGTTGATACAACACGCGATCAACAACAATAAGAGTCATGACAAAACAAACACTTGGGCATAGACGGAAATTTTTGCCCATACAAATACCCGGTAGTATTTTTGGAGACGATTGTATGAAGGTTATGGTAACGGATACTGAAACTGGTGGACTAGATCCAGATAAGTATTCTCTGTTGGCGGTTGGAACAGTTGTAATTGACCTAGATGATGGCAAGATTCATGAACAATGGGATGCGTTTCACAAACTACCGTCCCTGGAATCATATAGAACAACGCCGCAGGCACTGCAAGTCAACAAGCTGAATATCACCGAGGTCTTTGAGAAGGGTATGCCGAGCGAAGAACTCTGTGCAAAGCTAGTAGATACTTGGCAAAACCATGCATGCGTTGCAAACGCTGGTCAGAACTGGAACTTCGATAGAAAATTCATGGCACGACGATTGTTCCGTGTCACGGATGACGAGTTCGAACGGACATTCTCGCGACAGGGTAGGTTCAACGTGATCGACACCTTGTCAATTGCTCGTTTGTTGACAGGTAATCTTCCCGTCAAAGGTATGAATCTAGCATCTCTCGTGAAAGCGTTTGGTGTAGACATGTCTGACATCAAGGGTGGATATCATGGAGCCCTGTATGATACCATTGCTACTGCAAGACTGCTATTTAAGCAGAAGGAGGCTCTTCTCGCTGGGTTTCGAGCCTGACGAGTATGCTATGGGTTATCGTCAAGACGTTCGGGATGAGAAAACGTTTCGTAGAAACATCAAGAAGAGTACGATAATTGAGGGCAAAATACTCAAAAAATGGCTAGACCATCTGGAATCTAAGACGGGTAAACGCCCCGAGTTTCGCGACAACGGTTGTGATAACAGTGGCGAGCCCCTAACTGACAAACAAGTCAGTGCAGCGGCGGACTATCATGTGCATGGCTATGGCCTAGTGGAGGTCAAATTTAGCTACCCAAGACTAGATCGCGTATTTCATTTGAAGGTAGACCAAGTACGTCGCATGATACAGGACCAAGCAAGACTGTTGTTTGTAAACGGTTGGGAAACACGCAATCCAAGATTCTGTCTGGTCACGCCCGGAAGACTACTAGAACTAACACAAGGTACAAAAGAAATACCTTGGCAGGGCTTTGGTGGCAAACTATCATATAAGATTTCAGTAAACAAATTGAAATGGACAAACTTGAATGCTGATCAACCCTAGATTCGACATCATACTTCCAACGGTTGGTCGGGAAAGTTTGGGTCAGGCCGTCCGATCTGTGATTTCGCAGAGCTACGGTGCTTGGAATCTACATGTAGTATGCGATAGGTCTCGCGTGGGACAGGATTACATTGAAAAACAGAAAAAAGTATTTGGTGATCGCCGGATATGGTGGAGTAGCATATTTCCAGACAAACCAGGCGTAGACAACTCCAACGGAACAGACGCCAGAAATCTCGCCATAGAATCTGGCACCGCTCCGTGGGTCGCATACATAGACGACGATGACGAATGGCTGCCACATCATCTGGACACTTTGGTAAAAATGAGCAAAGAAAACCACAATCTGTTGCATACCCGTGGCCGCATGGTAAAATGGAAGCAGAATAGTCCGCGTAGCAAGAGGCGATATGGAAAATTCCGGCAGTCACTACATAAAAAGACGGTAAGGACGTTTGACGAGCCAACAACTGTAGGCATGAGTCATACGCGGGAGTTGTTTGTACGCACTCGCGGCTGGCAACCGGTCGATAACCATGATCACATCCTATTCCAGGAAATGATTGATGCCGGTGCTAGGGTCAAGATTTCTGAGGAAACAACATATGAGTTTACAAGATGATGTTTAGTAAAGACTCAATACAAAAATCGATTGAAGCAAACAGACAACGAGAGTTGATTCAGGTAAAAGCCATTACCGATGGCATTAAGGATCTAGATTGGCCTTTGAATCCATTAAGAGCGTTGCGTATCATAGAAATAATAGCACTACATGCAGACGTGGCATTTATGTGTACGGAAGAGATGGAGAAATTCATTAGTTCTATTTATACTATCGCTCGTGCTGGCAGGAATCCAATCTGTAACGATGAACATCCAAGCTTCGTAGAAGACGCTTTGCAAATCGAAGAGTCTTTGGTGGAGCGTAACGAACTTCCAGAATGGAATGAGTAATGCGTATCATAAACTTCTTCAGTGAGAATTTCAAGTGTCTCAAGGTTGTGGAATTCGATCCAGACTCCAACATGGTTTTGATTACTGGTGCCAACGAGGCTGGTAAGTCTAGCGTCATGGATGCTATCTGGGCAACACTACAACACAAGGCGTCAAAGAGCACTACGATTGATCCTATTCGTCATGGCGAGAGTCATGCCAAGAACATCTTGGATCTTGGAAAATATGTAGTCACACGAACATTCAGAGACGGCAAGAGCAGTCTGCGAATCGAAACGCAAGAAGGCACTGTTGTCAAGAGTCCGCAAGCATTGCTGGACGACCTGGTCGGATCTCTGTCGTTTGATCCACTGGAGTTTGCCAACGCAAAGGATGCAGATCGTCGCAAAATGATCCAAGATGTGTTCAATCTTGATCTGACCGAGTTCGATGCCAAAGAACATGAGGTTTCGGAAGATCGCAAGGACAAGAAGCGTGAACTGGGAATGGTAGATGGTAAGCTGAAAGCTATCCGGCCACCTACTGATGGAGAGTCTGACAAGCCAATGTCCGCATCAGATCTGATTGCGGAACTGACGAAACGGTCACAAGATCTAGCCGAATTCAATGCCTTGCTTAAAAAGCAGCAACTTGCCGCCGCAGCAATCAATGAGCATCAACGCATGATTGAGCAGGCAGTGCAAGAGTCACAAGCACTATTTAAGAGGTATGAAAACAAGCCGCTAGATGATGAGTCGGTAACCATCACGCTCAAGGAACGCATTCTCAACATTGAGACACACAACGCCCGTGCCCGCGAAATCACAGAGTATCTCAAGTTGCGAGACATCAAAGACGGTCTCGTAGAAGAGATCGCAACGGCCACCAAGAGACTGGCACTCAACAAAATCAATCGGGACGAAGCCATCGAAGCTGCCAACATCCCCATAGATGGGTTGGAAGTCACCGAGGATGGCGTGTTTCTCAAGGGTGTGCCATTCAATCAGATTTCTAGTGCACAGAAAATCAAGGCATCTCTAGCTATTGCCATCGCCGCTAATCCAGATCTTCGAGTGGTACGTATTATGGATGGCTCTTTGCTAGATAAAGCAAACATGAAGATTGTGGCTGATATTGCCAAGGAACACGACTATCAGATTTGGATTGAACGCGTGGATGAGACTGGAAAGGTTGGCGTGGTTATCGAAGACGGCGAGATCATAGCCCAGAATTAGTGTACCTAATACTATGGACAACAACCACTAACATGGAGAGGTTCAATGCTGGGTAACATGACATGGGAAGCTGTTGAGACGGCATACGCCAATATGATCAACAAAGGATACAAGCAGCACACACCACTAACACTCCTAATGGAACTTCCGGGTGATACGGGCGTGCATCGTAGTAAGATCGATGTAGCCACTTTCCGCAAAAGCATCTGGTGTTTATATGAAAGCAAAAGAACTTTCGCTAACGTAAGAGTTGTTGCCATAGAAGATGATAACACTATCGCATTTCATTATGACACAAATACAAGGTCTATCGAAAAATTGCCGCCCGAAGATGATCGCAAATTAGTATTCAACTGGACGAAAACAAATACAGCACGAAAAAAAGCGTTGGTGAAAATGTTAACAGCAGAGATTGCAGAAAGCAGTGATGTCGGATAATCGTGAGCACAAGTGGACACCATACCTAAAACACATCATTAGCAAAACCAAGACAGACATATGCAGAGCCGGTATTCCCGTGTCCAATTTTACGAATAGCGAACTCTGGCAAGTAGCATGGGAAGCGTTCTGTCGAGCCGAAAAGCATTATGATGTTCGGAAAGCGAAGAAAGCTGGTGCTAAGTTTACCACGTATCTATACAAATTTGTCTTCTTTTCATTGAAAAAGCACATCATTGCCAATGTAGCCTTGAGAATAAGAGAACAAGGATATGAAGATGTATCTGTTCCGTGTACACAAGAGTTCTTTCCTGCCCCAGATAACATTCATCATGTTGACCGCAATGATCTCTTGAAATATGCGATGCATGGATTGAGCGAACAAGAGGTTCGCATGCTGGCAATGTATTATGTTGAAGGCATGTCTTATCGGGAAATCGAAAATATCATGGGTATATCGTATACCACAGTGCGAAATCATATGACCAACTGTCTTACAAAACTACGCAGAAAGGTTATGGTGCAAGATGAAGACTCTGTTAATAGTAGAATGTAAGACATGTGGAGCCAAGTTTGCTGGCGAAAGTATACCCTTGGTTAAGAAGGGTGACGAAATCGACTTTATGCTCAAAGCAATTGGTAGATGTTCAGCGTGTCGAGCTATTGGCGACAGGTCCACGGGAGGAATGAGATATAGACCTGGAAATTTCCACCCATGAACGTATATATGCCAATCAACACGCTTGAGCCAACACCGAGCATTGAACAGGTCTTCATGATTGAAGCTGTAGCACAGAAATATGGTAACAGTCGCAAGCCATACATTTCTCTAAAGCTCCGAGATATAACGGGTTACGTGCGAGGCTTCATCTGGAATACCACGCTGAACAATGCTTTACAGCCCGGTAAATTCATCCTAATTCAAGGCAAGATAGAAACTTACGCACAATCGTTACAAGTCAACTGCCAGTCATGGCAGCCATACTCCGGAGAACCAGAGAACCTGTCTGACTATGTGTTTTGTCCGAACCCTCACGTCATCAAGGTCTATGCCGAGGAACTGGAAGGATTCCTGGACCAAATCGCCGACTCAGACTACCGTAATATTGTCAGAAACGCTTGTGATAGGCTCCGGTTAATTGAAAGGATGTCTGCGTCCCCTTATGGATTTGAAGGCCGCCTTGCGTACCGTGGCGGGCTGTTGATGGCCACTGTGTACCTACTCCGGAACGTCAAAGCAGCAATAGACACATTTGGTGACACCCAGACTTCATTAAACATGGATCTTTTGATCGCGGGAGCAATTTTTAGAAACATTGGCTGGTGGCCAGCGGCAAAGAGGGGCGGGCAAATATTCGTGCCTGGAGACATAGCGACCCTCTTGGGTATCAGGTTTGCTTCTGGCATGGTCACGAATCATGTTTGTATTTCAACGGAGAGTGACTTGCAAATCAAGATCGAACAGTCTAAGAAGATCAAATTGCAACAAGTAGCTATGGCACAGGAAGATACGCCAAACCTAACTCCAGAAGCTAGGTTTATTCTCAACGCAGAAGCTATTGTAAACAGTGTAGAATTCACGATTTAATGCTTGACGCACTCAATACTCAAATGTTAGCCTGTCAAGCGTGTGATCTTTGTCGGTCACGCGAAAGGGTTGTATTTGGTGACGGTAATCCTAACAAGCCATTGATCATGATTGTTGGCGAGGCTCCTGGTGAACAAGAAGACCTGGAAGGAAAGCCATTCGTAGGCAAGTGTGGCGAAGTAGTGAACAAGATGCTCAAGTATGCTGGATTAGAACGCAGTGAAGCATATCTCACCAACAGCGTCATTTGCCGTCCGCCCAACAATCGTACCCCTCTCATGAAAGAGATTGAGGCATGTAGAAAGCGACTTCTGGAACAGATCAAATTGATCAAACCAAAGCTTCTGGTTCTCATGGGCAAGATAGCCACCCAAGCATTGCTTGGAGAAGTGGTAAAAGGGAAACTGTCAGCATACTTTGAACAACGATTCATCGACATGAAAATTGATGGTGAACCTGGTAAATTCATTGTCACGTATCACCCGTCTTACCTGTTACGCTCTCGCAAGGTAGCTTATCCGATCATGCTGCAACACTGGACTGACATCAAAGATGAGATTTCACGAATCAAAAACATTTAGTAAAATTGAATGCCTGCGGATAGCTGGTAACATCAACAGAGTAGCGATACGGGTTGGGTTCGATGCAATTCGACGTGGCATGTCACTGACGTCGGCTGACACTATAATTAGTGAATATATTCTTGATTCTGGAGGTACACCAGCATTCCTTGGGTATAGAGATTATCCCAACACAGCATGTATATCGATCAACAATCAGGTTGTACATAGCATTCCTAGTTATAGGTTTGTCCAAGACGGAGACGTTGTGACCATCGATCTTGGTACCAAATTTGGTGATTGGAATGTAGACTCTGCCCATACCGAGATTGTTGGCGTGGCATCAAAACAAAACACTCACTTGGTAAAAGGCGGACATAATATCTTACTTGCTGGACTACGTTTTGTCTATGCAGGAGCCACTTTCCGAGACATGGTTGCGAACATGGATCATGTAGCCAGATCATATGACCTCAATATCTTCCCTCAATTCGGTGGACACCGTATCGGTCACGTTGTGCACGAAGAACCGTTCGTTCCAATGACATCGATCAACACGTTTGGAAGAAACTACAATTATGACTATATCATGCAAGAAGAAGACATGCTCTGTATTGAACCCATAGTTACTGCCGGGCCAACAACCACTACCCTGGAAACTGATGGCTGGACAATGGTTTCGCCAGAGAACAGCGTTCACTTTGAAAACACCATTCGGGTCACAAAATTTGGCTGTGAAATTATCGCATGACACAAACATCATCTAGTCTACCTATCATTATTACAATCCATGACGCACGCAAAGACGTGTTGAATGTACCATCACAAATCTGTAGCATGCCACTGATTGATCACGAAGCTGACGCAGTTTTAACCATGAAAACAGTGATGACTGAACTCGGTTCAGCAGCCATGGGTATTTCGGCAGTTCAGGTCGGAGTACCACGTCGCATTTTCGTATTGAGGATGCCCAATGGCGAATTGAAAACATTCATCAATCCAACTATTGACAGAGTTAGCTCTAGCAAAACTAATAAGCTAGAAGGCTGTTTGTCAGTGCCGGGTAGCAACTTCAAGATTCTGCGTCCACAAAACTTAACTCTTAGTTATGCTACACCAGATGGCACCCAAGAAACAAAAGTTTTTACAGGTATCTATGCTCGGGCAGTGTGTCATGAAATAGATCATTTGAATGGCAAATTGATCACTGCATATCTCAATGTTTATGCAACCAAGGTAAGCCGTAAGCTTGGTGTACGCATGATTGAGCGTACCAAAATACTCCAAAGAAATCGTGCAAAAGCTAAGCGGGCACGCAAGAGTAGACAACAAAACAGACATCGTTAGTTTATTAGGAAATACATATGAACAAGACACCAGTCCAAGTAGCTGCGGAGTGTTTCAAACACGCACTCGACATCATTGACAAAGAAATGCGACATAGTGATCCTCTATCACTGACACCCGGTCCACCGCCGTCCTCAGACGCACGAATAATCGCTGCCTCCAACATCGCAATAGTATTGTCGTCTTACGAGTTGGAAAAGCAAGCACTTCAGAGCACTGAAGAAGCTCCGGGAGATGACGACTTTCCTGGATAAAGTAGTCAGAGACATACTAGAAAGACTCGAATACCATGGCCAGCCGAACCATTCAAGAATGCGACCTATCCAAAACGGAGTACGACCCGGACTCAACGGTCACAATCGTATTCAAACGAAAAGGCAAACGCGGGAGGCAGTATGATCTGTCTGCGGAGTCTGCTGAAACACTAGAGCAAGCGTTTGTCAGCACTGAGGCACATAAGATTGTGCCGGTACAAAGAATGTCTGGACACCGACAAGACGGCTCTTCGGAGTCTCGCCCTGATACAGAAGATCTCAGTACCAAGCGAACAGTTGGTGACTTTGATATCGACAGCGATGATGCATTGATAGCCGAAAAGGAACGCGGACGCAAAGAGTTCAATGAAACTCTGGAAAATCATCCAGAAGAAATCATTACGGTCCAACCACCAGTCACCGAAGAACAGGAACGATGTTTGCACGCAAACAAGACACCTAAGCGACCCAAGACGGTTGGCAAAAAGCGTGGCTTCTATCAGGAATGTAAAGATTGTGGTAAGCTCATCAAGGCAAGATCAATGAAATCACAAAGAGCATATCTGGCCGCACAGGCACCTAAATGATCAAGTGTTTTGTCAACAGTAACGGATACTACATCGTCGGTGACGGTATAGAAGAAGCTAAGTCGTTAGCTCCAGCCACGAAAAGCGGCTCTCCAATCTATGACGAACTACAGCACATCTATTTGGTAGTGGCGGAAGCAGTCGGAACATTACGTGGTCGTGGTAAAAGTCAGGTTCACGTACTCAACGATTCGCGAATCATCGATGATCTGAATGGACACACGCCACTAGATAGCTGGTGTGAAAGGCTACGACAGACAATACGACAAGGTATCATCCCGGATGTTACGGCAGTCGTGCTCTTTAAGAAGATCTCGGAGAGGGAGTTGGTAGACAAGATCTCTCACGGTTTTTCGAGACTGGAAATTCATAGTCCACAGCGTGACGCGAAGATTCGCGTGGACAACCAAAAGCATGAACAAGCAATGACATGCAAAGCAGAAGATCTTCGCAGGAGATGGTTACATGGCAAAAGCACCGACAGATCTACAATCCAAACTGATGCGTTTATTGAGAGAACGTCTGACGGTTTACAAGAATAGCAAAAACCAACAGTTGATTTCTCACGAAACGATCCGTGCAATTCGTGACGAGATCATGGATGTGGTCACCGTGGCAACTGCCCCAGAAGTAAAGCCCCACGGAGCCACGATCATGACAGCAGAAGCTTCAATGCAAGAAAGCAATCAGCGACAGGGGAAACCTGTAGACACACAGGCAGCTCGTCCAAAAACTATCTAAGATCCCAAATAGGTGCACCAATATAACTGAGAGCATAGGTAAAATACCTATGAGATTCTTGGTGCCATCCATTCTCCGTGTGCCACCGCAACATTGATTCGCGTAGCGGGAATT
>SDBV01013185.1_pt1 | contig 10545 bp, 13 predicted proteins | sample 2277081 | NCBI WGS metagenome assembly SDBV01 (sample SAMN10402039, study PRJNA504765) | marine sediment metagenome | isolation source: marine sediment core GS10_PC15, 223 cmbsf | place: Arctic Ocean: Southern Knipovich Ridge | collected 2010
TCACTGTCTGCTCCGACACGGGCGACTTGAGTAGCAGCGGCATCATTGGCCTTGAGCGGGAAAGCGGTTGACTCGTCATATGAGACCGCTTTGATTGCATCAGCCACCAGGTTCATAGCACTGCCCGGTACCGCTGCGCCATCTATCTGATCGCTCAACGTCTCCAGAGTGTCGCCATCAGCTCCAACTCTCGCCACCTGTGTTGCCGCTGAATCATCAGCCTTGAGTGGGAATGCGCTTGTCTCGTCAAAACTAACGGCTTTGATAGCGTCGGCTGCTAGAGTGACGCCAGCCGTAACACTCGCTACTGAACCGTCAACGTTGCCAGCCACGCTCCCAACTGCCCCGAATATACTCGTGATCGCCGCCGCCGGTAAAATCTGGTACGTTTGAGTTGCGACCGCCTGAGTCAGCGCTGGTGTAAATGTGATGGTATCAGATGCCTGGTCGAAGTCGGTTATGAGTCGGACCTGCCCGACGATGTTGCCGCTCGTGAACTGAATCCAAGTTCCATTCCAGTAGTCGTCGTCCGCCTCTGTTCTGGCAGCATCAACCATCGTTAAGGTCGTGCCGCTGTCTGACGTTCCGCTCACTATCACGCCAATGTCGCCAGCGAGTAGCGCCGTCACGTCCGTCTCGATATCCGTCAGCGCCGCACCTGCTGAACCAGCACCGACGTGCCCGCCCAGTATCTCGTCCCACGTCGCATCCGCCACGTCCTCTTTCGTGCTCAGGCCCGTTGTGAACAGGGCGTCATAGGTACTAGACGGCACGACCATAAAGTGCCGCCAGGCTACTAATGCACCGGACTCGTGGATGTTCACCGTCATTGGCCCTAGCGTGTTTGTGTCTGTCGTGTTCAGTGGTACATCGTACCACCCTTTCTCATCGTGCGGTGCTCCGGCCGCGTTGTTTGTCTGAGCGAATGAGCCGCCGTTCTTTCTAACGCGGATGTCAGCCTGTGAAATTGTTAGGCCTGTTTCTTCTGTGTCGCCATCACCGCTGTCAAGCATTGGTCCAAACGGCAACGTAATGGCTGTAGATTGCCTTAGCCAGGTTTCCATTAGCCTCTCCTCTGTCGCGCTTGGTACATCATCTTTGGCGGGACCACTGGTGCAACGCTCGTGCCGGCCTTGAGTGATAGCCAGAAGTAGTCAGCGAGGTTTGAATTTACCTCATTTGCTGTCCCAACCTCAAAACCGTTTGCCTCTAGGGCCTGTATGCGGTTTGCCGCTAGGGCACCAAACGTAAACGGTGCCGAATCATCAGCTCCCATCGAATCGGTATACAGGTAACCCACTTCGGCCAGATCGCCTTTGACAAAGACGACATCTGGTTGAAATCCAACTGCTATATCGCGATCATCGTTGCCGTCGCCTTCATACGTGCCGCTGTCAATCCAGCCCGGCGTATCCTTCCAGGCTACCCAATGGTATTCGTCTCCGTTGGCGTTCACCGATGCGTCGTCGCCAACCTGAAAGCCGTTCGCCTCAAAATCTTGAATACAATTGGCTATATTGACAGAGCCGTCAAATTCTAGACAGTCATCATTTGCGTTCTCTGCTACTCGCCATTTCGCAGTACTGGCACCTTCGCGCTGCAATATCACAACCGTCGGCTGGAATCCTACGACAATTGACCTATTATCAGCCCCATCACCTGTATACGTCCCGACTGCAAAATCTGTAGCGCCAGCCACCCGCACAGCAATCCAATGATAGTCCGTGGCCGCTTGGTTGACCTCAGCGTGGTTGCCGATTTGGAATCCATTCGCTCCAAAGAGTTGAATCCGGTTTGTTTTTACTCCTGCGTTATCAGCAAATTGTAGCGAGTTGTTCACTGGCATAGTGGAGGTTAGCCACACAGCTTCCTCGGCAAGATCGCCCTTGATAATCACCAGGACCGGTTGAAATCCAGGCGCATTTATCCACGTATCGTCTATGCCATCACCTGCATATGTGCCAGTTGCGCATTGCATGCTATACTCCTCTCATCCGACCATCACCCCCGTGCCCTCAGACGGTGGCTGGGGTGGAGAATCGCCCCAGAATTCCCAGTAGCCACAATCAGGAGCCGCGCCGTAGAACGGAAGGCCAATATCTACGCCCGCGTTTAGTGCTGGGCTCGCTGGCACCTGTAGCGTGAAATCCTCTGCGCCTCGATTGGTGAACAATGGATCGGCATTAAGCTGCGAGTTTGGCTCCCACCCGCCACCCGCGTATGCTGCAAACGTCTCATATATAGCCTCGCCACCGACGAAGATGTCTGTTATATCACCGTCGTCGTCATATTCGCAGTTGTAATCAATGTCGAGATTTGTTCGCGCGTCTCCATCAAACCACATAAATGTGCTAGTATGTTCGTGGTACAGAATGTTGTTCTTAGCGATGATGACAGGTTCACGACTGATGCCAGAGCTATCCGAGAACAGCAACTCTCCGGTTTCGTAGATGCCGTCCTTAGAGTTGTTGACGAGCGTGTTGTGGTATATATAGACTGGACCTATGGCAGTGCGCTCGACCTGGATACCGTTGCCGTCACAGTCCCAAATACGATTCCTAAACAACAGAACGTTGGTTGCTTTCTCACGAATGAATACGCCACGTTTCCCGTCATTTTCAAACCGGTATTCGCCCGCGTTGTCTATCCGACTATTCCTGATCGTCACGTCTGTCGTTGCTACTGTGTCGCTGGAATCCCCGATCACCACACAATGACTACTTGAATCGTGTGGGTAGACGTCATCGAGTAGAATACGATTACCACCATCGATCAGGACGCATGTATGAGACACGTTGTAAATCTCTGTGCCTGAAAGCACTACGTCGTCACAGTTGTATAAGTAGATACCCTCCCTGGTTTTGTCATGACCAACACCAGGGTTGAAGTCGATTTCGCTGTGAATCTCGCAGTCAGTGACCGTGAGATTGTGACATTCCTCAGCTAGGATCATGTGGCCCCAGGAGTTTTTCAGCTCATCATCTATGAACGTCCAGTGCTCGCATCGCAGCAACTCGATGAGTCTGCTGACATCTAGCACCTCGTTGCCCTCTAGCACCAGTCCGTCCCAGATGTAGTAATCGATGTCCTCCGCATCAATCACGAAAGCCTGATTCGCATTGTTCAGGTCAAACGTCACCTGACCACTGTTGGTTGCCTTAATCGTGATGACGTTTCCAATTGTGCCGGTAGTCGATGGAATTATTGCTGCCGTAATCGTGTAGGTTCCATCGGCGAAGTGGCAGGTATCACCAGCGGCAACCTCGGCCATCGCCTTCGCTGGCGTTTGCCACGGGTCGCCAAAGCTGCCGTCGCCTGTGACGTCGTCACCGGTCGTTGCGAAGAAATAATCAGCCACGTTTGCCCCTTACTCGTTTCATCAATCGCTGGACTATGCTCCCGGGCTTGTCTACAACGACCACGACAACCACCCGCCCCTGTTCATCAACTCGAATCGGTATGGCCTTCCCGTCCTTCGTCAATCCGTTCATCACCTGTGTCATGCTGGGGCCTCCTCGTACCATTGCGCGTGAATGCTCATCATTTGTGCGTTACCGCTGCGATTGATGAGCTCAATCAGATAATTTGTGTTCCTGGCACCGATGCGCTCAAGCCCTACCCGGCTGTCAGCGCCCGTAGCCCGTGGCCCTGAGCCACCGCCAAGGAAGTCATTCAGCATCACGGTGCCCGTCCCGCCTGTAACCGTCGGCGTGTGGGTTGCTGTAACCGTGGCAGTACTGGCGTTGCCATCATTCATATTGAATGCAGTCAGTGCAGTGCCGACATTCGTAATCGTGGGATTCCTGACGATCCTCACCTCGGTATCCCCGCCGCCCGACAGCTCCGCCGTCCAGTGCATTTCCAGATTCGCGCCGACCTGCAACAACATCAGAATACTGCCGTCGTTTGCAATCTCGGCCCCGTGCGGCGACATATATGACGCCTCGAAAAACCCGCCCGTATGAACCCTATTGTGAGGCCCCAGAATCACGCGTTGATTTCCCACGATTTCATCAAAAAGGAATCGCGGATCGATGACCTGGAGAGCCGTGCCGGTGAACGTCAGGCGTGGATCGATAATAAACAGCCGCCCCGTCGCCGGATCGATCGGCCATTGGACAACGACGCCGCCAATCAGCAGGCCCGCTTGCACAACACTGACCATCCGCGCGTGAGTACCATCGCCCAAGTCCACCCATCGCGTTCGCATCGTTGGGGGAAGTGCATCCCCCTGACGTGGTGTGAAATCAGCCATACTCTACGCTCCGTGTTCGTGATATTCGAACCAAGAATGCTTGGGAATCCAGGCGTCTACGTAGTTGACGTTAACCCCTGTTTTCCAGACCGCGAACGGGAATGATACCTGGTCGCGCGCCGTGAATTGCTCGATCTGTTGCCACCACATTTCATTGAATCGTCTGACGTCCGGCCCGTTGCGCCGAATCACACAGCGCGTCTCGCCCAGCCCAAACCCGCGCGGGAATCCCTCTGACTGGTACGCCTTCTTTTGCCTCATCAACTCCGCGTGCGGTGCCTTCCGCTTCCTGTCGCACGCGTCTGCCTCGCCATATGCGCAGTCGCGGCTCGGGTGTTTCGTGACTGCTATCTGAGCATCGCCCAGCCATTCGTCAACCAATTTCTCAGGGCAGACCAGTAGCCGCACGTTCGCGTCCAACCAGATCGTCACGTCCGCGTCGCTCAACCAGACGTGGGGCGTCGCCTTGTAGAATCGTGCCGCTCGCCTATCTCCCAACCCTGCGTGGTCAACCACATTCTGCGTCCAACCGCGCACCAGTTGCGCGTTATCAACAAACGCCACGAACTCGCCAACAACGCGCGGCTCACGCAGAATGTCATAGCCGCCCATATTTGCTGTGTAGACAATGATCTTATTGGCCATAATGATCCATCTTTCGATTGACCCACGAATATGCGTCCTGGAACTGCGGGTACGTTGGTGCCGTATCCAGGCCCGCATAGCAGAACGCCTCAAGCGCGCCGATTTCCACCGCTGGTTCCTTCAACAGATTCGTGTAGCTCACAATGTGAACCGGCCCTGTGAACACGTCCATTTGCTGCTGTAGCGCCGCTGCGAATTTGCGAATGTAGGCCAGCGCTTCATCGTAGGTCATCTTAAGGCCGCCGCCGTAGCTCACCTCGCTGTGCCGCTGGATGCTCTGTGCTGAATGCTCCTCTTTTCTGGACGTGAGCACAATCCGCACGTCCTCCAGATGCGGCCAGATGAATCGCGCTGTAAAGCAGGCCCGCGGGTTTTTGAATCCCCAAATCTGGCCGTGCCGTTCGGCGCCCGCCTCGCATTTCTTCGCCAGGTAGTGATACTTGGCCTTCTGCTCATCCGTGATTTCGGAAACCTCGTTCGTCCCGTAGCGGATCCCCGTGATGCCCTTGTTCAGCTTCTGCCAGCGGAGATCCTCATAGTAGCCGCCGGGGTTGCTTCTGTCCGCCGGTTGCAAGTGCCCGCTGCCCATATCGACGCCCAACCGCCAGAGCACACCGGCGACGCAGGATGTGCCACTGCGGGGGCAACCCAAAACAAGTATCGAGCGCGTCACGGCCTAAACTCCTTTAACAGTCGAAAGATCTTGTACACGTCCCAATCGTCCAGATTCTGGTGCATCGGCAGATTCAGCGTGAACCGATTGGCATACTCGGCCCCTGGAAGCTCGCACCGCGCCTGGAAATGTTTCACCAGATGCAGCGGGTAGTACCGGAATGTCGTGTAGACGCCGTTCTCATAGAGATATGCCGCCAGCCTGTCCCGGTGCTCCGTCTGAATCCAGTAGAGGTAGTACGATGACGTGCAACCCTCTAGCGGCTCGGGGGGTCGTCGCAACCAGTCAATCCCGGCCAACCCCTCCTGGTATTGCTCCCAAATCTCCAGCCTTCTGTTGATGAATCTCGGCAGCTTCCGCAGTTGAACCCGTCCAATTGCCGCTAGTAGATCGTTGCTCGTGAATCTGCCCGACAGCTCCACAACCTCATATTCCCACCAACGCCCCGAACCTTCGGCCGCTGCGTCCGTCCCGCTCTTGGATTTCAGAGGTAGCCCTAGGTAGCGCAACCGCTCTGCCCGCTTCCGTTGCATCGAATTGATGTAGAGCGCGCCGCCGTCGCTCATCACCAGGATTTTCATAGCGTCGAATGACCAAATCCCCATCATCCCCAGAGTGCCACACGCCTTCCCGTGGTACTTGGACGCCACCGCATTTGCCGCGTCCTCGATGACCTGGATGTGGTCGCCCGTGACGTCAAGGATCTCATCCATCCGCGCTGGGTGACCGCCATAGTGGAGCACGATAACCGCAGCTGTGCGCTCCGTTCTGAGCCGCTCAATCTCTGTAGGCATCAGGTTGAGCGTGTGCGGGTCCACGTCTGCGAACACTGGCCTAAAGCCCAGCTCCAACACCGCGCTTGCACAAGCCACGAAATTGATCGACGGCATTATGATCTCGCACCCTCGCGGCAACTGCAATGCCCGCAGTCCGATGTACAGCGCCGACGTCGCGCAATTGGTCAGCAGCACATCAGCGCCGAAGTATGCGGACAGTTCACGCTCGAACGTCTTGCAGATGGAACCACGCCCCAGCCAGCGGGAGGCAAAGACCTCTTTGACGGCCTGCAGCTCCTCTTTGCCCAGGGTGTTGCTGAAAACTGGAATCATCGCGCCCTACACTCCTGCCCACAACATGGGCACTTGCCAACAAATCCTTCAGCGAGCGAAGGTATGTAGTCGCCACCAGATGGTGTAGCCTGAGCCGCGAACGGGTCAGAATCGTGACCGCCCAGGGTCTCGAACACGATCCCGCCCATCACTCTCGGCGGTGGTGCATCGGTTGTAGGCTCTGGCCTTTTTGTCCATCTTTGCCACCACCTGCTACTGCGTCGCCCTCTCTTTGTCATCTCATCCCCCTTTCTCCCAAATCAATGCCATCCGTGGCATTCCCCAAACGTTAGGGCGTGGCTCTTTGAACGCCTCCCACCCGTCGCCCTCGAAATCGTAGTGCTCATACCGATGCACCAAGTCCTCACGGTACAGTTCCCCCGCTGGTACTCCTGGCATGTACACGTCGTCTAGCAACGCATAATGTGGTGGTGCTGTGATTCGCTTGACAATCTCAAGGTCACGCAACAGGCCGATCCGGCTATGGTCGCCATCGACATAGGCCAGATCGAACCTGTCTCCGTCGGCAGCCTCAAGCGCCTGTATCATAATTTCGGCATTCCACCGGGCAGAGTCTCGAGATGAGTGCTTCAGGGACTGATTGCCTCTTGCCCAGGGATACTGACGCAGGCCCTTGCGTGAATGCGGATAGACCAGCACCTTCGTTACCAACGGGTGCTCCCAAGCCCCCGCCTTCTTCGTTGTGACTACATCTGCCGTGACGACGTGTCCGTCTGGTGCGTTCTTCTCCAGATATTGCGCCGCCAGTAGCGCCGACGTGCCGCCCATCGTGCCGATGTCAAGGATGTAGCGCGGCTTGAGCACCAAGCACAGATTCCAGAGTGCTTGCTGTGCGCAGTTGAAATATGCGCTTTTGACCTCGCGCAAGTTCTCATCAGTGTGCGTTGGCACCTCAGTGTATGGGACGATCATTTCCACTTCCTCTTGTAATAAGCCCTATCGTGCTCCCACCAATCCTTGATCTTGTCCGTCACATCGTGCTGGACGAAGACGTGCTGCACGTAGATTTCCTTCCATCCCAACCGCCGCGCCCTCATCGAAAAGTCGCTCTCGTCGCTGTAGTGAATCAAGTGTTCGTCGTGCAGCCCCACGTCCCGATAGACCTGGGTTCTCACCACCTGGCAGAAGTTCGCCAGTGGGTGTTCGACGACTGTGACGCCTTTGGGCATTCCCACGTGCCCCTTCGACTGCGGAACCGATCGACATGGCCCCGACGGTGCAGCCATCCCGTACCGCTCATTCTCTTCGAGCGCCTGAATCATCCGCGCCAGCCAGCCGTTTGTGATTGGTACAGCGTCGTCATTCAGATGCACGATGTAGCGCGGTGCCAGTTGCAACGCTGCCACGAGTCCCGCATTCGTCGGAATGACCCCACCGCGCCGTTCGCATTCCCCGACCAGAACTACCCCGCAGGGCACGCCGGCGTTGGCCGTTGCGGCTGCGGCTGCGGCGGCCCCGCCTACGATGTCAAGCGTTGGGATTATGATTACGGCGTCCATCAGCACTCCAGCACCACAAAGGGCTTAATGACAGCACCAGAGAAATGTGCGGCTGCTTTCAATCCGACCTTGCATCGTTCTTGTGGCGGCGGGTCAAGCGTATACATTGCACCGAGCGCATACCCTGCCCCACACCCAATCGCATACAAATTATCAGCGGACTGGTACACCTGGAAATCGCTGCATATCTCATAAATGTCGCCGCGATAGGCGACTAGAAACGTGCCCCCTTCCTCCTGGCTGTTTTCAATCTTCGTAAAACCGTGCCCTCTTAAGCAATCACGAACAGCGCGAACAAACACCCGTACCATATATGCAAAGTCATTCTGTGCGTTTTGTGGTTCCTCCTGTAATGGTATTTGGAGGTGATACTGCAAGATTTGTCCCATTCTGAACGAGGTGGTATACCCAATCGTGAAACGGCCTGAATCCAACCAAAATAGTTTTGGCTGCTTGACCGCGCGAACCTCCCAGCCATCGGCAGCCGCAGAGTCGGCTCCCATCCAGCACTCATCCCCTGTTTTCACACCAACGATACAAGTCATCTCATTCCCCTTTCATCGTCACAACAACCAACCTGCTCTTCTGCTCACCGCGGCCCAGGTCCACAACATCACACCCGAGTGCCTTCCACGCCCGCGCTTGTTCTAGCGTCGCCGTTAGAATCGCAAACCGTGCGAATCTCATCAGCCAACTATTCACCGCCTGCGGTAGCCCCGCCTCGTGCTCGCGTAGGTCGGCCGAGAACCAACTCCTATACGTATTCAGCATCATCACGACGTCAAACCGTTCCGGTGGCTCGCTCGCTACCAAATCCTGAAGCGTCGCCTTGAATAATCTGACGCCCGCCTTCCGCACCATCCTGTGCGTTTTGATGTCACCCGCCGCCAGGTCCAGACCGTAGCAGTTCCACTCAGAGAATATGCACTTGATGTAGTACAGAATCAGCGCGTCGCCGCAACAAATGTCGAACACCGTCTTTACACCGTCGTCAATCGTCTGCAGGTATTCGATGATGCGGTACAGCCTTGACCGCTCATCGCCAGGAATGTCTGGAACTCCGACCATTCGCCTGACCTGCTCCTGCATTGCATCCATTGGCGTGCGTGGCCAGAGTATCACGTCACCAGGTGCAACGCCCTCGGCTTGGCCCTGCAACTCGAACAGGTACCGCTCCAGGTTCATTTGAACGCGCCTTTGATCTCGGCACACGTCGCCCGCACCATCCGGCGAATCGCCTGCCTGGACATATCAGACAGAAACGAATAGCACCGCTGAAATAGCGGGTCTTGCGCGAACTTCCACAGGTCTAGCACTGCGTTCTGTGAGTATCGATCCTGCGCACGGAGGAAGGGCATACTCGGCCAGTTGGTGCCCCGCGCCCGTCCAATGTTCAACCCGTGCCACGGGCGGAATAGCTTGCGGTCACAGCTCGCCGGATCCTCTGGGTCATAACCACGCTCACTCTTCGGTATCGTGTGGTCGTGAACCGGCGCCATCTGCAATCCTGAATCACGCACGATCTGGTATAGGAGCCGCTCGTCCGGAATCTGGGCCTTGGCGTCCAACACCTTCAGGCCAATCTTGCGGAACAGGCGATCGTACTTGTCAACCGTCGGCGCGATCCGTCTGATGTACTCGCGTGTGACGAAATGCAACCCGGTCATCACGAATGGCCTGTACCCTCTCAACACATTCGAATAGCACATCCCGGTGCGCTTCATGTGCCGCTTGTGCTGTTGCACGAGTCCCGGCCTCTGTGGCGTCATCAGCATATCGCCGTCGGTGATATAGACGTGATCGTAGTCCCACCACCCAGCCTTGATGCGCTTGGATGTAAACAGCAGGTAGCGCAGGTAGGCGGGCAGCCGGTAGATGGTCTTGTCATAGCCACCCATCCCGCCCCACTGCCATCTGTGGCTATTGTCGCCCGGTGCGCTCACAACAACCTCATGCGCAAGCTCCTGACATTCGGTCCCTGGCTCTTCAGTCGTGTAGATCTTGACATCCGCCTCCGGCCAGCTCCGCGTAGCACAATACATAAAAATCGGAATGTACTCGTGGTATCGCCTATCAACTACGGTCGTGATGCAGAGGGTCATTCGTAGGACCTCGTTTCTTCAGTGATGTAGATTTTCTTGACAGTATCCATCGCGGCCATAAATGTGACTATCCACTCTGTCTCAGTCTGGGTCTTGACATAAAAGAAGTCGTCCACCCACGTCATCTTGTTACCCGCTATTTCGTCAACCCTGCTGTTATCCTTGTAGTGAAACGAATAGAGATAAGCCGTCACCTCACCCTCCCTTCAGGAAACACCTCGTCCAATATAGCCCGCAACTG
>SDBV01013186.1_pt1 | contig 10545 bp, 7 predicted proteins | sample 2277081 | NCBI WGS metagenome assembly SDBV01 (sample SAMN10402039, study PRJNA504765) | marine sediment metagenome | isolation source: marine sediment core GS10_PC15, 223 cmbsf | place: Arctic Ocean: Southern Knipovich Ridge | collected 2010
TACCTTCCGGCTCGGCCGCTTAAAGCCTTGCCCGTAGCGGACGGGCTTGTCGATCAGGCCCTCATCGTACCCGAACTTGAACAGTACTCGGATCCGCTGAATCTCATTGCCCAGGGTCACGGGCCCCCAGCCCTTGGCCAAGGTAGCCCGAAGGTGCCCAAAATCGTCGGCAGCCAAATCCTCGACTAGCCGGTCAGCACCCAAGATACCCACCACGCGGCCGCAACTGGCGTGATAATCGCTCCAACTCCGCAACACCATCTCCCCGGTGTCGACGAGGTGCCTCTTGGCGGTCAGGAACCGGTTGACCAGATCCCGCAGGGTCAGGCCGTCGGGCTTCGTCCGGGGCGTCCTACCAGCGTGTAGGTCGTCTTTCTGGTCGACGTACTTTTGGAGGGCCGCGTCGGGATCATCCCAGGGGCCGAAGTAATGGAGCTTGCCCCGGATCTTCTTCGCCCACACCCCAGCAGCGTGCGCGAACAACGGATACTCGGGGTGCGGCTTGGCGGGCTTCCGCTTTGCCCGCCGTGCGGTAGAATTGGGGGTAGCCATTTCGCCTCCCTTAGAGGTGAGTGGCCCGGCCCTCCAGCTACACCCGGCCGGAGGGCCATTTATTGGACGGGTGTAACATCGGGTGTAGTGGCAATTCTACCAGACTGGCCGAGATAGTCAATAGAGTCTACGAAACAAGTATATGGCGGCGTAGCTCAGTTGGTTAGAGCAGCGGAATCATAATCCGCGTGTCCGGGGTTCGAGTCCCTGCGCCGCTACTGGTCTGCTCAGCACCCCATCGCTGCGTATCGCAACGCAAGTGCGCGGGTGAAGTGCCCCGACTCCGCGTCGCGATTCCATTTGAGACTTGGACCACAAGCCGAAATTGGCGCAGGGACAGGCAGTTTTTCATTGAACGAGGATCCGCTATCCGGCAGAGACCGGGCAGGTTGCAGCTTGAGTTGAGTTAGTGTTTGAACCGCGCCCGTTGCAACTGCTCGAATTCCATCTGCTGTTTCGGGATGTTGCTCCCCGCGGCGCTGAGCGTGAAGTTGCGGTCGAAATCTACAGTGAAGCCGTACTCGATCACACGGGCATCTTCGCCGCTTGCCAAAGCGGCGACTTGGACGTCCCAGCGGAGGATGCCCTCGGTCCGCTCACGCCGCAGATAGAGTTTGTCTTTGCTCAGCAGGTCTTTCATCTCACCGAGGGTGATCCGAATATCGGACGACCGCCGGGTGTATGGCAGGCGGTCGAACACGCGCACCGGGAGCGGTGTCGCCCCGTAGTTCTCGATCACCAGACGGTAATCGAAGCCCAACTCCCGGTTGCCGCCCTGCACGCCGTCGGTCTTGTTGGCCAGTTCACGCCGCGACCGCAATTGGGGATCCGCTCCAAAGCCCACCACGAACGCCTCGCCACGGGTGACCGTGGGGATTTCGCCGCGGCCTACGAAGCTGCCGTCGAGATAGACCATGATCGGGCCGGCCAGCAAGTCCTCCCGGCCGGAATTGGTCAGCTCGGCCTCGCGATAGACGTGGCCGGTCAGCACGGGCGTGGCCACGTGGTAGAAACTGCACGGCAGACTGGTTTGCAGGATCCGCACCATCTGCTGGTCGGAGCGGCTGGCAAGGCTCACCGCTGCGGGCAGCCGATAGCTCAGGCTGGGACCGTCGATCGATCGAACGTCTTCCACCGCCATCAACGCCGACTTCGGATTGGTCAGTTCCATGCTCTGGAACTCGTTGGCCGCCGAGTTGGCCTCCCAGTTCTTTCCGATGTTGTCGGTGAGATTGAGCGTATTGCGAAACTCCAGGATGGCCGACTGCTGACGTCCTCGAATCGACTGGAGTTGCCGGGCAAGGTCGTTTTGATTGGCCTTCCCAGCGCCGTCTCCGTTGGCGGCCAAGGCCACGGCAAACGGGGCCAGTCCCGGCCCGGTGGCGCTGAGTGCGGGCGAGGCGGTCGAGAGCGTCAGGGAAACGCCCTGCCAGTCCTCTCCGGTCATCTGCCGGATCAGCCCGTTACATTCGACCTGGACTGCCGCCCGGTCTTGGCCGGCGCGAAACGTGTAGGTCGGCGACCATCCGCAGCTATCGACCAGGTACTTCACCCGAACGGTTTCCTGCTCGGCGTTGCGCTTCTCCAGGAACAGGACCGCCTCACGAACGGTCCGCGAGGCCCCGTTGGTCAGTTCGGCCCGTGGGCGCTGCAAGAGGGTGAGTTTTTCCTTCAACAACTCGGTTTCCTTCTCTACGTCTACCTGTTCGGTGAGGATCGACTGGCGCTGTTCAAAGGAGAAGGTGGTGATCTCCTTGAGCGCCTCGGCGTCGAGCACTCCCTTGGAGAGTTCCACCTTCGCGGTAGGGGCGACAAAGCCTTCCAGGCCGTCGAGGTAGGCGGCCTTTTTTGCCAGCAGCTCTTGTGTCTTGGCGGCCAGCTTCAGATTCTGGTTGACTTCCGCAATTGCCTCGTCGAGCGTTCGGACCTCCTCGCGGGGTTCCTGGCCGACCGCCCGACTGCGGAATCGCGCCCCGCGGACCTCGACTCCCTCACTCCCCTCGGCAAACAGGCTCCCGGTGACGACGTGCTCGGGCAGTTCGCCCACGACCAACTCGACGCTGCCGGCGGGAGCGTCCAGCGGAACGGTACGAGTGACCATCGCCTGAGAGCGATAGAGGGTCACGTCGGTCACGCGTCCGCTGACGCTCTGCGGTGTCGCCGCCGCGGCGTGGGCCGCGACCGATGCGGCCAGGACAATTACGACCACCGGCACGAGCCGCCATACTGAGTGACGGCAAATCATGGCTTCTCCTCCTCGAAAACGGGGGTGAAAGAACGGCCAGACCCCGGCCGCCGCGCAGCCAGGCCTGAGGGATCATTGCTGATCGTACGATATGGCGCTGCGGACGTTTGTAACGAGTTTGTAACGGGCTCTCTGCAAGCATATCGGGCGGCGATTTCGGGCCCCGTGGAAAAAGGGGACAGGCACCCTCGCAACGCGAAAAGGCACGGAAAAAGCAGAACCTCGACGGAGCCAGTCCCCATTTTCGGGCTCCCGCACTTGCAGTTTGAGGTATAATCACAGTCCCAGCGCGCTTGCCGATCCGGCCCGCTTGTAAATGGAGGCGTACCGATGCGACCGAATTCTCGCCCGATTGCCCTCGGCATCATTGTCTTAACGCTGATCGCCCTGGTAGCTGCCTGTACTCTGCCATGTACTGCGGCACAGCCCACCCGGCCCAACATCGTCTTCCTGCTGACCGACGACCAGCGCTGGGACACCCTGGGCTGCATGGGCAACAAGATCATCCAAACACCCCACGTCGATCGGCTTGCCGAGCAGGGGATCGTATTCGACAACTGCTTCGTCACCACGTCGATCTGCATGACCAACCGGGCCTGCATCTTCAGCGGCCAATATGCCGCCCGCCACGGCGTGATCGACTTCCGCACCAACTTCACCCCCGCACAACTCGCCAAGACCTATCCGGCCATGTTGAAGAAGGCCGGCTATTACATCGGCTTCATCGGCAAATGGGGCGTGAGCACGCCGTCGAAGGACCTGTTCGACTACAACCGGGGCTGGCCCGGGCAGAACCGCTATCTGCAAAACGTCAAGGGCAAGGACCCTCTGGCCTATCTTGACCCCCACTCCGGAAAGACCGACCCGGCCGTCGAGGATCTCGACCAGGTCCACCTCACGGCCCGCATGGGCGACCAGGCTATCGAGTTCCTCGAAGGCGCGCCCGCCGGCCGGCCGTTCTGCCTCTCGTTCAGCTTCAAGGCCCCCCACTGCCAGGACGGGCAACCTGCCTTCCGCCAGTTTCCGTACGATCCCGCCCTGGAATCACTTTACCGCGACGTAGACATTCCCCCGGCGCCGCTCTCCGATCCCGCCTTCTTCGCAGCCCTGCCGGAGTTCCTCAAGACCTCCGAAAACCGCAACCGCTGGAAGGTCCGCTTCGCCACCCCCGACATGTACCAGCACTCGGTCAAGTCCTACTACCGGCTGATCAGCGGCGTGGATCGGGTGGTGGGCCGGATTGTCAAGCAGCTCAAGCGGAAGGGGCTCCAAGACAACACCGTCATCGTCTACACCGGCGACAACGGCTTCTACCTGGGCGAACGGGGCCTGGCCGGCAAGTGGTTCCCCCACGAGGTCTCGATCCGCGTGCCGCTGGTGGTCTACGATCCGCGGCTTCCGGCCGACCGCCGAGGCACCCGCTGCGACCGGACCGTGCTCAGTATCGACATGGCGCCGACCATGCTGGCCATGGCCGGCGCAAAGATCCCGCCCAAGATGCAGGGAAAGAGCCTGTTGCCGTTGATCCGGGGCAAGAAGCCCCATTGGCGCAAGGAGTTCTTCTACGAGCACCTCTTCGCCCACCGCACGATCCCCCGCAGCGAGGCCGTCCGCGGCCAGCGATACAAGTACATCCGCTTCCTCGACACCCAGCCGCCGTACGAAGAGCTGTACGACCTGTCGAGCGACCCCGACGAGGCCCACAACCTAGCGGGCCGGCCGGAACATGCGGAAACACTCAAGCGAATGCGCACGAAATGGGCCGCATGGCGTGAGCGGGCGAAGTAGTCGGCTGACACGAGTCTTCAGGAGCTTTCCAGTTCGTTTGGCATGTCACAGTTCGTTCGAGCCGCAAGCGACCGGGCCTCCTTGTAAAAGTCCCCGAAGGATTCTGAGTCCTTGATCCACGATTTCACGGGCGCTTGCACCACAAACTGAATGACACGGCCCTTGGCATCTTCTCTTGTACCGTCCCGTTTTCCCAAGCCGAACTTTCTCTTGACGAATCCCGAGGGATCGTCCCGAGGGATCTCTTCGGGGGCGCAGTTCAACTCCTTCGCCAACGCATTGCGGTTGATGGCCAACCAGCATTCGATGTTTCTCTCCGCCACGCCGAAGACGCACATGTGCTGGCAGTCCTCAGGGACACGATTCCACTCTCTTCGCTTCACGTCTCGCCAGGACGTCACGTCCGAATCCGTGAGGACCACCAGAACGTCACACCGCTTGTGGTCCCGCAGATCCCACAGGGCGTTGGCGATCTCGCGCCGAAACGAGATTTTCGAACTGCCTCGGAACCTCCCAGCCGCAAGATCCGGCTGTGAGCACCATCGTTTGGCCAATCCGTGGACAAATGCTTCGTCCGTCGTTCCCTGAACGTAGTAGCCGATCTTCATCCCAGCATCTCCCGGAAGTGCTGCTCGCCGAGCGGGAACTTCTCCAAACGCTTCTTCACTTGCTCCATATCTGGTTGTGTAAGTGACGAATACTGTTCGCCACGTTGCAGCAAGAAGATGCTATCGAGACGGTCGTCAAACAAATCAATAAAATATGGAGAATGCGAGGTGAACACTAACTGGGGATGAGGCTGAACGCTTTCCGCGAGTCCCAGTAAGTCTTTGAGGTATCCAACATAGAGTCCGTTCTCAGGTTCTTCGATAATTCGCAATGGCGCAGGGTCCCAGCTAGGCTGAGCAACCAAGATGTAATACAAGGCCAGGAAACGCAAGGTTCCGCCAGACATGTTGGGCGTAGGCAGGCTTTTGCCCCGCGAGTCCTCGAAGAACATAAATACCATGCCTTCGGATGGCACGCTAAAATTAATCACTTCGATCTTCGGGTCCATTTTCCGAAGATGCTCCAGCAGCTTCCTGTAGCTCCGTTCGTTTGATGTCTTCAGTTGGTAGATGACTGATCCAAGATTACTACCATCCGTATTCAGCACGAATCGGTTCGGCTGGTGGACAGGGGATCGCAAAGTAGGCGTTACCAGTTCATAGTACTGCCACTGCGCAAGAAACTTCTTGAAGCAGTTTGCGCGGGCATTCGTTTGAAGGTCATAAAGGCGGTTGAGCATTGTTGTGTCCCGCGGCGCTTTTGTTTCGACGTAGTGGCGTTGGCCGCGGGTGTAATCGATTTCGTGAAGTAGGCGAGCCCCATCTCGCGTGTTTTCAAGCAATGATACATCTTCGAATCCATTGCCCGTCACGCGGAGAAACTCATTCTCCACTTCCAGAGTAGGGCTCGACGACCCCGGGCTGCCAGCCAAGACCGTCAAGCGATAATCGAAAGAGAGCGTTTCATCTTCAAACGGGAGGGACGCCTTGACTTGGAAGTCAACGGTTGACTTCGCGAAATACAAGTTCGTGAGCGCAAAGCGAGTCCCCGTCGTTTGGTCCGCGCATTCGTCCAGCGAGTTTCTTGCGGTTCCGGAGAGAAACCTCATTGCATGGCAGAGATTGGTCTTACCAGCGTTATTGACGCCCAGCAAAAGGTTTACTTCGCGCGGCCGAAACGTCAGATTGATGAGTGACTTGAAATTGTCGACCCTCAGCTCGTCAAGCATTGTTATACTCCTTTGCACGCCAATTAGAGTGGTATTCCCGGCTGTCCTCCGACACACGCAGACTCAACCCGCCGACCACTCGGGGTCCGGCTCCTGAAGCACTTCCGGCGTGCTGCCCTGCTGGATCTTGGCCACCGCCTCCTCGGCGGCCTTTACCGCAGCGGCGTCTGCATGGACCTCGATCGAAATCTCGAACTCGCGCGACTCGCCCGGCGAAAGCACCGCCACTCGGCCCTGCTGCTTCTCGAACGACTTGACGTTGGGGAAGTTGATCGCCGGCTCCAGGCCCGTTACGTAGCCGTCGGCCTCGGCCTGGCGGTTTTTCCAGAGCGTGAAACAGGGCAACTCCTTGCGGTTGAACTTCAGGCTCACGCCCCGGTCGCCGGCCGCGTTGTGCAACAGGGCCTGTGTGCGGCCGTCGTTCTCGCTGGCCAGCTCGAAGAAGAACACCGCCTCGGCCGAGCCCGGGGTCTGCGGACCGTAAGTGTCCCACTCCGCCAGATTGCCCACCGCCACCTCGTCGCGCGGTGCGACCTTTGCCACGGGCAGCACCACCTTCGAGCCCGGGTCCAACAGCGGTGTGCCGAAGTTGACGTGATAGAGCAACTCCAGGTCACTCTCCTCGGCCGAGATGTTGGTGATCGTGTCGGTGACGGTCATCCCCGGCCGGCCGACTTCGGTGGTGATCGTGGAGACCATCCGCAGCTTGTTGCCGAACAGTCGGGCCTCGTCTACGGTGCCGGTCACGGCGATCTCGCCGGTATCGCCGTCCACGGTCACCTCGACCTTGTGGGCCGGCACGTTGGCGATCTTGCCGTGCAGCGGATAGACCAACTCGCCCTGGTCGTCGAACTCCGGGGCCCCGTTGCTCTCCAGTCCGCAACGGACCAGCAGTTCGTCGAACCCGTCGAGCCAGCCGATACCGCTGGGCTCCCAGAGCCTTACCAGCGAAGGATGCACCGGGCCCTTGACCGGGGAGTTCCAGCCGAGCTGCACTTCCCCCAGGCTCGCCCGCCAGATACCCATCCCCCGAGTAGGCACGACCACGAAGCGGAAGGCCCCGTTGCTGACCTCGATCACGTCGACCCCACGGCACAACCCGGCCTGCAGCGTACGCTTGGTGACCGAAAAACCCGCGGCTGCCCCGCCCACGTTGTCCGGTCCCAAGGCGATTTGCTCGACGTACAGATCCTGCTGGCGGTCCTCCAGCGTCCAGGTCCTCTTGGTCATAATCGGTGGTCTCCTAGAGTGGGTCGGTGGTTGCGCTGCGGCGCTCAATGTACGTCTTGTGCCCGTATCTATCCAGTGTGCAGGCGTAAGAATCAGGAAACTGCCCCCATCGCCTTGCTTTCCGCGACCTCCCTGACCTCCCATCTTTCTCATGGCACCTATTTTTCAGGTGTACTTTTCTCCGGTCTTACTTGCCAATACCCTGCCCGTCGAATAAAAAGGGAATTTCTCGGCATGCCGGCCGTATCGGGCGCCTTCTGCGGGCGTCCCGCGCGGAGGCATGTGAGAACGGGTAGAAACTGGAACAAACACCTCAACCCAGCGGGCGATCCCGGCCGGTGGCAGCCGCGCCGAAGCGGGCCGCCGGTCGCGGTGACCGGCGGCGGGGCCCTCAGACTTTGGGAGCTATGAACTACCATGTGTGCATCTCCAATCGTAAAAAAGGACAATCTGGGCACGATTCTCGGCCGCGCACTGGACGCCGGCGGCGGACTGCTGCGACTGACACCCACCTGGGTGCCCCGCAGCTTTCTACACCCCGGAAAACGCATCAAGCTGGCACCGACCGACTGGTACGCCTTGGGGGTGCATCGCGGCGGGATCGACGAGCGCTGGTTTGCCAGCACCACCGAGGCCATGAACGATAACCGCGCCGACGACGAAGGGCTCAGCTATTGCGTGTTCGAGGCACAGCGGTTCCTGCTGCGAGACGCCGTCGAAGAGGCCGGCCCCAGGCTGGTCGGCCAGAAAATGTTCGCCCAGTACGGCCGCTGGCCGGTCTACTCGAAGTTCTTCGACAACATGGGCCCCATCCCCCACCACATGCACCAGCGCCCCGAGCACGCCAAGCTCACCAACCAGGAAGGCAAGCCCGAGAGCTACTACTTTCCCCCGCAGCTAAACGCCGCGGAGAACCACTTCGACTACACCTTCATGGGCCTGGAGCCCGGCACGACCAAGGACGACGTGCGGAAGTGCCTGGAGAACTGGAACAAAGGCGACAACGGTATCCAGGACCTCTCGCGGGCGTATCGGCTCAAGCCCGGCACCGGCTGGCTGATACCCGCCGGCGTGTTGCACGCTCCGGGCTCGATGTGCACCTACGAGCCGCAGTGGGGCAGCGACGTGTTCGGCATGTTCCAGTCGCTGGTCGAGGGACGCGAAGTGCCCTGGGACCTGCTGGTCAAGGACGTGCCGCAGGACAAGCACCAGGACCTGGACTACATCATCGAGCAGCTCGATTGGGAGAAGAACGTCGACCCCTATTTCAAACAGAGCAACTACCTGGAGCCGATCGTCGATCCGGATCGCTCCGGCGACGGCTACGAAGACAAGTGGATCGACTACGGCAAGGTCGACGGCCAACAACTGTTCTCGGCCAAGGAACTCACGATTCAGCCCGGCGCCAAGTGCCTGCTGAAAGATCCCGGCGCCAGCGGATGGATCACGGTCCAGGGCGGCGGCCGGATGGGTAAGCTCACCTTGCAGACCCCCGCGATGATCCACTTCGGCGAGGAGCCGTGGGACGAGGTCTTCATCACCCACCAGGCGGCCACCGCCGGCGTGGAAATCGAGAACACCGGCGGCGAACCCCTGGTGGGCCTCCGCTACTTCGGCCCCGCCGTACACGAAAACATGCCCTACGTCGGTGATTATAAGAAGCAGTAGAGGTTCGGGGGCATCGCAAATAGCCGGGGGACAACGTCCCCCGAGTCGCCGGGTGGGCATTTTCCGGCGGACGTTGCCCACCGGCTATGGCAACACTTACTGACAGTTTATCTCTTGCTCCGCAAAAGGACCCTGTAAGCGATGGGCAAGCGGATTTCGATCGGCACCTGGGCATACGCCACAGGCCCCTACGCGGACCGGCCGGTTCCCTTCCCGGAGGTGGTCCAGCGGCTGGCCGAGTTGGGCTTCGACGGCCTGGAACTGGGCAGCTTCGGACAACATCCCAACCCCGATGCGCTGGCCGACCGGGGCAAACGCGCCGAGGTTCGCCACCTGTGGGAGTCGCAGGAGATGAACTGCAGCGGGCTGGCCGCCGACCTCCGGAGCGAGAAGCTGATCACCGCGCCCAAGCGCGATTCCTACATCGCGGCTTTCACCAAGAACGTCCAGTTCTGCAACGATCTGGGCATAGACGTAATCCGCGTCGACACCATCCAGCCGCCCGGCATCTTGGGCCAGATCCCCGGCGAGCAGCCCGCCGAGGTGGTCGTCGACTACGACGACGCGCTGGGCCGAGTGGTCCGCGGATGGAAGCAGTGCGCCAAGATCGCGGCGGACCACGGCGTACGGATGGTCTGGGAGTTCGAGCCGGCCTTCGCCTTCAACAAACCCAGCGACGTCTTCCGGATCCTCGACGGCGTGAACGAAGACAACTTCTATACGCTGCTGGACACCTGCCACGCCAACATGGTGGCCGTGCACGGGGCACGGCAAGTGGGCCAGCGGGAAACTCTGCCCGGCGGCATCGTCGAGTTGGCCCAGCGGCTGGAGGGAAAGGTCGGCCGGCTGCACCTGATCGATTCCGACGGGACGTTGCACAACAACCAATCCAGCACCCATTCACCCTTCGGCCAGGGCGAGCTCGATTTCGACCAGATCATGCCCGCGCTCCAGAAGACCGGCTGCCCCGACAATTGGTGGACGATCGACCTCTGCCACTGTCCCGACGCCTGGAAAGTCACCGAAGAGTGCAAACAGTTTGTTGACGAATTGGCCGAGAAGTACGATTGACATTCTCCCCTCTCCCGCAAGCGGGAGAGGGGCCGGGGAGACGAATTACTCCCCTCTCCCGCTTGCGGGAGAGGGGCCGGGGGTGAGGGTCATGGCGAGAATCTGGGAACGCATAGTCGACATGGCCTTTGAGCTTCTTGAATCGAACCCTGAGGGGCTTCGGTATTCGGAGCTCGTTCGCCGCGTCGCTGAAGATCAACACAATAACCCGACT